>Ga0114969_10003550_pt1 | contig 12546 bp, 8 predicted proteins | sample M_130807_MF_Meta_FD_87316 | JGI IMG/M metagenome (GOLD analysis project Ga0114969, IMG submission 87316) | Freshwater microbial communities from Lake Montjoie, Canada to study carbon cycling - M_130807_MF_MetaG | ecosystem: Environmental > Aquatic > Freshwater > Lake | place: Lake Montjoie...
GTATCTGGTCTTGTTTCAACTGTCATAACTACAATACGTGAAAATGCTGTTTGATTAATCTTTTTTTCTTCTTCTAATGATAATCTTTCTCTTCTTTCATTATTATCCCAATATGTATTTGCAGCATAATAAACATCACGACAAAATTCTTTTCTATATTGTACTGGATATGATGTCCATGTCCCACCGCTAATAATTAATTCTATTTTTTCTGAAAATCCATGACCAGTCATATATAAACTATGCATTCGATCCCATATTTGCATTACACAATCAAAATTATTCTTTTCTGCTCTTAATACTGCAGGTTCTCCTTTAAGATATGATTTTGGCATATTTGGTTCTGATGGACAAAAATGACAATTCCAATTACAACTAAATTGTTGTTTTATAATAATTCCTTCTTCATTCATGTATTCTGGATATGGAGAAGTAAAAATTGTAATAGATACTACTCCTGACCAAGATTTACACGGTTTTGTTTGAGTTGTTTGTCTTAAAATATCTTCATTTTGTATTAATTCTTCTGATATTAATTTTTGTTTTTTTAATTCAAGATAAATATGAAATAAAAATGTTTTTTTATTATAAAATTTATATTTTTTTTTTAACAATAAAAAATCTTTTTCAATAATTTTTTCTTCAGATTGTAATATTAATTCAATTAATGGTTTAAAAGTTATAATATCATCTTGAGATGGTATAGGTAATTGTTTTTTAATAATTTTATTAAATTTAATATTTAATTCTTCAATATCTATTTCCCTCATTAAAACTTATTTAATATTTTATTATTATTAAATAAGTTTTATTAGTTTATATAGTTTTATATTTACAATATAGTTCTTTTATTGCTTGTATAAGTAACCCTATTAAATTATTATATGCTACTGTTTTTATTTCTCCATCTGTTTCTATTGCTTCTGGTGCGACTAGCTCAACATCTTGAGCTAGTAACCCTATATGTTTCTTATGTGTTGTTTCATCTTCATAAATAAAATTATATTTTACACCTTGTAATGCTTTGACTTTTTCCAATGCATTTTCAATAACATGAACATTTTCTTTAATACGTATATCCGAATATGCATAAATAGCGCCTTGTATTGTCATATCGCCATCTGAATTAATTACACACTTTGGTATATTATCAAAACATATATCTATTGTTTCAGTTAATGATTTACTATTAATAGTTATTTCACCTTCATAACTTTGTTTTACTAAATATTGTGTGTTATTTGCATAATCTCGATGTGACATCACAATTGAATTACTTATATCACCAAAAAACCCTGTTGAAGTTCCTACATTACCACTAATATCAAGTATATTATTATTACTACTATCATAAGTATTTATTCCAATATAATTATTATTGATATTTGTTTTAAAAACACCAGTCCCTACATTTAAATTTTGTGATAAATCAAAATTACCTCTGGCTTTTGCGCTTGATGATGTATCAATAGAAAAATTATTATTGTTAATACTAAATTTTTGTACTCCAGTTAATGAATTCTTTGATAGTATATTACCAGATTTATCAATTATTATTGAATTTGTATTTACTGAAAAATTATCTGAAATATCAAAATTAGATGCACATATAATATTACCACTTGAATCTGCAATAAATTTATTATTGTTAATTGCTAAATTATTTGATATATCTAATGTACCTGCAGATGTAACGTTACCATTCAAATTAACTACAAATTTATTTGTATTTATGCTAAAATTTTGTGATATATCAACATTACCAGCTGATTGTATAACACCAGTTTCACTATTAACTGTGAAATTATTTGTGTTTACAGTTAAATTATTTGAAATATCTAATGTTCCTAGAATTTGTACATTACCATTACTATCAGCTTTAAATTTATTAGTATTGACAATAAAATTATTAGACACATCAATGTGACCTTTAGATTTTAGATTACCTGATGAATCAATAATTAAATTAGTTTGGTTTATTGAAAAGTTTTTAGAAATATCTAAAGCACCAGATGAAGTAATATTACCAGTTGAATCAATTATAAATTTATTATTAACATTTAAGTAACCTGAAATATCCATTGTACCTTTTGAAAGGATGTTACCAGAAGAAGAGTCTACCATAAATTGATCACCATTAATTCTTAAATTTTTACTAATATCAAGATTATATTTTATAAGTGCATTACCACTTACATCAATATCACCATCTTGAGTAAATATCCCTAATTGAGAAAAATTACCATTAATAGTTAATGCACCTGACACTTTGACATTACCTGATGTATCTATATTTCCACTTGCATCGACATTAAGTTTATCATTAATAACAATACCTTGTGAAATATCAACACTATTATTAACGATGGTATGATTATTTAAAATTATTGGATTTACACCAGCGATTCTAGCTACTGACGAAGGTATTGATAAATTTAGACCATTGCTCACACTTAAATTTTGTTTTATAAATGCAGTACCTGAAATATCTAAATTATAGGATGGGGTAATTTTACCAACGCCTATTAAACCATTATTTGCAATATATAATACTGAATTATTATCATCTGTGAAATTAGCTATAGCTTGATCCCCAAGTTGATTCACTATAACCGCTGGACCAGTACCGTTATTTGTTAAATTAAAACTAGTAACTGTATTATTAATTGTATCTTGTATTGATGTTGTACCATTTATAACTAAATTACCTTTAATTTTAGTATTTCCTTTAACATGAAAATTATATGTTGTATCTGGTATTCCACCAATCCCTACTCTGTTATTTAAATTGTCAATATATAACACGTGATTGGTCCCAACATCCAGAATACCATTATTTAAACTTACATCACTATTAAATGTTGTTTTATTTTTTACATCTAATAACCCTTTTATTAATACATCACCTGTATTTGATACTGTAAAATTATTATTAATATTTAAACTACCATATGTATCTAATTTACCTTTTGTGGTAAAATTGCCATTTGAACTTATACCAAAAACATTATTAAGATTTAAATTACTAGAAATATCAAGATTACCGAATATTTTTGTATTGCCAGATACATCTACAATAAATTTATTATCATTTATAGATAACCCTTTAGAAATATTCATATAACCTGGTGTTTTAATGTCACTATTAATATCAATTATTGGTATTGTAATTGATGGTAATTTATAATTATCTGTTATAATAGCACCTGATACATCAACCTTTTCTTTAATATCAGTTGTACCGAATCCAATGTTATTAGATAATGAAATACACAACCCTGTATCTCTCTCGTTTGATATACCAGATTGAAAAAATAATTTATTATTTTCATTACTTATATTCATTTTTAGAAGAATATCTCCAACAGCAGAACCATTAATTTCATTCAAATTAAATGTATCTAAAATATCAGCTTCGATAAATGATTTTGTATTTATACTCATATCATAATATAACAAGTTAAAAAAAATGTTTTTATATATAAATATTTTTTTTAAATTATTTTAAACGCATTTTTTAAATATAAGTTTTTATATTTTTTTTTATATCTATTTTATTATTTATATCTTTAATAGCTTCAATTAAAAACGCTACCATATTAGGATATGCAACAGTTTTATATTCACCATTATTATCAATTACTTCTGGTAATACTTTTTCTATTTCTTGAGCTATAACCCCTGTTTGTCTTTTTTTACTAGGATCTTTTATTAAATTATACGTAACGCCTCTCATATATTTTAATTTATCTAAACTACCATCTAAATATTCTATATTCTTTTTTATTCTTTTATCAGAGTATGAAAATAGATTTCCATTTATTGTCATATTTCCGGAGTTATCTAATTTATGCTTTAAAACGTTATTAAAACGGAATTCTATATTTCCAGATGTACTTTTACTATTAATAACTGTTTTACCTTCTTTTGTTTGTTTTAATGCATAATTGTTAACGTTAGCATGATTTCTATGTGAAAAAATAATATCATTCGTATTATTTAATGAACCAAAATAAGTATTTATTGTTGCAATAGATTCAGATACATCTAATGTATATAATGGTTGACTATTATTAATACCAATTCTTTTATTAGTAGTATCTATATATAATATTTCACCAGCACTAAAGTTATTAGAAATATCTAATGTACCTTTTGAAATAATATTACCACTTGAATCTATTTTAAAACTATTATTGTTAATATTTAAATATCCAGATATATCTAAATTACCTTTCGTACTAATATTACCAGATAAATCCATAATAAATTTATCATTGTTAATTTTAAAATTATTTGATATATCTAATGTTCCTTGTGCTTTTACATTACCACTTAAATCTATCATAAATTTGTCAGTATTTATATTAAAGTTTTTAGAAATATCTAGGCTACCATTTAATAAAATATTTCCTGTTGATATTATATTACATTTATTTGTATTAATAGTCAAATTACCAGAAATATCTAAATTACCAGATGCTTTGACATTACCATTTGAATCAACTACAAATTTATTTGCATTAATAGATAAATTATTACTTAAATCTAATTTACCTGCTGACATAACGTTTCCATTTTGAGAATTTACAATAAATTTATTATTATTAACAGTAAAATTATTGTAAACATTAATATCTTTAGAAGATATAATATTACCACTTGTATCTAAAGATACTTTATTAGTTAAAATCATTAAATTTTTTGATATGTCCATACTTCCTTTACTTTGTATGTTACCACCAGTACTATCAATCATAAACATATCATTATTTAATGTAAAATTTTTAGATATATCTAAATTACCATTTGAAGTAATATTACCAATGTTGTTAACAGTAAATTTATTTGTATTAACACGTAAATTTTGACTAATGTCTACATTTTGTTTAACAAATGCACTACCATTAACAATTAAATCACCTGGTAATTTAAATAATCCTGTTTGAACAACACCACCTAATACAGTTAAAGTACCAAAAATAACAACATTACCTGATATATCTGTATTACCACTTGAGTCAATTTTTAATTTATTATTATTTATATTTATACCATTTGTTAATAATAATTTTTCACCACATCCTAAATTACCATTAAATACAGTTTCACCTGATACATTTATACCTTTATTTAATATTAAATCTTGACTAACATTCATATTTCCAGAAACATCCCAATTATATGTTGGATTTATATTATTTTTTCCTATTCCAATATATCCCCCATTTTTTATAAAAAATACAGTATTACTGTCATCTTTAAATTCAACAACTGATTGTGTACCACTTTGATTTACTTGTAAAGCAGGTCCTGTACCTGAATTAGTAATTACTAATTGGTTTGTACTTGTTTGTAAATTATTATTAACAGTAATCAATCCATTTACAAGTAAAGGTCCTTCAATACGAGTATTGCCTTGTATATTTAAATTATAGTTTGGTTCTAATATTGTGGTATTTATACCTACTTTATTATTAGATATATCAACATATAAAATATTATTAACATCGAATGCATCAGCAATAGTTATATTTTTTCTCATAATAACATTTTTAGAAACATCTAAAGTATTTGTTATTGTTGTATTACCTTGTGAAGAAACACTAAACTTATTTAATAAATTTAGATTACCAGAAATATCTAGATTACCATTTGAAGTTATATCTCCAGTTGCAGAATTAATAACTAGTTTATTATTATTAACATTAATATTGCCAGATATATCAAATGCACCACCTACACTTGTATATCCTGTCGATGAATTTATTATAAATTTGTTTGTATTAATAGTTAAATTTTTTGATATATCTAATCTACCATTTGAATTTATATTACCACTTGTATCTATAACTGTTAATAAATCTTTTTGTAATTTATAACTATTTGCTATAATTGAACCATTAATGTCTAATTTATATGAAGGTTGTGCTTTACCAATACCTATATTATTATTTGAATCAATACTTATTCCTAGTCCTGTATCGCCAGATTGCAAAAATAAACGTTTATTTTCATTAACTAAAAAAAAACCATCACCAGCCGCACCACCTTTAATTCTATTTAAATTACTTGTACGTAAGATACCGATTCCAGAACCAAAATTTATACTCATTATTATAATATTAAATTTGAAAATATTATAATATTTTCTATAATATATTTTTATTTATTTATTTTAAACGCATTCGATGAATTGATCGACTTTATCATTTTATTATTTTAATGTTTCTATTAATAATATTTTCTATAATATATTTTTATTTATTTATTTTAAACGCATTCGATGAATTGATCGACTTTATCATTTTATTATTTTAATGTTTCTATTAATAATATATTATATTGATTGATCGACTTTATCATTTAATTCTTTTAATGCCTCTATCAATAATCCTATCATATTTGAATAAGCTACAGTTTTTAATCCACCTTCTTCTTGAATAACTTCTGGTAATACTTGTTCTACTTCTTGTGCAATTACACCAATTTCTCTTCTTGATTTATTTATCATATTATAAGTAATACCAGATATTTCATTTACTTTATCTAAGGCAGATGTAATAGTAGTTACATTTTCCTTAATTCTTCCATCAGAATAAATATAAATATCACCATTTAAAATTAAATTTCCATTAGAGTCCATTTTACATTTATTATCATTACCAAAATTAAAATTAATATACTGTGATAATGAATTAATAAAAGTTTGTCCACTATTTAATTGAATTATTGAAGGAATAAATGTTCCACTCGCGTCCCTGTGTCCAAATGTTGCATTATTATTAAATGTAGGACCCATTATTCCCTTATTTATAACTAATTGACCGCTTATATCCAAACTATATTCTGGTGTAGTTGTATTTATACCTACTCTTTTATTTTGGTAATCAACTGTTAGCAATGTATTACCGATTTTAAGATTTTTTGATATATCTAAAGTTCCAGATGATTTAATATTACCACTTGCATCAACATTAAATTTATTATTACCAATTGATAAATTATTTGAAATATCAATATTACCTTTAGCTATTGTATTACCACTAATATCAACTTTAAATTTATCATTATTAATAGAAAAATTATTAGAAATATCTAATGTTCCTATGGATTTTATATTACCTGTATTGGATACAGTAAAGTTTGATCCATTTATTGACATATTTCCTGAAATATCAAAATTATTTTGAGAACTTATATTCCCATTATTATCTATTTTAAAAGTACCATTGTTAATAATAAAGTTATTTGAAATATCTAAATTACTAGCAGATTTAATATTTCCATTTGCATCAACAATAAACTTATTAGTATTAATTGTTAAATTTTGTGATAAATCTAAATTTCCCATAGCTGTTATATTACCATTCTGATCAATTGTAAATTTATTCCCATTTACATATAAATTTTTAGATATATCAATAAATCCATTTACTATAATATTACCAGATACATCAGCTGAGAATACTCCGTTATTTATAGTAAAATTTTTTGATATATCTATATTTCCTGACGAATAAATATTACCTACTGTATTTATATTGAAATTGCTACCATTCCTCAAGTTATTAGATAAATCAAATTTACCTTTTGATTTAATATTTCCACTTGTATCAACTATAAATGTATTTAATACTCTTAAATTTTGCGATATATCAATATTATATAATACTCGTAACTCCCCATTTACTTTTATATCACCATCTTGTTGGAAACCATCATCATAATTAATACCATTGCCAATTAAATACCCATGGATAAGCATATTACCACAAATATCAACATTACCACTCGGATCTACAAAAAATTTATTATTAATATTTAAATTTCTTGATATATCTAATACATTATTGAATTGTATATTTTCAGATAAATATGCGTTACCATCAATATTTAAATTACCTGAAATATCTAATGTTTTTTGTATATTACAATTCCCTGAAACATCTACTGTATAATTTGGTGTTGTCGTTCCTAACCCTAAAAGTCCATTATCTGCCAAATAAAATACTGATTTATTATCATCTCTTAAATCAATAATTGGTTGTGCTCCTATTTGGTTAATTGTTAAAGCAACTGTATCACCATCATTATTTATAATAAACTGTTCTGTTGTCTGTTGAACTGTATCTACAACTATAAAATCACCATCTACATTTAAATTACCTTCAAAACTTGTACTACCTACCACATGTAAATTATATGATGGATCAATACTAGTATTTCGTATACATACTTTATTTATAGATGAATTTGTAGTAAATGCATCACTTTTAATATTACCTTTAATATCTAAACTACTTAAAGTAGCATTATTTGATATATCAAGATTATTATTTATAATTACTGAACCTGAAGTATCAACTAAAACATTGTTATTTATATTTATATTATTAGATAAATCAAAATTACCCTGAGATTTAATATTACCACTTAAATCAATAATAGTTTTATTGGTATTAATATTTATATTTTTAGATATATCTAACGTCCCTGCTACCGATAATTTACCAGTTGAAGAATTAACAACAAATTTATTACTATTTAATGTTAAATTACCTGACAAATCTAAGTTACCTAAAGTTGTAATATTACTACTCGAATCAATAATAGGGTAATTTTGATTTTTTATTCTATATTCATTTGCAATTAACGATCCGCTTACATCAAACGCTTCATTTGCAATATTTTTACCTATAGCTACTTTATTATTAGTACCTATTGTTAATGCAGGAATATTTATATTCCCAGATTTAATAAAAATATTTGAATTATTTGCTCTTATTAAACCATCATTTAACACCGAACCAATTATTTTTGAAGTATCAGCGACGACACCAAATTCAAAAAAACTTGTATTTGAAATTTCAGTCATATAAATATATATAGTTTACAATATAAAAAATTATACTTTAATATATTATTTTTTTATTTTTAAACGCAAAAAATAAAAAAATATAACTAATAATGATTTCTTATTATATTAAATAAATATAATAATTGTATTGTTTCATTAGCATTATCTATTAACTCATAATCTATTTTACTAATAATTAATATGATTTTTTTTTTATTAATATCTGATATATTTTCATCTTTAATAGTTTTTTCAAATAAATTATTTAATAATATTAAAGACGAATAACCTTCATTTATAATTTCACATACTAATTTAAATAATTTATTATGATTTGTTTCTTTATTAATTATTATATTCCAAATATTATCAATTTGTGTTTCAGGTATTTGTCCTGATATATCAATTAATAAATCTGAATCAATATTATTATTAATATATGATGCTCGTTGTAATAAATTTATAACTTTTCGTAAATCACCTTTTGTTATTTTAAATAATGTTTCTATAACATTATCATTAATAGTAATATTCTCTTTTATTGATATATTTTTTATAATTTCATTTATTGATACTGTTGATATTACTTGAAATCTAAATTTAGCACATCTTGATGTCAATGGTTCTATAATTTTTGTGACATAATTACATATTAATATAAATCGTGTACTATGTGTATATAATTCTATTATTCGTCTTAGAGCAAATTGCGAATCATTAGTCATTGCATCTGCTTCATCTAATATAATAATTTTAAATGTCGGAATATTATTATTTTCAATTGTATTAATTGCAGAATTAGCAAAATTTTTAATTTTATCTCTTACTACTTTAATACCACTTTCATTTGATGCATTTAATTCAATAACACGTTCTTTAAAAAGTTTATCATTCCGTTCATAATATTTCCATTTACTTTCTCCTTTTTTTTTAGGTAAATGATACAATTGTTTTGCTAATGCAAGTGCTGCAGAAGTTTTACCTGTACCTGGAGGACCATAAAATAGCATATGTGTTAAATTCTTTTTTTTAATTGCTTGTTCAAGTAATAATTTTATTTCATTTTGTTGGACAATTTTACTAACTTTTTTTGGTCTATATTTTTCTACCCACAAATTATTTGACATTTTGTTATTATTAATAAACTTATTGTTTATATTTTATATATATTATTTTCAATTTTTTGTTATAAGTCATGATATACTTTATGCCATGATGTTGTTAACGTCGTTGCATTATTTAAAAATGCATCCCAAAAAAAACCAATATCTTCACTTTTAATATTTAATAATTCTTTAATATTAAATTTTTTGGGTATTTTATTAGAATTTAAATTTATTCCAGAACATCCCATCCCGCAAAATGTACATTTATGATATGGTAAAATATAATTTTTTACTTTAGTTATTTCAACTGGTTCTATATATCCCAAAACAGGATCATTATTTTTAGCCCATCTAATATTATAAGGTATGCATATAATATCAGCATTATATAGTTTAATCCCATATATTATCCATTTTAATGTATAATGATTTATATAAATATATGCATCAATAAAAATTAATATAGTATATTTATTTTCTTTTGCATATTGTAATGCTTTTGTTCTTTTTTCAGCAATACCATTTAAATTATGTAAAGAAATATTTTCATCAAAGATATAATTATCAACATATAATATTGTTGCATTATATTTTAAAAATATTTCTTCACATATTTTCTTATTATACCAAATATATTTATATGTGATTTTTTATCAATTGATCTTACTACGTGTTTTAAACAATTATCTAAAGTAGATACTCTTTCGTCAATACAACATATTGATATTAATATTTTTTCTTTACTATTTATTTTAATGCAAATATTTATATAAACAAAATAAATAGCAAAGAAAATAATAAATAATAATATTATATAATTTTTAATTTTTTTATTATTATATTATATAATAATAAAAAAATTGAAAATTATATTTTTAAATACATAGATAAACTATATATTTGAAAATTAGATTGATAAACTATATATTATACGATTTAATATGGCAACTAATATTTTTAAAATTGATAATGTTTTATTATTTTTTGATACAAAATGTATAAATACAAAAAATGATCAATGTCCGATTTGTAGAAATAATTTACTTGATAAATGTATCGAATGTCAAGTAAATTTAAAAAAATGTAAAAGTGTTTTAGGATGTTGTGGTCATGGATATCATGAATGTTGTATTGATAAATGGTGTAAAACAAGATATACATGTCCTTGCGACAATGAAGAATGGTTACCATATAGTATCATTTAATATCATTTAATTTATTATTTTATTATGTATCCAATTATTACAAATCCATTTTTCACCTTTAATAACTGGTTTTCCACCATGTAATGATTCTTCTATTATTTTATCATTTTTATCTAATGTTCTAAATAATATTCCTTTTCCTTTTTTAGGTTTTATTTCTAAATTTAAATATGGAAACACAGTTTCACCTCCTTCTTCAACATCATTTAAATATATTAATAATGTATATTCTCTACTTATTACATATGATTTTACATTTGTATTTTTTGTTGAATCGTGATGTAGATTAAAAAATCCACCTACTGGATAATAAACTAATTGTAATTTTTCTAAATTATTATTATTTTTATTTGTTATTTTTTTAGAAAATTCTGAACATTTAGTTACAATTTCATTCTCATTAAATTCAAACCAAGTAGTTTTACTTATTCTATTATTATTAACAACATTATAATGATTATTAAAAATAGTACTATCTACTAATGTTTTATTTTTTGTATATTTTATTAATCTATCGCATTCTTCGCTACTTAAAATATTATCTATTTCAAATAAATAATATTTATTATTACCATGTTTTTTTATTATTAATTCATTATTTATGTCTATGTTTTTATTTATGTCTATGTCAATGTCTTTATTTATGTCTATGTCAATGTCTTTATTTATGTCTATGTCTTTATTTATGTCAATATCTTTATTTCTATCTTTCTTTGTGTTTGTGTTTGTGTTTGTATTTTTATTAGTATAAGTGTATGTATCTATGTAATAGTAATAATATATTAAAAATAAACTAATTATTGTTACAAATAACAATAAATAAATTAATATTTTTTTCATTATATAATATATAATATATTTTATAATATTTCTATTGTAACTCTATTTTTAAAATTATCTAATATATTTTCAATTTCTTTTAAATATAAACAATGAATTTTAATTATAAAATTCATATTTTCAAATTTATAATAAGATAATACTAATGGTAATGATTTTAAACGTCCAAGAACTCCTTGATATTCTTTTGGTCTAGGTTTTTTACGCGTTGGATACTTTAACATCCATTCAAAGCATAATGCATTGTGTTTATCAAAATCGTTTGATTCTATTATTAATAAATATTTCCATTCAATATCCACATTATTATTTGTTGTGTATTTTGCACCACCTTTTAATTCTTTATTATGTTGTCTTATACGTCTTGCTGGATTAACTGTATAACCATTATATGTTTTATTATTACTATCATTATATAAAATATAACAATAATTCATTATTAATATAATTAAATATGAAATTAATTTCTAAACTTTTTTATATATGTAATAATGTCTTATTTAGATGAAATTAAAACATTACAAACAATTATTAA
>Ga0114969_10003552_pt1 | contig 12543 bp, 16 predicted proteins | sample M_130807_MF_Meta_FD_87316 | JGI IMG/M metagenome (GOLD analysis project Ga0114969, IMG submission 87316) | Freshwater microbial communities from Lake Montjoie, Canada to study carbon cycling - M_130807_MF_MetaG | ecosystem: Environmental > Aquatic > Freshwater > Lake | place: Lake Montjoie...
ACAATTAGAAGAAAAATTAATGGACTTGTTTACAAGAGGAACTCTTGCTGATATTGAGTTTTTATATAAAACCATTAACGGTGATGGTGCAGGTAGTATGAAGTGGACAAACCGAAGAGGTATACAAACTGCAGACATTGGGTACCTAATGCCAACCTTGTTAAACATTGACATTGGACCACTTTCATACCAAGGGTATGTAAACAGTTTAAGCGTAACTCACACATCCTTTACTCCTGACATGGTTCCAATTAGAAGTGATTTAAGCATTTCTCTACAAGTACTTGCTACATCGGGACTAGCACTTGCAAGCTCGATTGGAAATTGAGGATAAAAAATGGCAATTAGATTAGGTTCACGTTACGAGCTTTCCGTTGTTGACTTTATTTCTTTTGAGCCTGATGGCGATTCGTACCCTGTAGTTTTTTACGAATTTGATGAGCTTGGAGTTTTAACCTACAGAGAATACCCATACAAACAAGGTGAAAGACTAGACAACATTGCTATGAAATTTTACGGTAAACCTGGGTATTGGTGGATAATTATGGAAGCAAACCCTGAAGTTGAAGACTTACAAAACATTGCTCCAGGAACTCTTCTAAGGATTCCTAGTGTTTAATCAAGTAAGTGTGTCTTTTCCTACTAGTGCTGCTCAACCAGAGCGAGTATTCTCTGCTTACATCAGACAGGGTTTGTTTGACCACGAGTTTGCTTCAATTCAATTTAGAGATTGGTCTGTAGACATTTCAAGGGTAAAACCAGGAACTCCTATAACAGTATCTATCGGTAAAAGGGAATTTGTAGGGTACGTTCATGACGTTAAAGCTGAGATGGATTCGGTTTCAAATTTTATTGAGGTATCGGCAATTGGAGCCTCTTACGTAATGAGACAAGCTAGCCAAGATATTTTTAGAAACGTAACTGCAAGTGAGATTGCTCAAAAAATTGCAGTGGAAAACGGTTTCTCATACAAAATTGAACCTCATCCAAGAGTGTACCCACAAATATCACAAGCTGGTTTAACGGATTGGGAATTTTTAAGAAAGTTAGCTAAACAATCTGGTTATAGTTTAAGCGTAGAGGGAACAACACTGTATTTTCAACCCCACCTAAAAGAGTTTACAGAAGGTATCTCTGAAGCTCTTTATTACACTAAGGGTGAATACGGAATGAAAACAAACAAAAATATTTACACGTTTAATCCTGTTATTGGAGAGACTTTATCTCACGCTATGGCAGATAAATCAGCGACTGCAATTACGGGTATAGACCCTAGAACAGGTGACTTAGTTCAAGTAACTAAATCAAAAGCGGGGCAGCCTACTAGAAAAAAATCTCAAACACAGTTGTTTGATAAATACGCAACTACAATCGTTGCTAACGACTTTGAGACGGCCACATACGAAGCCGAAGCTGCAGATGAAAACTCTAAATTTCCTTACAGAGCCACAGCCGTAGTCTTTGGAAACGGCAACCTGTCCCCAAGTAAACCAATATATTTAGACGGAGTAGGCTCCTACACCGGTTACTGGACTATACTAGAAACTGAACATCGTGTGGAAGAGTCTCAGTTGAATTTTAATCTTTACACAACCTATTTAGTTTTAGGAACAGATTCTTTAGGTAGTATAGATATCCCAGGAGCTCCTGAGGTACCCTCAGCAACTCAAAACAGGACAATTAAACCAAATGTTAGACAGACAAGAGAAAAACCAAAAAATCAACTAATCTCGTCATCTGTACAATTAAAGCCTACAGCTGATATTAGATTAGTTACCTCAAAGAATAGAACCGCCCCTGTTAAAAAATCTTTTGAGGTATCTAATAATACTTGGTCTTCAAATAAAGGAAATCTAGTGTCTAAAAAAACAGAACCTAGACGCTCTCCAGTTGTTGCAGCTAGAATAGCGAGGATAACATGAGCGATAAACATTACGGGGTATACAGAGGTATTTGTAAACAAAACGAGGACCCTGATGGGTATAAAAGAATTAAACTACTTGTTCCTCAAGTTTTAGGTAACGCCCTAAGCGAGTGGGCTTGGCCTTGCCTACCAGTCACCTCTAATTCAAATCACCCTGACCATCAAGAACACACCGCTGCTCAAATAGCTATTTTGCTAACCACAACTGCAACCACCGCAGCTGACCCACAAGGCGGTTCAGTTACTATACCCGCGCTTACGGTGGTAGCAAAAGCAGGGGCAGCAACCCTTAAACACCCTAAAAAAACAGCTGCAGATACTGACGAACTTTGGAATGACGAACAAGAAACAAACACCACAGCAGAACACGCACCTCACAGGTTAGTTCCAAGACTTGACCAAGGAGTATGGGTTATGTTTGAGGGTGGAGATGCTAATTTCCCAATTTGGATAGGAGTCTACTAATGGCAAGCTCAGCAATTTCTCTTCCGTTTTCTTTCAATAACTTTGGAGAGTTAACTTATTCAACTGACCCTAAAAAAATATGGCAAGACAGGGTACTACTAGTATTAATGAGTAGGTTCGGAGAAAGAGTAATGCGTCCTAACTATGGAAGCTTAGTAAATCAAACAGTCTTTGAAAACGAAGCTTTAGCTGTAGAAAAAGCAAACAGAACAATTACAGAGGCTTTTAGTAAATGGTTGCCAGATTTAGAGGTAACTTCCATAAGGCCAGTCTTTGACGCCGAACAGGGCGCCCTAGAAGTGAGCGTTTTTTACAGACTTCCTACTGGGGAGGAGGATACAGTTAAGCTAAAAACCGCTATCCTTAGTTCCTCAGGTGATTTAATTCAGGAGATAACTAATGGCTGAAAACGCTTCCTCGTCATTCATCCCACAGGTGGACTACACCTCTAGGGATTATGAGACCATTCGTGAAGACCTTTTAAATTTAATACCAAATTATGCCCCTAATTGGACTAATCGAGACCCATCAGACTTTGGAGTTACTCTGGTTGAACTATTTTCTTATATGGGAGACCTACTAAACTTCTACATTGACAGAGCGGCTAGTGAAGGTTTTCTAGCTACCGCCAGCCAAAGAGACAGCATTCTTAGAATTGCTTCTATGCTTAATTACACCCCTACAGAAAGCACCCCAGCTGTAGTTGAATTAAATTTAACTAACTCTAGTTCTACTAACAAAACAGTTCCTGCAGGAACACAAATTGCTACATCTGTTATTGTAAACGGAGTAACTACTCAAGTAGTGTTTGAAACAGACGAGTCAGTTGTAGTTCCAGCTAAAGTTGGTGCCGTAAACGGAACAGCAGTAGTAGACGCTACTCAAGGAAAAACAGTCACACAACAGTTAGGAACTTCTAACGGAAACCCAAATCAAATATTTAAACTGTCCCAAGACTCCGTTATTATAGACAGCATCCAAATTTCTGTAAACGGAGTAGCGTATTCATACACTGCTTTCTTAATTGATAGCAACTTATTTGACCCTGTTTTTACAACTTTTTCAGATTCTGAAGGATTTACATATATTCAATTTGGTGATGGTGTTGGAGGCAGAATTCCTCCATCAGCTGCAACAATTAGCTCTACTTATAGAGTAGGAGTAGGCGCAGCAGGAAACGTGCCTTTAAACAAATTAACGTTCTTTTTAACAAACCCACAAACAGGTGTTACTGTAAACAACAACGACGCTGCTGGTGGTGGGTCAGACCCTGAGACTACAGATTCAGTTCGTACCAACGCACCACTAGCTTTAAAAGCTTTGAGTAGAGCAGTGTCTTTGCAAGACTACGCTTCGCTTGCTCTTCAACTTCCAGGAGTTGCAAAAGCAGTAGCGGAAGCAAACGTGTATTCACACATACTTCTGTTTGTAAAACCATTTGGAGACAGGGGTGTTGTTGTTTCAGGAGGAGTATCGTCTACTACCGCTGTGTTTGATAACGTAGCCGCAGAATTGTCTTCTTACTTTGCAGAAAAAGCCGCTCCTGGAACTGACATAAGTTATTTTCCTCCCACATATGTAGGAGTTGACGTAGAAGTAACTATAAACTTGTTGCCTCAATACAAACAAAGTATTTTGCAAAATCAAGCTTTATCCGTATTAAGAGAAGTATTTAACATAGATAACGTGTTTTTTGCCGACCAAATACCTCTTCAATACATAATGAGTTCGTTAGATGCATTAATAGGCGTTGACTTTGTAACGGTAGAGATTTTGCGTAGAACAGACTCTAAACAACAATTCAATGTGTCTAACTTTGCTTTAACATCAAATGTAGCAACTGTTACTACATCAGCAGCTCATAACTTTACTATTGGCCAAAGAGTAAGAATTGCAAATGTAGCTAACGCAGTATTCAATGGAACGTTTACTGTACTTACAGTTCCCACATCTACTACGTTTACCTACGCTAAAACAAACGCAACAAACATTGCTTCTACTGCAGCGTCAGTAGGAACTGCTCTAGCATTAGTAGTAGAAACTGTTACATGTGCAGTAAATGAATTGCCAGAAGAAGGTACATTTACAGTAAATGTATCTGGCGGAATTAACTAAGGAGAGAACATGGCAGCCGTATACCCAGGGTCGATTAGAAGTTTTACTACAAAAGCAAATACTGTAGATACTATTGACGCATCCCACCCAAACTTACTTCAAGACGAAGTTACTGCAATTGAGAGCATACTAGGAGTTAACCCTAATATTTCTACAACTGGTTCAGGAGGATACACAAACGTAGCTACTTCATGGAATAACGTTTCCTCACGCCTTGCTAATATAGAAAACGGAATTACAGCAGACGTCCATACCCAATATTTAAAATTATCTGGGGGTGGGGTTATTCTATCTACTGGCACTACTACAGTGCCTTTAGTAGTGCGTGGAATCGCTAGTCAAAGCGCAAACCTGCAGGAGTGGAAAAACTCTGCTGGAACAACTGTTGCTGCTATTTCCATAACCGGAGAGGTATTAGCTACAGGAGCAACACAATTGTTAGATAATCTAGCTGTTGTTTCTTGGGTGTTTGGTTAAATATAGATGCCTGTTTATGGTGTTGGCTTTTATGGCCTATCTTTCTATGGTGCTAATACTTTAGTAGATTTTGACGCATCCCCTTTTACTGCGGTCTCTACTGGGTACAACGAAATAGAACTAAGCTGGCTTGAACCTTCTGGTTCTTGGAGCAACTTTAGACTTTTAAGAAACCCTTTTGGATTTCCAATGACCCCAGATGACGGAGACGTATTAGTCTCAGCTATACCTCAAGATGATGCAAGTTACTATCTAGACACCGGACAGATTCCAAATAACTCTGGACTTATACCCGGCCATACTTATTACTATTCAATATTTGTACAAGAAACTGTACAGAATACGTGGGTTAAAGCAGGAGAAGCGTTAGGAGTTTCTGTAAAAGATTATGGTACTAGAGAGCAATCTTATGAGTATCTTCCTGCCATCTTTAAAATTAAAAATACGTTTTCTGCTTCTGATAACGAAGATGCAATAAACGATGACCTATACAACTTTTTAAGTATTTTTGCTATTGAACATGACCTATTTAAAACTTCTGCTCAAAATGTAAGTGAACGATACGATATTTTAAACTTAGACGGCAGGTTAATACCAGCTATGTTAAACCAGTTTGGTTTGACATACGAACCCTATGTAGGGCTACAACAAGCACGAATTTTATTAAGAAATGCAATTAAAATATACTCTGAAAAGGGCTCTATACAAGGTTTAAAAACCTATGTTAAAGCGTTTTCAGGTTATAACTGCAGACTAAAACCAGTTACTAACTACATGCTAGATGTAAACTCATCATCTTTTAAAGAGTCTATTGGCTTTTGGCAAAGCGTTTCTAACGCTACTTTAGTTCAAGGAAGCGCAACAAGCGAGTCTCCAACAATAGCCCCGTACAGCGAGGCATCATCACCGTCTAATTATCCAAACGGACAGGCAGGATTTTTAAAAGTAACTGCCACAGCTGCAGCGGATGTAGAAATAGCTTGTGGAACATTGGATGTTAGAACATTAGGTATACCTGTTAAAAGCGGAACTTCTTACACGCTATCTGCGTACAGTAGAGCTAAAACTACCCCTAGAAACGTTGTATTAGATATTAGATGGTACTCCGAAAATGAAACATTACTAGGAACTGCTGGTGAATCTAGTGGTAACAACACTACAGGAGCTTGGACAAGACCAGCTTTTTCAACCTCTTCGGCACCAGTTAACGCAAAATTTGCAGTTCCTTACATAAGAATTGAGGGATGTTCTTCTGCCGAAGTTCACTACATTGACGCGGTTCAATTTGAAGAGTCTGCAGAACCTACTAATTTCGTTGACGCAAGAAGAACAGATATAGTTTTAATCTCAAACAGAATTAATTTACTAACAAACCCTAGTTTTGAAGTAAATACAACTGGATGGTCTTGTAGTACTGCAAACGCTACTGTAGCAACTTCTGCAACAGGAGCGCTTTCCTTTAGTACTACATCACTTACTTTAACCCCAACTGTAGCTGGCGCAGTTACTTTAGAGACGGCTCAACTTACTAATTTAGTACCTGGTTCAGAATACGCCTTAAGTTTTTACGCAAAAAGAACTGGAGCAGCTACTACAGCAACAGCTAACGTATCTTGGTATACCGAAGGTGGAACGTTTATATCCACTACTGCTGGAACGGCTACAAATATTGGAACTACGTTTGGCAGAGTTTCGCTTGTAGCCACTGCTCCTGTAAATGCTAAAAACGCAATTGTTAAAGTATCTTGGGCTGGTGGTACAGGCAATGTACTATTTGTTGACGCTGTTTTGTTTGAAAGAGCATCTTATGTAGCGCCATACTTTGATGGAGCGGGTGGATATCTTCAAATTGGTGACTTAGTGTGGGAAGGTACTCCAGGTTTGTCTAGAAGTCATTATTATAAAAATAGAGAGTTAGTACAAAACAGGCTTGCTGCAACTGTCGGAGGGTATATAACTCACGGAACTCCTTGGGCCATTTTTGTAGCGCAACCAGACTAGCCCTTTTTGTAAGAGTTGTGTATGCTGGCATCTCCGTCAAGGAGGTACCAGATGAGACGAGTAACCATAGCGGTTATAGGAAACGGCAAGACGTCAAGGGCAAACGTAGAAGCCCTGTTAAACGACACCATAGAATCATTTGATGAAACTCATCTAGCTTTAATTTATGACAACACCCCCTCAGAAGGCGTTACTTGGTCTAAGCAATACGCAGAGAGTAAGGCTATACCCTTTAAAGAGTACTCAGCGTTAGATTTCTCAGGTTTAACTTTAGACAGTAAAGACCGAGAAATTAAATTATTTATACTTTGGGATGACGAAGACTTTGAGTGTGTAGAGGCAATTAGGTGTTCTCAAGAAAATAGTTTTGCAGCATTTGATTTAACAAACGGTTTAGTATCTATAAAATCGGTAACAACAGACATAAAGCCAAGAACAGCCCCTTCTGTAATGCCTGAGGTAGAGACAAAGGTAAGTACCGATATCAAAGATGCGTCTAAGTACAAATCTAATTTTATAAAAGTTACCGTAAGTGAGGATGATGAAGAGTACGAGGAAGATGAGGAAGATGAGGAAGGCACAGATGAATACGAATCCTCAGACATCATATTTGAGGCTATTGAAGAAATAGCTAAGATATTTGCAGTTGCTGTAGCCAGCGCTATCAAAGAGGCTATGGAAAAAGGTCCTGATGAGTCTAAGTAGGGACGCTAGGTACGCTTTAAACCTTTTTGTGTCTGACCCTGATTTACGGGTTAATTCAGAAACCCTAAAAACTCAAATGGGTGTTAGTAGACGTAAGAGTCGACAACTAATTATAGAGCTGGAGTCTGCTGGCTACGTAATTAGGCTTAGAAACTCAAACATAGGAACACGCTTAAAAATCTCACAGAAGGTACCAGTTTTGGTACCTTCCGATACGCTATATAGCGATATAGCCTTTAGCCCTATTTCTAATAGCTTAAAAGCCAATATCTCTTATATAGCTACAAATAAATTCTTTGACGAAGTCAAAGAGGACGGGGGAAGCATGAATGATGAGATGTATAAAAGCCTGTTTGGCTCAAAGTCCACAAGTGATTTCGAAACCGACCAGAACGCCAAGATGGATAAACGCAAGCGCCATAGGGACAGCGTAGAGGTTTCTAAGTGGAACTCTAAAGACGTAGCCTACGAGTTTGCCGACCGCATGTTGGATATGTGGAACATCCCCCCTTTCCGTGTTACCCAAACTCGTTTCGTTATGGCGCTCGCTGGGTTGCGTAAACGTTTTGAAACCAATGGCGCTATTGAGGTTGCCATGATTGATATTTTCTTTAGTTCAATCCAGCATGACAAGTACAAGGATGGGAATCACCTTTGGCGTTCTTTCATTCGTATAGCCCCTTCCATTGTTGAGCAGGCTCGAATTGCCGTAACTACACCAGAACAGAGAGAGACTGCTATTGTTGACGCCAAAGCCCAAGCAGCCAAAAAGCTTGCCCTATTCGATGATGAGGATTGATGTTCAGTTTAGATAATTTACCAATCCGTAGACGTACTTGGGTACAGATTGCTTCTCTCCCAAAGGCTCGAATAGGTTGGGAATTAAGCGACTGTAAAGACGTACCTACCGAGGGCCTTGATAGCCTCTCTAAATGGCTCACAGGGCTTTATAAGGGCAACGTAGTGTCCGCCGTAGGACGTCAGACTTGCGGTCTTGGTCTACTTCTTTACGGGCTGCCCGGTAGAGGAAAAACAACCGTGGCAGTTACCCTCCTACAGGAGATTATGAGGAAGGCTACCCCAGAGGCCTTAAAGATAGGGGAGGGCAAGACCCTAGTTCGCCCTTGCTACTTTATAACCTTTAACTCGCTATTGGATTTAAAAGGCGCCTTGATGGATGAACAAGATGAAACTGACAAGCTTTTGTATGACGGAATCTTGGGAGAGAGCCTAGACGATGCCTACAACATTAGAGTTTTAGTTCTAGATGACGTCGGAAAAGAACATGCCAGTCTTTCTGGTTGGCAGAAGAGCATGCTACATCATGTTTTAAGAACTCGGTACAACAACGGTCTTCCCACTATAGTTACTACCAACGTAGAGCTGACCAACTGGTCAGGACTTTATGGAGATGCAACAGAGTCTTTTGCAAACGAGGCTTTTATATATTTAAACATGGATAACATAAGCGACCTTAGGAGATAGTTATGGAAATAGATGGCTTGCCAGTTGTTGTAGCAGATGATGATTTTATTGAATATCTTTATGAACAAAGTTACGAAGGCATGATTGATGTAGCAGAGTTAGATTTTGAGTACAAAGAGTGGGCAAAGGAAAACGTACATGGGAAATAAAAAAGATTTAAGACAACATGGCTATCTAACTTCAGATGAGTTTGTAGATATGGTTGCTCCCGCTCTTAAAAGTTATTTAAAACAAAACTGGGGTAAGCACGATACAGAAGCCTTGTATCACCCAGAAGATTTGTTTTCTAACGCTTCCCTTTACTTTGACGTTGCCTTAAATGTTGTAGGACAGTTTGGGATTCAAGGTAAACGTGAGTGAGTACAACTTAATACAAGTTTTTTTAAGTCAGAAGTCCACAAACCCAGGACCAGGAATTTTTGAAGTAAGTGGAGATGACGAACAAAATTTGAGGTGCACCTGCCCAGGGTTTAGTATTAAGGGTACGTGTAAACACACTAAATACGTTTCTATTGCGATTTCTGAAAATGACGGAGTGTATCCAATTGAAGTGTCAACAAAAGCTTCAACGGAAGAAACTGCGCAAGCAAGAGAAACTCCGGAAAAGTTTAGAGAGTTCATTTTAAAGTACGGGAAGATAAAGGTGTTCTAATGGAGAAGGGTGATATTAGCAATTCTCTTCCACCACGCATTTTAGTAACTTTTGATGTGATAGTGGACGAGTACGTTGACAAACGTAAAATTCTTAATATCATTCCTGTTAGTAAAACTAAAACTCATTACAACCGTTTGGTTCTTAGTCATCTGTACTCTGTTACCCTAAAGCGCGGTTGGACTCTAGAGCTGGTAAGTTTTAAACACGACGAAGAGGAGTTGGTGGAAGTCATGCAGAATCTAGACCAGTACGCCACTAATCCTTTTAGGTACGCAACTCCCTATAAGTCCGTAGATAAGTTAGTTGATGACCTTCCTTACAGAGCTGAGGTTGCTGGGGTCGTTGACCTACCTATTCGTTTAATGCGTTACGGAAGTTGGGGACTGGATTTTCCAAACCTATGACAAACGAATCTAAACTACTTAGCGCTGCAGTTCAAACAAGAGACCTATCAACTCTATTTGAACGAGGCGTAAACGATACTTGGTTTCCAGACCAGGAAGACAAACGTATTTGGGTTTTTCTACGTTCTCATTTTTCTAAGTATGGAGAGTGTCCTAGTTTAGAAGTACTTGGTGAGAACTTCCCCACTTACCAAGTACTTCCTTTATCCGATTCAATGGATTTCTTACTAGATGATTTAATTTCTAGACGTCGTAAGGTCGCTACTAGTTCTATGTTGCGAGAAGCAATTCAAGCAATTGAAAAAGAACAAGACCACGAAGCAGCAATTATTGCTCTTCAAAGAGGCATGGTTAAAATTGAAGAGGCTGGACTAAGTACCAGCACAGACGTTAACTTAGTTAAAACTACAGAGCTTCGTTGGGATGAATATCAACAGTTAAAAGCAAACCCAGGATTGTTAGGATTCGCTACAGGTTTTCCAACTATTGATGCTGCAACTAGTGGGCTTCAAAATGGCCAGTTAATTGTTCTTGTTGCACCACCTAAAACTGGTAAGTCAACTCTTGCTTTACAGATGGCTAGAAACATACATAAAGACGGCGCAGTGCCTTTGTTCCAATCTTTTGAGATGTCTAATACAGAGCAACAAAAACGTTACGATGCTATGAGGGCTATGGTTTCTCATCACCGTCTTATTACAGGTACGTTGACAGATGAAGAAGAGGCAAGGTATCGACTAGCCCTAACTAGCATGTCTACAGACCCACATAACTTTTGGCTTACAGACGCTGCTAATGGACAGACCGTTTCCGCAGTAGCAAGCAAAATTCAAACGCTTCAACCAGACGTTGTATTTATTGACGGTGTGTACCTTATGATTGATGAGCAAAGCGGAGAGGCCAACACCCCGTTAGCACTTACTAATATAACTCGTTCTCTAAAAAGGTTAGCTCAACGTGTAAATAGACCTATTGTTGTTTCTACTCAAGTCCTTCAATGGAAGATGCGTAAAGGTAAGGTAACCACAGACTCTATTGGCTACTCATCCTCATTTTTCCAAGACGCAGACGTATTGTTTGGTTTGGAACGAGAAGATGACACCGTAGATGACACTAGAATTTTAAAGGTATTGGCAGCGCGTAACTCTGGTCCAACAGAAACTTCTCTGCTTTGGGATTGGAATACTGGTCAGTTTAGAGAGTTATCTGGGGACGACCTATGAGACTTGAAGAGATGGAAACAATGCTTTCCAGACTTGGGATTGAGATTGTTTCTACACGTGGCAATGAGATTCAGTCTTATTGTCCAGGACATAAAGCTATTAAAGGAAAAGAAGACAGCAACCCCTCTTGGTATATAAATTCTGATACGGGTGCTCACATTTGTTTTAGCTGTGGGTACAAAGGCGGTTTGATGTCTTTAATCTGTGACGTTAAGCAAGTTGACTACGCAGATGCTAAAGACTGGTTTTATTTAGAAAACGAAGATTTATCTTTAGTTATGGAACGTGCGGAGAAAAAAGAAGAACCTATTTTTAAAGAAATAACTGAGATATCTGAAGCTCGTTTAGCTTTATTTACCGACCCTCCTGCTGAAGCGCTCGCCGCTCGCGGTTTTAAGATAGAGTCGGCTCAAGAATACGAAGTGTTGTGGGACCCCAAACATAACAACTGGATTACGCCCATACGTAATCCTTTTACCAACAAACTCATGGGGTGGCAGGAGAAAGGTTATGTCAAACGTTACTTCAAGAATTACCCTACGGGAATTGAAAAAAGCAAAGCTCTTTTTGGTTTTCGCAGGTACGATGGTGGCAGGCTTATTGTTGTTGAGTCTCCTCTAGACGTTGTTAGATTAGCTTCAGTTGGTGTTTCTGGTGGGGTTGCCACGTTTGGTTCTTTAGTTTCTAAAGACCAAGTAAACCTCATCAGAGGCGCTGACCAAATTGTCTTTGCTTTTGATAATGATGACGCTGGTCGTATTGCGTCTCAAAAAATGCTCGAGTTGACTGTGTCGTTAAGTTTTGAGTGTTGGTTTTTTAACTACACTGATACAGCTATGAAAGATGTAGGTGGTATGAGCAAGTCTGAAATTTTAATTGGGTTAGATACAGCAAAACACTCTTTGCATGGGATAAAGGCGTTAACATGACTACAATACTCGCTATATTAATTACTTGGTATTTTACTAAAGTTTTTTACACTAAAAAACTTTCTATTGACCACAACAACCTAGCAAAACACGGACTCTATGAGTTAAAGTGTTATAAATGTGCTAGAACAAATGTTATTAAAGAAGAAAACCTTAGAAA
>Ga0114969_10003553_pt1 | contig 12541 bp, 10 predicted proteins | sample M_130807_MF_Meta_FD_87316 | JGI IMG/M metagenome (GOLD analysis project Ga0114969, IMG submission 87316) | Freshwater microbial communities from Lake Montjoie, Canada to study carbon cycling - M_130807_MF_MetaG | ecosystem: Environmental > Aquatic > Freshwater > Lake | place: Lake Montjoie...
GCAAGAGCCTGACGCTGCGCCACACTTAGGCCCGGCAGGTACAGGCATACACCCAGCACAACACCCGCGAGCGAGAAGAGGATCAGCACCCACTTCACGGAGAACTTGTCGCCGAGCATGCCACCGAAGATCGAGAGCAGCGAGCCGAAGCCGAACCAGGCGATCATGCTGCCGGCGCTGGCAATGTCATAGTTTTCGGTCAGACGCAGGAACGTCGGGTAGGAGCCGATGAAGCCATAAACATTCAAGCCGTAGATGACACTCAGGACAATCAGGATGATCGTGTTGCGGTTCTTGAGGGAGTCCGCGCCGCCGGTGCCTTCGTTGTGGTGAGCGGCATGCTGGGTCTCGCTGAACCACGGACGCACCAGAATCGCGATAAGGACCGCAAGGATGATGCCGAACACGGCAAAGGCCTGCATTGGATACTGCCAGCTGTCATGGCTGACCTTGAGAGGACCAATGATCTTGCCGCCCACGATCGCGCCCAGTCCGAAGCAGACGTTGACGGCGCCCACTGCCGCAATGCGGTTGTTGGCGAAATAGCTGCTGGCCAGCGAGAACATGCTGGTGGCGAGCATGGCCATGCCGATGCCCTGCAGGACCAGGCAAGCAAACATGTTGCCGAAGCCGCCGGCAACACTGGCGAGAGCCGTGGCAACGGAAAAGATCACGATGCCCGAGAGCAGCACCGTCTTCCGCGAGGAGCGTGCGATGAGCCAGCCGGCAGGCAAGCCGGCGATGCCGAGGCCCAGGGTGAAGATCGTGGTGAGAGTTCCACGCTGCGGGCCGGTCAGGCCCAGTGCTTTCTGGATATCCGTACCAAGCGCGGTGACCAGGTAGCGGTCAGCGGACATCAGGACGTAGGCAACAAGCAGCAGGGCAAACATCGCCAATGCGACAGCTTGCGGTCCTGATTTCTGCTGGCCAGCAGTGTTGGCCCCGCCCTGCTGGTTGGTCTGTGCAGGCTGATTCATTTTGTATTTTTCCTCTCGATAGCGACTTGGCGTGCGATCCCAGAGGGACCACAAGCCGATGTATTTATTGAAAGTCTACGAAGTGCCGGGAGGATTCCCCATGCCGCTCTTCAGCCGACGAGGCCCGCCCCTCGGGCAACTATATATGACTTGCGCTCTCCTTGCCCTCCCCCGGGCCCCGGCAGGATGAGCGCCCCGGACAGGATCAGCCGCGGCACTCTGCCGGGCGATACTTCTGGGCGATCGTCCCGCCGCCGCCCGTGGTAGCAAACGCCGTCGTGCCGGCGGTGATGCCGCTGGCCATCGACTTGCTGCCACACTGCCAGGCAATGTCACCGTTGACGCTGGTACCGGCTGTCAGCATCAGCGTCTTGCCCTGAAGGCCGCTTGCAGCGGGCGACGCTGCACGGAAAGTCACCGTGATCTGGTTGGCCACGATGGCCACCGAGTCGACGTACTTGCCCTTGATGTCGGTCGAATTGCCGAGGCCGGCGCCGGAATTGTCAGCCGGCCAGGCGCCGTTGCTGCCGTAAGTCTCGCTGATGCTCGTCTTGGCAGCCGAGGCGAGATTCAGCGCTTCAGTGACCTGCGCGCGGGTGGTGTAGTCCGAGTAGGCCGGGATAGCCACTGCAGCGAGAATGCCGATGATCGCAACCACGATCATCAGTTCGATCAGCGTAAAGCCCTGGTGCATTGATTTCATGAATTTGTACCTGAGTAAGGGCCCGCGCCGGATGGTGTCAATGAAAGAGACCATACACGCCTTTACCGCACCCCGTTGGCCAAATAGCCGCCGAGGCAGGCAAAACCGGCAGCAGCGACACTCAGGGCTCTTCGATCCTGTAGCCGCGTTTGCGCAGCGTATCCAGCACACCCTCCGGCCGCAGCAGCTCCTGGATCGGGCGCGTCGCAACCGATGATGGATTGGTGGCCAAAGCAGCATCCACCGCCTGCAGCCACTGTTCCTTGGATTGGGCGATCAGCGCCTTCACGCGTGGCGTAGTGGCCACGGCTTCTACACACTCGGTGCGATTGTCAGGATAGCTGAGCGACCGGATCTCGCGGATGTCGCCACGCGCCCACGCTGCAGCGCGACGCACACTGGCCTCCATATCGGTCTCGACGCGTGCAAGGGTGGCTTCCATGCAGCGAACTTCGGATGCCTCCGGCGTCGCAGCCAGTTCGCGCAGCAGCTGCTCCGGCTCATCGATGGTCAGCTGGACACGCTGCACGCGCACACGATGACTGGCCGCCAGCTTGTCTACGCTGGACTCCACCGGCCTCGCCCGCTTGAGACCCGATTTTTCCACTGCGCTTTCGAACAGCTTGTCCGCAGCCAGCATGGGGCGCAGCTTTTCCCAGCCGGACTCACGCGGCGCATAACGCTGTCGCAGCGCTTCAAAGCGCTCATGCAGGCCTGCGGGCAGCGTTTCACGGAGCGGCGCATGTTCGTCTGTCTGCTGCATGCCTCGCCACTGCCGCCAGAGCCGGAACAGTGTGATTGGCCCACCCTTGATGGACACGCGCGGACTGCTGATCCGTATCTGGGAATTTTTCATGACGGCATCCACGGCCGATGAATCCCACTCCATGCGGGCCGGCAGCAGCTCCGGCGTACCCAGCAGCCACAAGACATGGTCGCCGTGACTGACCTTCCAGAGCCCCGGTCCGGTGCGCTTGCCGGCGATCACCACCTCGTCCAGTTCGCCGCCTGCCACACCTTCCGGTCCTGCCGCTACGGCTGCGGGCAAGGGCTGCACAACCAGCGACCCGATGGCGAGCAAGCACACTTCGATCAGCCGACGCATCCGCCCAACCTCTCCCGCAACGCGACGAACACACTTTTTGACCCACTCTGGAAATCCCAGGTTCCCGCCGATGATGGACTAAAATGAAGCGATGCGCCCCCTCGCCTTCGTCGATCTCGAGACCACGGGCTCGAACGCCATGTTCGACCGCATCACCGAGATCGGCATCATCCTGGTGGACGACAACGGCGTCGAGGAATGGAACTCACTGGTCAATCCTGGCTGTCGAATACCGGCTTTCATCCAGAGCCTGACCGGCATCAGTGACGACATGGTCGCCGATGCGCCGCCGTTTGCGGACCTGGCGCCACGGGTGCACCAGATGCTGGAGGGCCGCCTGTTCGTGGCCCACAATGCCCGCTTCGATTACGGCTTCCTAAAGCAATCATTCCGGCGCGAGGGTCAGGACTTTCGCGCCCAGACGCTGTGCACGGTCCGCCTCTCGCGCGCGCTGTTCCCCGGCCATCGCCAACACAGTCTCGATGCCCTGATCGGGCGGCATGGCCTGGTGACGGATGAGCGCCACCGGGCACTGGGCGATGCACGACTGATTCACCAGTTCTGGCAGCATGCGCGCGCCGGGCTCTCGGAAGCCGAGTTCGAAGCAACGCTGCGCCGACTCACCGCACACGCCAGCCTGCCCTCACACCTGCCGCAACAACTGCCCGACGAGCTGCCCGAAGGCAGCGGCGTATATCTCTTCTACGGAGAAGAGGATCGTCTGCTCTACGTAGGCAAGTCGCGCAACATCCGGCAGCGCGTGCTGGGGCACTTTGGCGGCGACGTCAGCTCGTCGAAGGAGATGCGCCTGTCGCAACAGGTACGCCGCATCGACTGGATCGAGACCGGCGGGGAAATCGGGGCACTGCTCAAGGAGGCCATGCTGGTCAAGTCACTGCAACCCACGCACAACCGGCGACTGCGGGGCACCAGTGATTTGTGCTCGGTCACGCTTGAAGAGGGCCCGCTCGGCCTGCGCGTCGAGATCGCAGCGGCGCGCGAAATGGACTTCCGTCAGCGACCGAAACTGTATGGCCTGTTCAACAGCGCGCGCCAGGCGCGCACGGCACTGATCGCGCTCGCCGACGATCATCAGTTATGCAGGCAGGCCATGGGTCTTGAGGCGCCGACGCCCGGGCGCCCCTGCTTCGCGCGTCAACTGGGCCGTTGCCGCGGCGGCTGCATCGGTGAGGAAAAGGCGACGCAGCATTCGATCAGACTGATGGAAGCGCTAGGCAAGTTCAGGCTGCAGAGCTGGCCCTTCCCCGGTGCAGCCTACCTGCGCGAGTCCGGCGACTACCACCTGATCAGCCACTGGGCCTACCTCGGCACGGCTCGCTCGCCGGACGAATTGCACGAGCTGCTGGCTGCACCGCAGCCGCGCTTCGACCGCGACTGCTACCGGATCCTGCGCAGCCAGTTGAATCAGCTGGTGCCGCTGCCGCCGCGCCAAGCCAACGACGAGTCAGCGATATAAAAGCAGGTCAGCCACCTGTCGCTGCCATTCACGCTCATCCGGCAAGGCGATCGCATCCAGGTCCGCCGGCGTGGCCGCAGGGTCATCGACCCACTCGCGCAGCAGCGGACTGCCGTTGATGACGTCGATAGCCAGACGCCCGACTTCATACTCGTAGGGGAAGTCGCGCCACAGCGGATAGTCCGGCCGCAGCACGCGCAGCGCCTTGAACGCCAGCGCCTGCAGGCGCCAGGGACGGAATGCCGCATGATCATAGGCAGGATCATCGACGTGAATCTGGATGCCGGTACACAGGTGCCCGCTGTGCTTGTGGAACGTGGGCTCGAACCAGCAACTGCGCAGGCGACAGCCGGCCAGCCATTCCGGTGCCAGCTGCCGCATCGTCTCGAGCAGCGCAGCGGCAGGCAGATCCGGCGCACCAAAAAGCTCCAGCGGTCGCGTGGTGCCACGCCCCTCGGACAATGTCGTGCCTTCCAGCATCACCGTCCCGGCATAGGCGCGCGCCATCCACAGGTTGGACGCATTCGGAGAAGGATTCACCCAGCTGCGCTCACCCACCGGCCAGCCATGACCTGGCGCGGCTCCAGGCTCCCAGCCCTCCAGGCCGACGACACGACAGTCCACATCCAGTTTCAGTTCGCGCACGAACCAGCCCGCCATTTCGCCCAGCGTGAGCCCATGCCGCATCGGCATCGCGCCCGCGCCAACAAAACTCTCCCAACCGGCTCGCAGGCACAGACCTTCGACCGGCCTTCCAGCGGGGTTCGGACGATCGAGCACCCACACGGCCTTGCCGTGCCGAGCTGCCGCTTCCAGCACGTAGCGCAGTGTCGTGACGAACGTATAGATGCGGCAGCCCAGGTCCTGCAGGTCCACCAGGAGGACATCGAAGCTGTCCATCATCGCGGCTGTCGGGCGGCGCACTTCGCCATAGAGACTGAACACCGGGATGCCATGCACCGGATCATTGAAGTCCGGCGATTCGACCATGTTGTCCTGCTTGTCGCCGCGCAGGCCGTGCTGCGGACCGAAGGCAGCGCTCACACGCAGGTCGCGGCAGGCAGCGAGCGCATCGAGCGAATGATGGAGATCGCGCGTCACCGATGCCGGATGCGCCAGCAGTGCCACGCGGCGACCTGCCAGCGGACGGCGCAGCGCCGCATCAGCGAGCAGCCGGTCGATTCCAAATAACATCAGCGTGACTCCCCGAGCATCAGTCGCAGTGCGTCATTCTGCCAGCAGCGCGAAGCTGCCGGCATGATGGAAATCCGGCTTTCCACCGGCATGCCGCATCGCCCAGCAGGATAGCGCGCCATCCGCTTCCTCGACCATCGCGCACAGCGCCCCACGAAGCGGAGCGCCATTCGCAAGCGCTGGCGGAAAAGTCAGCGCCACATCCAGTTCGAGCACGTCGTCGTCACCGCGACAGGTCACGACAGGATCGGCTGGCAGCGCGGCCGGACGCATGCCGCTGCGATAATCGTCGAAGCGATAGGCTGCCCAGGAGCCGGACGGCGAGAAGTTGAATTCCAGATAGCCGCCGTCGGGCATCATGACAAAAAGCTCTGCGCACAGGTGGCGCCACAACTCATCGACACGCTGTGGCGGTGCCGGTGACGGAACACGCAGCTTCCCGATGCGACCACTGAAACGGAAGCTCACGCGCGCACCGGCGCCAGACCGCGCCAGCGACGCCTGCAGCCCCTGCAATGCGACGCAGGGGGTCAGAGGGTGGGGAGTCAGGGCGAGCCAGTCTGACCGGTCGGCCGGAACCAACACCATCGTCGCGCGGCTACTTCTTGGTCTTGAGCGCCTGCACGGCGGCGAGTGCTGCATCGACATTGGCCGTCGGCGTGACGCCGCCGATGGTCGACGAGACTTTGCCATCCGGCGTGACGATGAAGGTGGTGCGTTCAGCCATGCCGTGGCCGATCTCAACGCCACGGGTGTCCTTGGCACCGGCCGTACCCTCACGGATCGCCAGGTCGTAGGATTTGGCGATCTTGCCGTCGGCGTCCGATGCGACCGGCAGCTGACCCGCACAGTAGTTGGGATCTGCAGAGAATTCGTTCAGCCGCTGGATGCTGTCGAGGGAGACCCCGACGACCGTGGCACCGGCCTCGCGGAACTTGTCCATGCTGGTCGCAAACGCATGCGCCTGCGCGTTGCAGCCACCGGTGAATGCGCTGGGATAGAAGTAAACCACCACAGGCCCCTTCTTCAATGCGTCCTTCAACGCATAAGTGAAGGGCTTGCCGGCCAGCGAAGCCTGGGCGGTGAAATCGGGAGCGGCATCGCCAGCCTTCAATGCGGCCAGTGCCGGCAGGCTCAGCGATGCAGTCAGGGCAACAACCAGGATGCGCGCGGGAGTGAACATCGTCATGAGATCAATCTCCAGGTCTGGACCGCTGCGGGGGTGAGTGCCTCCGAGTCTACGCCAGGCTGGCGCAGGGTGCATATCACTCGCGGAACAGGGGCCAGCCGCCCGCTGCCCAATGCCTTGGGCGGCTCAGGGCTTGGTCGCAGCGACGAGTGCTGCCACGACCTGATCCTGCTGCACTTCCGTCAGGTCCGCACTCATCGGCAGACTCATCACGCGCGCGGCCAGCGACTCGCTGACGGGAAAGACACCGCCCGGAGCGTAATGTGCATAGGCCGGCTGCTGGTGCAGCGGACGCGGATAATGCACTGCGGTCGGAATTCCGGCCTGCTTCAGCCTGCCCTGCAAGGCATCGCGATCGTCCACCATCACGGTGTACTGCGCCCAGACACTGGTGCGGTCCGGCCGCACGGCGACGAGCCCGGCACGCGCACCGGACGACTGAATGAGCTCCGCATAACGCGCGCCGAGCACGATGCGCCGGCTGACTTCATGGTCGAAGCGATCGAGCTTCGCCAGCAGGATGGCGCACTGGATCGTGTCCATGCGCCCGCCGATGCCGATGCGGGTGTGGAAGTAGCGCGCACTCTGGCCGTGGACGCGCACTTCCGTGCAGGCCTGGGCCACGGCATCGTCGTCGGTGAAGATCGCACCGCCGTCGCCGTAACAACCCAGCGGCTTGCTGGGAAAGAAGCTGGTGCAACCGATGTGCGAAAGAGCGCAGCTTTGCCGGCCGCGGTAAGTCGCACCGAAGCTCTGCGCGGCATCCTCGATCACCGAGATCCGCGGGTGCTGCGCGGCCAGCGCATTCAGTTCATCCATATCGCCCGGCTGGCCGTACAGGCTCACCGGCATGATGGCGCGGGTGCGCGGCGTGATTGCGGCCGCCACCTTCGACACATCGATATTGCAGGTATCAGGTTCGACGTCGACAAACACCGGTGTGGCGCCCACCAGCGCGATCACTTCCACCGTCGCAACGAAGGTAAACGGCGTGGTGATGACCTCGTCGCCGGGGCCGATGCCCTGCGCCATCAATGCGATCAGCAGCGCATCCGTGCCGCTGGCAACGCTGATGCAGTGCTTCGTCCCGACCCGGGCGGCCAGCCGCTTCTCGAACTCGACCACTTCCGGACCGAGGATGTACTGACCATGATCCAGCACCTGCTGGATACGCGCATTGATGGGATCGCGCAGCGCGCGGTACTGGGACTTGAGGTCGATAAAATCCATCATTCCATCCATGCCATGTGCCGTGTTGAACCGGACTTTCTCCGGCCCGCCGACGCCACTTTACATCAAACCAGGCAGGATCAGCCGGCGTCGATCAATCGCAGGACCTCGGCGGTCTTCTCGCGCATCAGGGCCTCGCTGCCACGCGTTTCGACGTTCAGGCGCACCAGCGGCTCGGTGTTGGAACCGCGCAGGTTGAAGCGCCACTGGTCAAACTCCATCGACAGGCCATCAGTGAAATCGATGGCGATGGCACTTTTTTCATACTGCTTCTGCGCGCGTGCCAGGACACCCCTGGAGTCCGCGATCTCGCGATTGATCTCCCCGCTGACCGGAAACAGCCGCTGCCGCTCCCCGACCAGCTGACCCAGCGACAGCCCGCGCTCGCACATCACGCCGAGGGCGACCAGCCAGGTGATCATGCCGCTGTCGCAATAGGCAAACTCGCGGAAATAATGGTGCGCGCTCATCTCGCCGCCGTAGACCGCATCCACCTCGCGCATCTTCTGCTTGATGAAGGCATGCCCGGACTTGCACAGCACGGGCTTGCCGCCCAGCTTGGTGACCAGGTCGATGGTGTTCCACGTCAGGCGCGGGTCGTGGACGATGCTGGCCCCCGGCGAGCGCTTCAATGCCGCCTCGGCCAGCATGCCGACCAGATAGTAGCCCTCGACAAAACCGCCGTGCTCATCGAAGAAGAAGCAACGATCAAAGTCGCCGTCCCAGGCCAGGCCAACATCGGCGCCAGTGCTGCGGATCAACTCGATGGTGCTGGCGCGGTTCTCCTCGATCATCGGGTTGGGAACGCCATTGGGGAAGGTTCCGTCCGGCTCGTTGTTGAGCTTGATGAACTGGAAAGGGAGGCGCTTCTCGAGCTGATCGACGATCAGCCCGGCACCGCCGTTGCCGGCATTGACCACGACCTTCAGCGGCTTCAGCGGCAGCCCCGCTACGTAGCTCATCAGGTGATCCAGGTACTTGGCCGTGGTGTCGAGTTGCCGCACCGTACCGGGTCGCGCCGCCTTGGGCGGCAACGTGCCGTTCTCGATTGCGGCCTGCATGTCCTTCAGACCGGTATCGCCACTGATCGGGCGGCTGCCGGCACGCACAAACTTCATGCCGTTGTAGTCCGGCGGATTGTGGCTGGCGGTGACCATGATGCCGCCGTCGAACTTCTCGGCAAAGGTGGCAAAGTAAACGCCTTCGGTGCCGCACAGACCAATGTCGACCACGTCGCACCCGGAATCGGTGAGCCCGCGGACCAGCGCGTTGCACATGGTCTGGCTCGAGAGCCGGATGTCCCGGCCGACGCAGACTGTCTGCGGCTTGATGAGGCCCACGTAGGCACGCCCGATCTGATAGGCCAATTCCTCGTTCAGTTCCGAAGGAATGCGGCCCCGGACGTCATATGCCTTGAAACAGGTCAGCTTGTTCACTACCGCGCCCTCTGCAGATTACTTGTTCGTGCCCTTGCGACCGTACTGGTCCTCGAAGCGAACGATGTCATCCTCACCCAGATAACCGCCTGACTGCACCTCGATGATGTGCAGCGGAATCTTGCCCGGATTCTCGACGCGGTGCCTGACACCGATCGGAATGTAGGTCGACTGGTTCTCCTCCAGCAGGAAGACTTCCTCGCCGCGGGTGATCCGCGCGGTACCCGATACCACCACCCAGTGCTCGGCACGGTGATGGTGCATCTGCAGGGAGAGCACACCGCCCGGCTTCACCATCAGGTGCTTGACCTGGTGGCGCGTCCCGTTGTCGAGGCTGTCGTAACTGCCCCAGGGACGGAATACCTCGCGATGCAGGGAATGTTCGTAGCGACCGTCAGCCTTCAGTCGCGCCACCAGCGCCTTCACGTCCTGGACGCGTTCACGCGGCACCACCAGTACGGCGTCCTTGGTCTCCACCACGACGTGATCCCTGAGGCCCACCGTCGCGACCAGACGGCTCTCGGCATGCACGAAGCTGCCGTGGGTGTCTTCGGCCACCACATCGCCCTGCAAGACATTGCCATGCGCATCAGGCTCGATCGCTGCCTGCAAGGCGGACCAGGAGCCAACATCACTCCAGCCTGCATCCAGCGGCACCACCATCGCTGCGGACGTCTTCTCCATGACTGCGTAATCGATGGACTCGCTCCGGCAACCCTTGAACACCGCGGTATCGATGCGCGTGAAGTCCAGGTCGCGCTGGCCGCTGGCAGCCGCATGACGGCACACGGACGCAATGTCCGGGGCATGCCGTTCCAGTTCCTCCAGATAGCGGCGGGCGCTGAACAGGAACATGCCGCTGTTCCAGTAATACTCGCCACTGGCAACAAACTGCTGTGCGCTGGCCAGTGCCGGCTTTTCGACAAAGCTGTCGATGCGGAAACCACCGCCCTGCGGCTTGCCGCGACGGATATAGCCATACCCGGTCTCGGGAGCACTGGGGACAACACCGAAAGTCACCAGCGCACCATCGCGGGCGCCGGCCACGGCCGCCGCGATGGCGCGATGAAAAGCGGCCTGGTCGCGGATCACATGATCCGCAGGCAGCACCAGCAGCAGCGGATCGCCGGCGTCCTCGCCCAGTGCCGCATGGGCCGCCAGGGCTATGGCTGGCGCCGTGTTGCGCCCCATGGGTTCAAGCAGTATCGCGCGCGGCTTGACGCCGATCTGCCGCAACTGCTCGGCCACCAGGAAGCGATGCGCATCATTGCAGACTACCAGCGGCTCGCTGATCTCCAGCCCCTGCAGCCGGCGCACCGTGTCCTGCAGCATGGTATGGGTGCCGACCAGTGGCAGCAGCTGCTTTGGATACAGCTCCCGCGAGAGTGGCCACAGACGCGTGCCTGCGCCACCGGAGAGGATGACGGGGATCAGCATCGCGACAAGCTCCTCAATGCGCGGCCACCGCCGGCCAATCGACTACGGCAGGAATGCCACGCCCGATGGCGTAATAATCGAAGCCGAGCCGCGCCAGCAGCTGCGGGTCGTAGAGATTGCGGCCGTCGAAGATGCGCGGCTGTTTCAGCGTCGCCTTCAGCCGGTCAAAGTCGGGGCTGCGGAACTCCTGCCATTCGGTCACGATGAGCAGCGCATCGGCACCGGCGACCGCGTCATAGGCATCGTCGCAGAACGCAAAGCCGGCAAGATCACCCAGCGCATGCTGCGCCTCTTTCATCGCAACCGGATCATAGGCCCGCACTGTTGCACCCGCGGCAACCAGCGCGCGGATGATCACCAGGGACGGCGCCTCGCGCATGTCGTCGGTGTTGGGCTTGAATGCCAGGCCCCAGAGCGCGAAATGCTTGCCGCGAAGGTCGCTGCCGTAGACACGCTGCAGCTTGCCGATCAGCACACTCTTCTGCCGGTCGTTGACCGCCTCGACGGCGTTCAGCACTTTCGCTTCGTAGGACACCTCGGCCGCAGAACGGATCAGGGCCTTCACGTCCTTGGGGAAGCAGGAGCCGCCATAGCCGGTGCCAGGATAAATAAAGCTGTAGCCGATGCGCGGATCCGAGCCGATGCCGACGCGCACCTTCTCGATGTCCGCACCGACACGCTCGGCGATATTCGCCAGTTCATTCATGAAGCTGATCTTGGTCGCCAACATTGCGTTGGCCGCGTATTTGGTCAACTCGGCCGAGCGCACGTCCATCACGATCAGTCGGTCATGGTTGCGCGTAAACGGTTCGTACAAGGCGCGCAGCAGGTCGGTGGCGCGGGGGCTGCTGGTGCCGACGACGACGCGGTCGGGCTTCATGAAGTCAGCGATCGCCGCACCTTCCTTCAGGAATTCCGGATTGGAGACGACGTCGTATTCCACCTGCGTCTTGCGCTTGGCCAACGCCTGCGCCACTTCGGCATCGACCTTGTCGGCCGTACCAACCGGAACCGTCGACTTGGTGATGACGATGGAATATTTATCCATGTGCTCGCCGACGGTACGGGCCACGGCCAGTACATGGCGCAGGTCGGCCGAACCGTCCTCGCCCGGAGGCGTGCCCACCGCAATCAGGATGAACAGGCCATGGGCCACGCCCTGGGCGGCATCGGTCGTGAATTCGATGCGGCCCGCCTCGCGGTTGCGCGTGATCATCTTGTCGAGCCCCGGCTCGTGGATGGGCACCTCGCCATTGTTCAGGCGGGCGACCTTGCCAGCGTCCACGTCCACGCAGACAACATGGTTGCCCGCTTCGGCCAGGCAGGCGCCGGTGACCAAACCCACATAACCAGACCCGAAGATCGTTACTTTCATGCGCTTAAGGCTTTGAGAAAACTGACAATGTCCCAGCCTAGCGGATTAAAAGACCGAAGACAAAGGAAGGCGTCACAAGGGCTTGTCAGCCCACCAATGACACGTTAAAACTGCGGTATACGGTTCGCAGAAGCCGGACGGCCAAACCAATTTTGAGGGGGTTCAGATGCGTTTCTCCTGGAGTAGTACAACCACCACTCTCGTGGGCGTGATTGTTTCTCTCTCGCTGCTGGCGGCCGAGGGGGTTACGGACAAGCAACGCAAGACGGGCATGGCCAAGGCACCAGCCATCATCAAGACCCTCAAAGTGCCCTGCGACGTGACGGACGCACGCAAGATCGACGCGCCGACCAGCAGTAGCAGCATCGGCGGCGGCAATGGGGGCGGCGGCAGCGACTTGGGCGGCGGCGACGGTGGC
>Ga0114969_10003555_pt1 | contig 12536 bp, 12 predicted proteins | sample M_130807_MF_Meta_FD_87316 | JGI IMG/M metagenome (GOLD analysis project Ga0114969, IMG submission 87316) | Freshwater microbial communities from Lake Montjoie, Canada to study carbon cycling - M_130807_MF_MetaG | ecosystem: Environmental > Aquatic > Freshwater > Lake | place: Lake Montjoie...
AAAGGCGACGTGGTTGCCCGTTTTCAGGTGGGTGAATCGAATGGGAATTTTACACGGATCGACAATATCAGTCCGGACCTAACACGATGCGTGATGCGCAGTGAAGACCCCGATTTTTATCATCACCAAGGGTTTTATATGGATGCTTTCCGCTCCAGCATCGCCCAGAACTACAAGCAAAAGCGATTCGCGCGCGGAGGTTCTACCATTTCGATGCAGTTGGTGAAAAACGTGTTCCTGGGCCGAAGAAAAACCATCGCCCGAAAAGTAGAAGAAATTCTATTAACCTGGTTGATGGAACGTCGTGCATTGGTTTCAAAATCCCGCCTTCTGGAAGTCTACTTAAACGTAATTGAATGGGGTCCCGGCATTTTTGGGGTGACAGAAGCATCGCGGTTTTACTTCCATAAGAATCCCATCGACCTAAATTTGGGAGAATGCACCTTCCTTGCCAGCATCATCCCGATGCCTAAAAAAGTACGATGGTTCCTCGATTCCAACGGTTGTGTTCGTGAAAACAATGGGCATTTCAGTGCATTACGACGTCGACTGCTCGCCAAAGATTCTGGAACGATAGATACCGCCATTTTTAAAGTGTGTATTCATCCCGATGCTTGGGCTAGACTCAAGGGACCCGCCAAAAAGCGAGAAACCACTGAGATTCCCGACGAAGTATCCGAAGAAGGTGAACTGCCGCTGGAAGCCATCGAACAGGACGAACACGATTAATCCGCCAAATTGTCCATTAAATAGGTACCCCATCCCACTCGATGGGTGTCATTCTGTCTTCAATCGTACCCATATCCACAATGGAATCCGATTTGACAGCATTGGACCATCATGAATTTACAACAATTTACCATCAAAGCACAGGACACATTGTCCAAGGCTCAGCAACTGGTGATCGCCAACAAGCAACAGGCGATGGAACCGGTTCACTTGCTTTCGGCGATGATAACCGACGATGAGGAAACATTGCAGTATATCACAGGTAAACTCGGTGCAAACCTCTCTCGCATTGAACAAGCCGTAAATGCTTCGATACAAGGTCTTCCCAAAGTTGAGGGCGGACAAGTATATTTATCACAAGCCCTGAATTCCGTGACCACCGCTGCTGAAAAAGCCATGGGTGAAATGAAGGACGAATTTGTAACCAACGAGCATTTGCTGTTGGGAATCCTGGATGGAAAAGACACAGCGGCCAATATTTTAAAAGACGCCGGCCTGAAACGCGCCGATCTGGTAAAAGCAATTCTAGCCTTGCGCGGTGGAAATAAAGTCAATTCTCAAACCGATGAAAATCAGTTTAATTCCCTTAAAAAATTCGCCCTCAACCTCAACCAAATGGCCAGAGAGGGAAAGTTGGACCCCGTAATTGGAAGAGACGATGAAATCCGTCGCGTACTGCAAATACTATCCCGTCGTACCAAAAACAACCCCGTATTAATTGGTGAGCCCGGCGTCGGAAAAACCGCAATTGCCGAAGGTTTGGCGATGCGTATCATTCGCGGCGATGTTCCTGAAAACTTGAAATCCAAAGTGATTTACAGCTTGGATTTGGGTGCCTTGGTTGCGGGTGCCAAATACAAAGGAGAATTTGAAGAGCGATTGAAAGCCGTAGTGAAAGAAGTTACCGGTGCTGCAGGCGAAGTCGTACTCTTTATAGATGAGATTCACACCTTGGTGGGTGCCGGACGTAGCGAAGGTGCCATGGATGCCGCCAATATCTTAAAACCGGCTTTGGCAAGGGGTGAACTGCGTGCTATCGGAGCGACAACCCTCGCCGAGTATCAAAAGTATATCGAGACCGACAAAGCCTTGGAACGTCGTTTCCAAAAAGTGTTGGTGGAAGAACCCGATACCCAAGAAGCCATTTCCATCTTACGCGGCTTGAAAGAGCGATACGAAGTGCATCACAAGGTTCGCATCAAAGACGAAGCCATTATTTCTGCCGTGGAGATGAGTCAGCGGTATATCAACGATCGTTTTTTACCCGACAAAGCAATCGACCTTTTGGATGAAGCGGCATCTAAGCTCCGTCTAGAAATGGATTCCGTGCCTGAGGAACTCGATGAAATGAATCGCCGGATCATGCAGCTCGAAATCGAAAGAGAAGCCATCAAACGGGAAAGCGACACATCGAAATTGAATAAACTCAATGAAGACATCGCCAACTTGAGTGAAAAACGCAACGCCCTCAATGCCCAATGGGAAAATGAAAAAGGCGTGTTGACTCAAATACAGCAGAAAAAAGCGACCATCGAATCGTTGAAAATTGAAGCAGACCAGGCCGAACGCGACGGAAATTATGGTCGTGTAGCTGAAATCCGATATGGCCTGATCAAAAAGAACGAAGAAGACCTCTTTAGCTTGAGTTTGAAGTTGGGCGATTCTCGCAATGGGCAGCTCATGGTGAAACAAGAAGTGGATTCGGAAGATATCGCCGAGGTGGTGAGTCGCTGGACCGGAATTCCTGTAAACCGTATGCTGCAAAGCGAACGTGAAAAGCTGCTGACCTTGGAATTGGAACTGCACAAGCGTGTGGTAGGCCAGGAAGAAGCAATAGCCGCCCTATCAAATGCCATTCGCAGAAGTCGCGCCGGCCTACAAGACCCCAAAAAACCCATCGGCAGTTTCATATTCCTTGGAACTACGGGTGTAGGAAAGACGGAAGTCGCCAAAGCTCTCGCCGAGTTTTTGTTTAATACCGACAATGCGATGGTTCGGATCGACATGAGCGAATACCAAGAAAAGCATACGGTAAGCAGATTGGTTGGTGCCCCTCCGGGTTATGTTGGATACGATGAAGGGGGTCAGTTAACCGAGGCCATCCGTCGTAAACCCTACAGTGTTGTATTGTTGGATGAAATCGAAAAGGCCCACCCCGATGTATTTAATATCTTATTGCAAGTTTTGGACGATGGTCGTTTGACCGATAACAAAGGTCGCACTGCGAATTTCAGGAACACGATTATCATCATGACGAGCAATTTGGGCTCTGAGGTGATTCGTGAAAAATTTGAGCACATTGAGTCTGGGGATAGGGATGCCATCGTTGCTAGCGCAAAAAGCGAGGTCTTTGATTTATTGAAGCGCAGTATCCGTCCAGAATTCTTGAATCGCATTGATGAAGTGGTGATGTTTGAGCCTTTGGGACGCAGTGAGATCCATCGAATTGTGGAATTGCAGGTGGACATGATTGTGGGCCGCTTGAAGGACAATGGCATTGCGTTGACAGTTACATCGGCGGCGGTGGATTGGTTGGCTCAGTTGGGTTATGACCCACAGTTTGGTGCTAGACCTTTGAAGCGGGTTTTACAAAAGCGAATTTTGGACGAACTGAGCAAACAAATTCTCATGGGAAAACTCTCCAACAATGGAAATGTGACTGTTGATTTGGCGGGATCTGAGCTTGTTTTTGAAAGTTTGTAAGACCTAACCCAAAGTTTAACATCTTTGGCAAACGATTTGCAAGGGTAGGTCGTCTTTGAACCCTAACATGACTTTTCTATTCACCGCACTCAGTATACTTTTTGCTCCTGTCCAGGCTTCTTCTGCTGGGATGGCGGAGACAAAGCCCGATACACTCTACCCCATTTCTACCCTGTTTAATAAGCAACAGTTTGTTTATCAGCTGATTACCCAGGAATATATCACCAACGAGAATGATTTCTTTTTGGATGTCAAGTTGGATACTTGCTTTTTGATTTTCTCCCGGACCGAAGGCGTAAATACGTTTGATATGGGATATTACGGCGATGCGATCGGCAGCAAGCCATGGAAAAACGCCAACAGCATACAGTTACAGCCGTTAAGGATAAAATTCAACAATCAGGGCGCCGTGTTAGAATTGGTAAACTGGACGATTTTCCGAGATGCTCTGATGAGTGGGATTTCAAAGCAGACAACAGCGAATTTGATTAGTCCGGAAAAATTTGACGAGGAACGAGTTCGTTTAAATAATGAAAAAATCATCCGTCGTTTGGTGATGGAGGATATCAATTATCTGTTTGATTTGTGTGACGATAGCCTTCGGGAAGATGGGGAGTATATTAGAATTAAACCTGTTCGCTCTCCATTTAGTGGGGAGGATATGTATTTACAAGGGAATTTAACGTTGGAGCGACCTGCGGGCACAAAAAATACGGTAAAAATTTTCACCAAGAATGCGGCTGGGGCCTATGAAAAACCCATTCTATTGGAGGAATGCAATGAATACGCAAAAGCGGCCGCCGCCGATGGTACTCAACCCTTGTCTGAGATTCAGAGAGTTGGATTGAACAACGAGGTGGAATACCAGTACAATACTGCCAAAAAGACGATGTTTAGGGCGATTTTTTCTGATGTGTTGGCTATCAATTTCCAATCAAGGGGAAATATCCGCACTTACACTTTGTGGGATTCTAAATAAAAAAATCCCCTCGTTTGTTAACGAGGGGATTTTTAGAAGATGATTGATATCAGCGCGCTGATTATCCTTTCATGATCTGATCGAAGATGGCTTTGAAGCCAGCAGGATCATTCATAGCCAAATCGGCTAGGACTTTGCGGTTGATTTCAAGGGCACTGCTGTTAAGCTTACCCATGAATTTGCTGTAACTAACACCGTTGATACGACAAGCGGCATTAATACGCACGATCCACAAAGAGCGGAATTCGCGTTTCTTAACACGGCGGTCACGGTAGGCATAGGTTAAACCTTTTTCTACTGCGTTTTTGGCAACGGTCCAAACGTTTTTACGACGACCAAAGTAACCTTTGGCGAGTTTGAGGGTCTTTTTGCGGCGAGCTTTACTCGCGACGTGGTTGACGGATCTTGGCATATTATTTTAGTTTAGTGGCTTGAGCGGCGATCTATTACAAAGGCGCTTTTGTGCTCCGGCCAAAGTTTGTTTTAATTATTTTCCGATGCGAAGCATGAATTTAACGTTGCTCATGTTTGTAACATCAACAATCGCATCATTGCCCAAGGCGCGCTTGCGCTTGGTTGATTTCTTGGTCAAAATGTGATTTTTGAATGCTTTCGCTCTTTTTACTTTTCCAGATCCGGTTACTGTGAACCTTTTTTTGGCGCTGGAATTGGTCTTCATTTTAGGCATATCCTGAATTCTTATTTTTTAAACGTTTATTTTTTAACTTTTGGTGCCAAAATGATGGCAACCTTTTTTCCTTCTTCTTTGGGCTCCGACTCTAACTTAGCGTATCCTTCGTCGATCAATACATTCGCATAACCCATCAACAAATCGATACCGCGTTGCTTGTAAATAATGGTACGACCTCTGAAAAATACATAGGCACGTACTTTATGTCCTTGCTCCAAGAAATGCTTTGAGTGCTTGATTTTGAAATCGATATCGTGTTCGTCTGTATTTGGACCGAAACGAATCTCTTTCACCTCTTGCTTCACTGCATTTGCTTTGATTTCTTTTTGTTTTTTCTTTTGCTCATACAAGAATTTCTTGTAATCTACAATTTTACAAACTGGAGGATCGGCTTGCGGAGAGATTTCCACCAAGTCCATTCCCAATTCATAGGCAACTTCCAAAGCCTTGGCTGTGGGGTAAACATCCACAGGCATGTGCTCTCCTACCACCCGCACATTGGCAGCGGTAATTAGCTCATTGATCTTGTGGAGAGCCTCTTTCTTTACGAACGGTCTTCTGCTATATCCTGGTTTCATCTATTAATATATCAGCTAGTTGCTGAATCCCCATGGTACCCAAATCAAGACCGCCGTGCTTCCGAACTGATACTTGCTGTTCGTTGGCTTCCTTCTCTCCTACAATTAACATGTAAGGGATTTTGGCGATTTCGGCGTCGCGGATTTTCTTGCCCGCTTTCTCGGCCCGAGTGTCCAAGGAGGCGCGAATATCGTGCTTTTTTAAGAAATTTACAACCTCTTGTGCGTAATCTGTAAATTTATCGCTAATTGGCAATATCACCACCTGTTTTGGAGCCAACCAAGTTGGGAAATTTCCAGCATAGTGTTCTAGCAAGAAACCAATGAAACGCTCATGCGTACTCAATGGCGCCCGGTGAATGATAATGGGCCTCTCTTTCTCATTCTTCTCGTTGATATAACTCAAATCAAATCTTTCCGCTTGCGCAAAATCCACCTGATTTGTTGCCAACGTGAATTCACGACCGATCGCACTCCAAACCTGAATATCAATTTTGGGACCGTAGAACGCCGCTTCATCTTCTACTTCCACATAGCTCACGCCCATGCTTTGCAAAACGCGACGTACCATATTTTCCGTCTTCTCCCACAATTCTGGCATGTCGATGTACTTCTTACCCAACTTCTCCGGATTGTGCTTCGAGAAACGCATCACATACTTATCGATACCAAACTTCTCGAAATATTTCAAATACAAGGCATTCACCCCTTTGAATTCTTCCTCAAACTGAGCTTCGGTACAATAAATGTGTGCGTCGTTCATTTGCAAACTGCGCACCCGCATCAAACCAAATAACTCACCGCTCTGCTCGTAGCGATAACACGTACCGTATTCAGCAAAACGCAAAGGCAATTCCTTATAAGTATGAGGCAAGGCCTTAAAGATCTTGTGGTGGTGAGGGCAGTTCATCGCCTTGAGATAATACTTCTCCCCATCGATTTCCATGGGAGGGAACATACTGTCTGCATAATAAGGTAGGTGTCCGCTCTTCAAGTACATACTTTCCTTGGCGATGTGCGGCGATTTCACACGCTGATAACCCGCCTCTTTCTCCGTTTTCTTGGCATACGTTTCCAAGGCTTCAATGATGATACCTCCATTGGGCAACCAAAGTGGCAATCCTGGACCGACATCGTCATCAAACGTATAAATTTCTAACTCCTTACCCAACTTGCGGTGATCACGCTTCTTCGCCTCTTCCATGCGCTCCAAGTGCTCATCCAACTCCGACTTTTTAGGGAAGGTTACTCCGTATATTCTTGTTAACTGCTTATTCTTTTCGTTTCCTCTCCAATATGCACCGGCGGTATTCAGCAATTTGACTGCCTTGATATGTCCGGTATGGGGGATGTGTGGGCCACGACATAAATCGGTAAAATTGCCCTGCTCATAAAAAGTGATGCTTCCATCGGCTAGATCTTGAATCAACTCAAGTTTATAGGGATCGCCTTTGGCAGTAAAATAGTCCGTAGCGTCTGCTTTTGAAACTTCTTTTCTTACAAAGACGCTATTGTTCTTGGCCAATTCCATCATCTTTTTTTCCAAAGCCGCGAAAGACTCAGATGAAAAATGCTGATCTCCAAAATCTACATCATAATAAAAACCACTATCAACCGCTGGACCGATGGCCAACTTCACGCCAGGATACAATGCTTCTAGCGCTTCCGCCATTAAGTGTGCACTTGAGTGCCAATAGGTCTGCTGACCTTCCTTGTCTTTCCACGTAAGCAATTGCAAGGCAACGTCTTTGGTGATGGGCCGACTGGCATCCCAGACTTCCTTGTCCACTTTGACGGCGAGCACGTTACGTGCAAGACCCTCGCTGATCGACAGGGCCACATCCATGGCTGAAGATCCACTGGGATAGCTGCGAACGGCGCCGTCTGGGAAGGTGATGTTGATTTGCATACGTTTCAATTTTTCAATAAGGGCTACAAAAATACTGAATCGTTTTGGCATTTGAACGGAGAAAGATTTGGGAATTTCACAAAAAACTTTGATCGAAGCGCTTGTAAACGAAAATCCATAATACTATATTTGCAGCCCCATTGGTGAGGTGGGTGAGTGGCTGAAACCACCAGTTTGCTAAACTGACGAACGGGTAACTGTTCCGGGGGTTCGAATCCCCCCCTCACCGCCAGAAGGGTTTTCATTTCACTTCAAGTACCTTTAAACCGTTGTTCTGCAACGGTTTATTTGTTTTATAGGGTTTATCGTCAGCGTTTTTTCAACATGAAGCAAAACCAAACCTTTATCGCAGTTTTTTTTACTTACAGTTCAAAAATTAATCAGTTACTTTGGTGGAGTATTAAATAAACAAGCAAAATGAATATTACAATTATAGGAGCCTCGGCAGGAATTGGCTTGGAAGCAGTAAAAAGAGGATTGAATAGAAATCATTCTATCACTACACTTTCACGATCTGAAATTGAAATTGAAGATAAAAATTCGATCAATTCAATACTCGGAGATGCAACAAATAAAGAGGACCTTAAAAAGGCAATTCAAAACGCAGATGCACTCGTTATAACATTGGGGACTGCCAAAAATATGAAAACCACTACCCTATTCTCAGATTTTGCAGAATTAATTGTGGAAATACATAGCGAGAACAAAATAGATGTCCCCGTCATTTTTGTTACTGGATTTGGAGCTGGAGAAAGTCAAAATTATGTTTCATGGCTTGTGAATATGTTCTTAAAGTATTTATTAAAAGATGTTTATGCCGACAAAACGAAGATGGAGGAAATCATCACACAGTCCGATATGAAATGGACAGTTGTGCGCCCCGGAAGGCTATTAGACAAAGAATTGACAGAGAAATACCGTATTGAAAACTCATTATTCAAAGGAATAAATATTGGCGGAATCAACAGAGCAGACGTAGCAGACTTTTTAATCAAACAAGCTGAAAATCAAACCTATTTAAAGCAGTATGTTGCGATATCCGAAAAATAAAATAAAAGCCGAACCGGTACTTATTTATCGTTTGTGTAATGGTAAGCCCAATAACCCCGATACCTTTTCGGCAAGCTTTTCGCCCTCTTTGCTAAAAGACCAGAAAAATAAGGCCGTTATTGGATGATCTATCTTGATATTCTCTATTGCTTTAACGCATAACTGTTGGGCAATGCCTTTCCCACGAAATTCTTCCAATAATAAAGCCGAACACAGGTAAATCGCTTCATAATTGATATTCAACGGCGTTAATTCATAAAGTTCACTTTCTGATATTTCTTTATTGATAAACTGAGTCATTAAATCTAGCGTTGTGGGAATACATAAAATCCAACAAATCGGACCATTTCCATCATCATGTTCAGCTATGGTATCGGGGTGAATGAGCTGTAAATGATCCATCACATTTTCATTAACATTTAGTTGATCGGGATCGGTACGGCTCGAGAATACTTCATCCGACAATTGTATCATTCTTTGAAAGTTACTTAGTGCCATGATTCAATAATTACAACGGACAGTGTAAAATCGTCCAACGTTTAATAAGAAGTAAATTCAAAGAATCTAATTTGGGCGCTCCAATGGGCATTCCAACATTTCCGTCCAATCGTTGAACACAGCCATATAGATTTCCATTGATACCAAAGGGTTTGGCATTTTCATAGGAATCTAGATTTACATACCCCGACGTATTGCCGGTATTGTGGCATCGTAAACAGTTTGCTGATAGAATTTCTGAAATCGAATTTGTATAGGTGACATTTGCCGTGTCCTTTATTATCTTTTGTTGGGCAACTGGGGAATCTTTGCAAGCACTAAACAAACCAATTATCGATAAAATTAAGATTAATATTACGATGGAAATGGAATGAATGAATTTTTTAAACATTTCTATTATTAGTACAAAGTTATTGTTTACGCGAAGTGATGGTTAACGCCCTTGGGTTATCAAATCATTAATTCAACCCATATAGATTATGGGTCTGCAACGGTTTATTTGTTTTATAGAGTTTTGTATTGTTCACGTTTTTTCACTTTTGTTCGCGTTTTTATTGGCTATACGTGTGATTTGTTGTGGAAACAAGAACAAACCTAGCAAACAGTTCCTCGCTGTACCATTGATATTTTTGGGTCAGTTTGATTACGTTTTTGTGGGTATCGTCTATGTAAGCGTAGCGTTTCATCGCTTCAAAATTCTTCCAAACACTAATCGTAGCTTGTTGAATGAAAGGCAATTCACCAATGCCTATGGCAAATTCTAATTCATCGAATTTATATAACTCGTTGGCTGTCCTTCCAACTTTAGTCCAAAATTGCCACAGCCTACTCCATTTGATTCGAGCACGCGTTAAAGCAACAATTTTACTTGAATCATCCATAATTGCCCCCGCTTGAAATGGGCTAGTATCGGACCATTTACCGTGAGACACCACGTTCTTTAAAAATAATGTTTGTACTGAAATGCACTTCTTTTGGTATTTCAGGAAATAGGGGTTGTTGGAATAAAAGTCGTCTGCATGCTGTTGTGTCTCCCAAACGAGCAACCAAGCATACGTGCTAAAACTTGGCATAAAATCAAACCCCTTGCCTCCCCCAGACCCCATCGATTTAAAAAAAGTTAAGCCTGGCACTTTTTTCAATCTAAAAGCAGCGAGGGGAACCTGTTTGAAGCCCCAAAAATTCGCCGCAAGCGACTTCAATTTAAAAATGCTAACCGTTGTGATTTGTTCTACCATGACAACTACTTTTTTCTTACAACAATGGTTTGAATACCCATGGGGACGAGCCGCTCCAAGGCAAACAAAGGCATGAGCAATACCTTCCAAAAGACCAAGTTCCAAAAGTGCTTCTCCATGGATGAACTCCAATCGATGTTTTTCTTTTCTTGATAACCCAACCACCAAAGAGTAAAGGCCGACATGCTGCCATGTTTACGGTGTTTTACAATTTCCCAATTATTTTCTGAAAAAAGCATCTTCCAACTCTTAAAACTAAACAAGCTAATATGTCGTGGCGAATGCCAACCCTGCCAATGATTTTTTTGTAATTTTTGGAGTACTCCTTGATACATTGGAACCTCGATCACCAGTATTCCATTGGGTTTCAATAGTTGACGACACTTTTCTACCGTTTGCTTTAGATCATAATCGTGCTCAAAATAGTGCCACGCCGTAATGAGATCAAACTGTTTGTTTAACTCAATATTACGCCAATCCCCTTCTAAGAGTAGGAGATTTTTATATTTTGGATCATCCCATTGTGCGGAGGTAAAATCAATACCCGTTGTCCGAATATTTTTATTTTCTGCCAATTGAGCCAAAAAATCGGGCTTACCACAGCCAATATCCAACACATCAATTTCGGCTTTCTGATTTAAATGCATGAGCGCCATTTTAGCCCTGCGCACGTTTAACTTTCGATCATCCCAGACTACAAAATTGGCATATTTACCCCAAGCTTTTTCACCTCTGTAAGGCAGATAAGCATCGGTATAATATTGACCTAATTGATTTTCTGGAACTGGATTGGTTAGAAATACCGACTCGCAGTTTTGACAAAGATTAAAGGTATAGGTTTCTAATTTTCCAACGTGCATCATCGCGTAGGTTTCAATGTAGAAGCGATGATTTTCGCTTTGGCAAACACTACAGATTGGATTGGGCATCGATGGGTGGAGCATTGGTTCTATATTTAAATCAAAATGGCTGTCGCTCCCAATCAACGCTTATATCCGAACCTTCTGCAATAATTACAGAGTCCGGTTTTGCGTTGCTTAAATGACTAAATGAAAGTCCATACATTCGGGAAAAATCGCATTTTACAGATTTCTCAGTTACATCGTTTACCATCCATCTTGGGTGATTAATTTTATACTCTTGAGATACATTGTCTGAGATTTTGGTGTAACCGTAATAATGTTCAAAAATGAACTCTTCTAAACTGCCGCAATTCATTTCACGCGAATCCATCGTCGCATTGACTTTTATATGATTCCAACTTGACCCAACTTTCCATTCGTATTGGATTGACTTCATCGATTGATCCAAAACGATGTTATGCTTCGTGGGGATCATGATGTAATGTTCTTTATATAGTTTATTCGCCAACCAAGCTACTGGTTTAAATGGTACAGTTTCATTGATGAAAACTACGCCTCTTCGATATGTATCGCCAACCTTCCGCTTTACGTAAAATCGCAAATTTATTTCCTCAAAGGTTCCCATCAGCGGAATAGGAATATTAAATATCCTGCTGCGCTTGAAAATGAACCCCACAAGACTCACGTAGGCTTTTCCATCGTAAAGATCTAACTCCACCCCCTTAGGCAAGAAAGGCATAAGTATCTCCGTATCGATGTTGTAGTTTACCATGATTAGGTTTTCCCACCGCGCCTTCAAGAAAGTCTTTGCCATATTTTAAAATTAGTCGTATTGTGCACAGATCGGCTAGATTGACCTCCTTTGCCGCTTCAAATGGCTCCCTCAGGGGAAGATGTTTTTTTCAGTTTAAGACTACGGAAGGACCAGAGTACAAATTTATACTTTTTGCTCTTCCGTTTTACGTTTTCTACTTAAACAGGGCCTACACCGCATAATCCAATCCCCAGCGGTGCAAAGATTTGATACTTGGCAATAACTCATCTCCCTTCTTTGTGAGCGTATATTCCACCTTGGGTGGTACCGAGGCGAAAACTTCACGGGTTACGATTCCATTTGCTTCCAAATTTTTCAATTCCTTCACCAACATCCGCGTGTTAATTCCTTCGATCGTGCTCTCAATTTCCTTGAAGCGCATCGTGCCTTTCGATAAATTATAAATGATTGGCATCGCCCATTTGCCGCCTATCACGTCCAAAACATCCTTCAAGGTGCATACGTGCGGAGTTTTTTGTGAATT
>Ga0114969_10003566_pt1 | contig 12508 bp, 7 predicted proteins | sample M_130807_MF_Meta_FD_87316 | JGI IMG/M metagenome (GOLD analysis project Ga0114969, IMG submission 87316) | Freshwater microbial communities from Lake Montjoie, Canada to study carbon cycling - M_130807_MF_MetaG | ecosystem: Environmental > Aquatic > Freshwater > Lake | place: Lake Montjoie...
CCGCCGCCGCCCATGCCGCCGGGCCCCCTTGGGTCCGTGGGTTTCGCGGGCACGGCGGGGGCGGCGGACGCCGCGGACCCGGGAACCACGAGGCCGTACCGCGCCATCAGGGCCGGAGAGAGGCCGGTCCCCGCGCCCGTGCGGGCCTCCTCCTCCAGCATTTCCGCGAAGCGCCGTTCGGTCACCTGCTGGACGCTTCCGTCCGCCATCAACACCTCACGCCCGTTCTCGCGCGCCGGCGAATAGGCGAGGATCGCGTTGGGATTCGCCTCGTCCTTCCCCGCGCCCACCCACGTGTACTCTTGGCCCGTGATCGGATCGACCCGCAGCGCGGGGGAACCGAGTTCGGTGGCGATCTCGTCCAACGACGCCGGCATCCGGTTGGTGTTGTCCGACGAGAAAATGCGCGCCGCCAAGCCGATGTTCTTGAGATTGTTGACCGACTTGATGCGCTGGGCCTTGCCTTTGGCCTTGGCCAGTGACGGAAGGAGCATCCCCGCGAACACCGCCAAAAGGCAGGTCACGACCGCCACCCGGGCGAGCCCACGAAAGCCACGGCGACGGCCCGCGGCCATCGCCGCCAGGACGAATCCGGCGAGCAACGACACGACCACGAGGCTTCCCGCGTGCTCGTGCCAGATCGCGGCGTAGACCCGCACGAAGGATTCCCACGCCTCGCGGATGCCGTAGGTCGTGCCGCGGGCGACGGTCATGCTGCCGCCGAATCCGGAGATGTGACGCGAGGTCGGCACGTACAGCTGCCACTCGGCATAGGTTCCCGCGATGTCGGACCGCGGCGCCTCCAATGCCACGTCGCGTGGCCACCAGCCTCCCAGTCGTCCGAGACGCTGCGCGTACTTCAGGTCGATCGCGAAGGTCCGGTCCCTGTCCTCGCTCCGCGGCAGGGCCACCACCACGAAGTCGCCGTCCCGATCGGCCTTCGTGGGCTCTCCGTTCACCGCCACGCCCCACAGCGACGCGTCGCCCGGCAGGCGGAACCGTTGGAACTGCCGCTCGCTGTTCTTCACCATGAAACTCGCCGAGGTCAGCATCTCCCCTTCCTCCGTCAGCACGCTCGTGAACTGCGCCCGGTCCGCCACCGCGTCGAGGACGGCGATCTGGTCGTGGCGCGTCGCGTGCAGCGTCCATGCATGGTTCGTCCCCGCGTACCGGGCGGCGTGCAACACCGGACGCGAGATCAACGCCCGGTCCGCTTCGGCCAGTTCCACCGGATCCATCGGGCGCAACGGATCGCCCAAGGGTCCCGGCACCAGCGTCAATCCGGGGGCCGCCGTGATCGCGATCGTCCCGGTCTCGCGCTCCGCATCCGGGGCGTGCGCCCCCGCGGCGTCCACGGTCCCCCGCTTCGGGTCGAACGTCGCGTCGTAGGTCACCACCAGCGTCACCCGCCAGTCGGCGCGGTCGGACCGGAACGCCAGCAATTCGTCGGTCCGTTCGGGGAGCGCCGTCGCCGGCAATTCGCGCGCGCCCGAGGTCGCCGCCGTCTTCAGTTGCAGTCCGGGCTGGGCCCCGGCACCCACCAGGGCGCTTTCCCGAAGCGCGCCCACGGGCCGCAATGCCTCCAGTTCCAGCGTGGCCGGGATCGCCCCGAAGGCCTGCTCGAGTTCGACTTCGATGCGACGGACGCCCAGCACCCTTTGCCCGAACTGGAGCCGCAGCCGCCCGTTCCCCGCCTTCCAGTCCTCCAATCCCTCCGCCTTGACCGCGGTCACCACCATCCCCCGGGGCAAGCCCGCGTCCAGGGCGTAGATCCCCGCCCGGGCCACCTCGAGGTCGACCCGGTGCCGGACCACGAAACGGGTGTCTTCCAACCGGCCGGTGACGCGGCTGGTGGCCGTGATCTCGGGCTCGACCCGGGTCAGGTGCGCCCGCAGCAGCGCCGGCCGCGCGTTGAACCGGAACGCCGCGGCCTCTCCCGGACCCGCGTTCACCTGGCGCATTCCCTCGTTGCCGTCGAACCGCGCCATCACGTCTTCCGTCCGGACCTGCACCGCCCCGCTTTCGCGCTGGAGATCCATCGGCGACGGCAACTGCACCGCCACGTCCGCCGGCAACCCGGCCACCGACTGCTCGGTCAGCAGCGTGACCTGCACCGCGCCCTCCATCGGCCGCAGAAACTCCACCGTCACCACCTGCATCCGGTCGAGCGATTCCACCTTCCAGTCGCGCAATGCGTCCGCCTCGATCCGGGTCAGGGTTTGCTCGGGCGGCAAGGCGATCCGCAGGCGGGTCAGGCGCCCTTGCAACACCTCGTGCCGGATCCGCGACGTCAGCCGCACTCCCGTCGGCGTCAGATCCACCGCGACCCGCGTGTCCGCCGCCACCACCGCATCGCGCTTCACCTCGGCCGTGCGCCCCTGCCAACGCAGCGCCAACCGCCGGTCGCTGCCCAGGACGCCCTGCACCGCGTTGGTGCGGACGTTCTCGGGGACGAGCGATGTCCCCGACTGCAGGTGCAACTCGAGGTCGGGCCGGTCCGCGACGGCCGACACGGTGGCGATGGCGGCGGCAGGACCGACGAGGGAGAACTGCTGCCAGGGTTCGGCCCGTTGGACCTTGGGCCTCAGTTCGAACTCGAGCCGGTGATTCCCCGGCTCGGAAACCACCAGCCAGAGGCGGCCGGGCGCTGCCACGATGCGCCAACCCGGCGGCATTTTCGCGTCGAGGATCGCGGCGTCGCCCTCGAACAACAGCGTCGAAAGCTCGCTGGTGCCCCGCGAATCCGCGTCCAGCGACACCTGGAAGGACACCCCCGCGTCGTCGATCCGTCCGGTGTAGCGGATCTCGTGGAGCAACAGGTTGGTGGCGACCGGACCTTGGGACGGGGAGGTCGGCGCCACGATCCGCGGCGCACCCGTGCCGCGCGACAGGATCTGGAGACCGTTCAGGACCGCGATGCCACCCGATCCCGGGGCGACCACGATCTGGACGGGTTGTCCGGCCTCGACGGGAACGTCGCGGAACACGACGTATTGCGCGCGTTCGCGCCACGGTTGGCCCGCCTGCCACCCACCCGCGCCCGCAGCGGTCGCCGACCCGGGATGATTCGTGCCGGAATGCAGGGTGAACACGCTGTTTTGTTCGGGCGCGACGTCGGCCGCGGCCCAGCCGTACAGGTGGAAGTGGTAACGGCCCGGGGCAAGACCCGACACGGTCACGAGGATGTTGCTGCCGTTGGGCGCGAACACGTAGCCGTCCAACATCGGGTCGCCCGTGGCATTGCCCCAGACGCCGGGCGCGTTGGTGATCGCCAGGGCGATCGGGGTCGGGCTGCCGTCGGCGAGCCGGAGGTTCTCGAGACGCCCATCGGCCACCGGCGGCATTCCGGGGACGAACCTCGGTTCGTAATGCCGGTACAGGTTCCAGAGGTCATTGGTTCCCTGCCCCGTCGCGGCGAAACCGGATTTAGGGCTGGCCGTGCCCGCCCCGAAATCGACGTTCAACAGGCTTTGGGCGCGCAAACCGAGCGACACCGCGAGCAACAAGAGTCCGGACAGGAAACAGCGTGGGTTCGGCATGGGAATCTCCCTGGATCAGCGGTTGCAAACCGGGCCACCCGGTTAGTTGCGCGGGAACCGCCCCGCGGAGGACCACGCACGAACCCTGCCCGTATTAGATGGCATTCGGACCGGGCCGGCCGGGCTTCGTCACGGCCGCCCCGCCACCCGCCCGTCCACGCATCGACGGCGGCGGATCCGGTACACGACCCACCTCCTGCAGTGCCTGCGAACGAGCGACCGCCCGAACCCGCCGGCACCTCGCGGGACTCCCTGCCGGCCCCCTACCAAGCGTTCCAATAGGTCCCCGACTGCGCGGCCCAGTAGTTCGTCATCTGGCCGATGTTCTTCCACTGAACGGAACCGTCCAAGAGCAACAGATTGCCGCCCTTGGCCCCGACATCGATCGGCTTGGTGATCTTCTTGGTCGTGAGGAAGGGCGATCCGTTCTGGCGCGCGGCCCCCGCCCGGCCATGGGGGGCGATCACCCATCCGGTCCCGCCCACCGGTTCGGCGTACGCGTTCAGGTCGCACGCGAGGGTCAGTCCGGGATCGTCGGTGAACTTCTGGGGCGATTCCCATTTGGGCGACGGCTCCCCCGACCACGGCTTCTTGTGGCCGCCATTGTAATTGAAGCCGATCACATATCCGTAGGGCGCCTGGAAATATTGGAACGTGCCCGCGAGGCTCGGGCAGGTGCTCATGTTGGTGGCGCTGTACCGCCGGATGGCGTTGAAGGTGTTGGTGCTGATCCAAATCGAGTGGGAATAGCCGTCGTCGCGATAGCCCTGGGGCAGGCGATCGTTGTTGTCCATGCCATACATCTGGAGGGCCAACCCCAGTTGGCGCAGCGCGACCTTGCAGGACGTCCGCCGCGCCCGTTCCTTGGCCCCGCTGAGCGCCGGCAGGAGCATCCCCGCCAGGATCGCGATGATGGCAATCACCACCAACAACTCGATCAGCGTGAATCCCGCGCGCGATCCGAGGGCACGTCCCGTGTCGATCCGGTGCGATGGATTCATGTCGGGTTGGAGACCGCGGGGGTTCGGTCGGCGGACATCGGTGAATCTCGCTTTCGGAAAAGCCAATCTATCGGGCCCCGGTGGTCCGCTCGGCCATCCAGATATAATCGTTCGGCGAAGGGCCCGAACCCGCCGTCGGCTGCGTCGTGCGCCGGAGGGTCGCCGCATCCCGCCATTTGTGGACCTCGGAATGCCCGTCGGCGAACGACAACGCCCCGGACCCGGCGTGATAACTGGCCGGGCAGTCGTTCATCGACTCGTTCTTCGGCAGCACCGTGGTGTTGATCGGCATGAGATGGACCAGGAAACCGTCGTTCAGCGTGGGGCATTCGTCGGTCAGCACCCACCGGTTGGACGGATCGTCCACCTGGTCGATGTTCCGGTACTCCCGCCAAACGCGCTTCCTTTCCTCGATCTGCGGCCACGAGGTGCCGTCCCAGAATCCACCGAAGAAGGCATTCATCGCGATGCTGCGGACCCGCGGCTCCTTCTTGGGAGGGTTCACGGTGCGGTCCCCAGGGCATTTGAAGATCCCCGCCGAACGCCCGATATAGGAACCAAGGAGCGCCTTGGTGAACAGGAGGGTGTTGGTATTGTCCGGGTTGGATTGGTTATAACTCATGAACCCGGTGCACCAACTCCGGGTGAGGTCGGTCTCGAAGACCGTGTTGAAGGGCAGCTTGCCCTGGCTGTCGTCGGCGTACATGCGCCACGCCAGCATGACCTGCCGCAGGTTGTTCATGCATTGCATGTTCTGCGCCTTGACCTTCGCCTTGCTCAGCGCCGGCAGGAGCATGCCCGCCAAGATCGCGATGATCGCGATCACCACCAGCAACTCGATCAGCGTGAAGCCGCGGGAGGTCCTTCCGCGGGACCCACCCGAAACGGCTGGGGCCCGATTCCCAGCGGCCCAGGCGTGGCCGGGAAGACGTTTCTCGCGGGTGATCACCCCGCCACAGTATTCCGGCGTGGAAAGGAGGAAAGGCATTTAGCCGCCCACCGGACGACCCGCGGTGCCCCGCGTCCATGGTGTGGACGGCAGGGATACCCGGGGCATGGAAGGGATCGTGGCACCGCGCGGCACGGACACGACGGTCCGTCCCGTGGCATCGCCTCCATCCGGTCCGCTGCGATGGACAGCGGCATCACCCCGCCGGACTGCCCGCCGCGCGGCCACCCGACCTCCTCCACCATAGCAGTCCCACGCCAAGGACGGCGAAAGCGACCGACGCCGGCATCCACCATCGCCGGTTGGCGCCGCGGACGACGTCCAACTCCAGGTCCAATTCGGATTGCCTAATGTCCCGGTGCTGGGCGCGCACCCGTATTGAATGCTCCGCGGGCATCAGCGCGTTCGCCAGATAGACACTCGGCACCGGTTCCCACCGGTTGCCATAGCGCACCCTGTGTCGGCCCACCGCGAGCTCCAACGGCGACGTCGCGTACTCGAGTTGGATCGTCCCGGTTCCCGACCGGAGATCCATCGCGGCCGGGAAAGCGGCGCCGACCAAACCGAGCGGACGTCGCGTGCCATCGATCTCGAGCGAGAGCGATCCCGATACCCACCGCCCGAATGCCATCGATTCGGCGTCCGAGACGGCGCCGTCGCGGTCCGTGTCCGCGAGGGCGAGGATGCGGTCGGCGACGGCGACGCCGGGGGTGAGATTCAATTCGACGGAGACGCGATGGGTGGCGACGAGCACGAAGGAACCCTGCAGGCATTCGTCGAGGCGATGCCCGCGCGCCGGCAATATGGCGAGGACCGCCAGCACGCCACCGAGGATTCTCTTCACCGCCCCGTGGGTTTGCGGCCGTAGTCGTTGGTGGGATCGCGGTACATGCTGTGAATGTGGTTCGCGGGGATGCCACCGAGGTTTTGGGGCGCGTATTCGATGACCAAGGTCGGGCCCTGGATGCGGAAATAGGCGGCGCTGCCGGGGGCCGTGGGGCCGCTCCACGCGAACCAAGTGTCCGCGAGACGCGACTCGATCTCGCGGAGTCGCGGCGCTGCTGACGCCTCGTTGATGATGCCGGCCCATTGGGCGATCAGTTCCATGAGCAAACGGCGTTGTCGGGCGTCGAGCGAGGTTCCCTGAACGCCTTCGGGCACGATCGTCTTGCCGTCGCGACCGGGTCCGAGCACGAGGTCGCGGAATACCGGGCCGAGGATCGCCTGCGAGCGCTGGGCCGGGGTCAGCGAATTCACGAGGGCGAACGCCAAATCGTTCTCCGCGCCCATCGGCCGGATGGTCTTGCCGTTCCGGACATACGCGGCGGGCTGGGTCGCGATGAGCGTGGGGGTGAGGACCCCGTTGGTTCCGTGGAGCGTGGCGTTGATGGCCAGATGATGCCCTCCGTACTGGAGCATCCACGGGGCGGTGGCCGAGGGTTTGCCGACGAAGGAAACAAAGAACTCGTCGCGCCCGAACGCGGGGCTGCCGCGGCCGGATCCTTCCCGGAGCGCCTCGTCGGCCTCCACGATCGCGTTCACTTTCTCGTAGCCCGCCTTGCTCAGCACCGCGGCCAATACCCGGAGCGCCGCCTCGCGTTGCGCGGGCTTGAGATCGCCCATGCGGAGACCGGCGCGGCGGACCATCGAGACCGGGAGATTCGACCATCGGGCGCGCTGCGCCTCGTCGTCGAAGGCATGGACCGCCGCCTTGCGCTGGGAGTCGTCGAGCGTGGCCAGAAAGGCATCCGCGGCCCCGGCCGCGTTGGCGGTCGCCATGGCCGCGGGAACGTCGGCCCGGGCAACGATCCACAATGCCAAACCCAGTGCCACCGCGATGCCGGCGGGAATCTTTCGGAAGAACGGGACGTGGGGATTCACGGGGTGAACCTGCCGAAAACCAGCGGCGGGCACAGGCCAAATGTGGTCTCGGCGCCTGCCGGCTTTCCCCCGGCCTCGCCTTCTGTTTGGCTCTCCGGCCACGGATGAAGCCTCCGTCCGAACGATTCCTCCTCCTGCTGCTCGCGGCCGTGCAGTTCACGCACATCATGGATTTCATGATCATGATGCCGTTGGGCCAGCAACTCATGCGCGAGTGGGACGTGGGTCCGGGCCAGTTCAGCCGTTTGGTGTCGGTGTATACCCTCGTGGCCGGGATCGCGGGCCTGCTGATGGCGCCGTTCGTCGACCGGCATGACCGTCGGACGATGGTGCTGGTGGCCTATGCCGGATTCGCGGGTGGAACGCTGGCGTGCGCCCTGTCGCACTCGCCCGGCGCCCTGCTGTTGGCACGCGGCGTCTGCGGCCTGTTCGGCGGCATCGCGGGCACGGCCGTGATGTCGATCGTCGGGAACATCGTGCCGGCGGCGCGGCGCGGCGCGGCGATGGGGACCATCATGACGGCGTTTTCCGCCGCGGCGGCCCTGGGTGTCCCGTTCGGGCTCTATCTCGCCCAGCGCTTCACCTGGGAATCCCCTTTCTTCCTGCTCGCCGGGCTGGCGCTGGCGAACTGGATCCTGCTGTGGCGGTTCCTCCCGCCGGTGCGCGGCCATCTCGACGGCGATGCCACGCCGGGCTTCGGCCGGTTCCTGGCGCTGCTGCGGAACCGGAACGCCGGCTGGGGATTGCTCTTCATGGCCACGCTGGTGTTCGGCCATTTCTCGCTGATCCCGCTGCTCGCGCCGCATCTGGTGGGCAACCTCGGCCTGCCGGAAAAACACCTTTCTCTCGTCTACCTCGTCGGCGGGGTCCTCTCCGCCATCACCGGACCACGCATCGGCCGGCTCGCCGACGCCGTGGGAAAGGTCCGCGTTTTTTCGTTCCTCGTCTGCGTGGCCTGCGCGGTCACGCTCGCGATCGCCCTGTCGCCGCCCTTGCCCATGGGCGTGATCCTCGCTCTCGGCGGCGGCTATTTCGTGTTCGGCAGCGGCCGGTTCGTCCCGGGACAAGCCATACTCAGCCTGGCCGTGAACCGACACGACCGCGGCGCCTACATGAGCCTCAGCGGTTGCGTCCGCGACCTCGCCGGCGGCCTGAGCTCCATGCTCGGCGGCCTGATCGTCGCCAAAACGGCGGACGGCCATCTCCAGCACTTCGACCGCCTCGGATGGATTGCCGTCGCGTCCGCGATCCTGACCCTGTGGATGGTCCGGCGGATCCAGCCGGTCGAGTGACCCCGCCCGGTTCCCGAAACAAAACCGGCCCCGGATTCTTGTTCCGGGGCCGGCATGGCGGGGGATCCGTCGACGGACGCGGATCAGTACTCGCGCTTCTTGGTGATGCCCGGCTTCGGGATCGGATAGTGCCCGTTGGCGTCGGCCAGAACCGGCGCGGGCGAGTCGGACGTCAGCATGTCGAGGCCCGGTGCGAGTTCGTGCTCGCCGTTGAGGATGTCATCGTAGGTGACGATCTGGCCGGTATGGGCGGCCATGCGACCCATCGACGCCACCAGACTGGCCGTCGCGCCGCGCTTCACCTCGTTGTAGGGGGTGTCGTTCCGGATCGCGCCGAGCAGGTCGGTCCATTCCACGACGTAGGGATCGAGTTCGGCCCCTTCCTTCGGCGCGCGCCACACGATGTCGGCGTTGGAGAGCTTCTGGCCCTTGTAGATCCGGGCTTTCGAAGGCCAGTGACCTTCCGAGGAAATCACCGCGAGGCCCTTGCTGCCGTGGGCGTAGCTGGCGAACTCGTCGTGGACGCCCGGCATGGTGCGGCCGTACAGGAACAGCTTGGCACCGTCCCCGAACGTGTACTCGACGGAGTAGTTGTCGAAATTCTGGTCCACCGCGTCGCCGCGGTAGTGGCGGCCGCCCGAGGCCTGGGCCTGCACCGGCCAGGAGTTCTTCATCCAGCAGCACTCGTCGATGTTGTGGATGTAGAAGTCCGAGTAGCAGCCGCCCGAGGCCCAGATGAAGCTGTGGAAACGGCGGATCTGCCAGAGCAGTTCGTTCTGTTCCTTCGGCCGCGGCCCCGAGAATGCCGACCCGACGGGGCCGTGCATCCGGTAGGCGCGCATCGCGATGATGTCGCCGATCTCGCCGTCCTGGATGCGCTTGAACAGACCCTGCCGGGTCTTGCAATGGCGGATCATCAGGCCCACGCCGACCTTCAGGTTCTTGGCGGTCGCCTGGTCCGCGAGGTCGAACATGCGGCGCGTCGTCGGACCGTCGACCGTCACCGGCTTTTCCATGAACACGTTCAGACCCTTGGAAATCGCGTAGGTGAAGTGCACCCAGCGGAACGCCGGCGGCGTGGTGAGGATCACCACGTCGCCCGGCTTCAGGACGTCCATCGCCTTCTTGTAGGCGTCGAACCCGACGAACTTGCGGTCCTCGGGAACGTCCATCTTCTCGGAGAACTGGCCCTTCAGCCCCTCGTAGGAAGCCTTGAGGCGATCCTCGAAGACGTCGGCCATGGCGACCAGTTTGACCGGGCCGTTTTGGGCGGACATCGCGTTGCCGGCCGCGCCGGTGCCGCGGCCGCCGGCGCCGACGAGGGCAATCTGGATGGTGTCGTTTCCGGCGGCGTGGACGTGAGGCAACGCAATGCCGGCCAACGCGGAGGCGGCCGCAAGCGTGCCGGTGCTCCGGAGGAAATCACGACGGGTCGTGACGGGTACGGACGGGGAATCGTGCATGCGCCAGTTTTCCCGCCGGTCCCGCGTTTGTGTCAATGACGGGTTCCGGGGATTTGCCGTCCCGGAACCGGATCAAAGACGGGGTGCCGGCGGGAGCGACGGCGTCTGGAACGGCAATGCGCCCTTCGCCTTGGTCTTCCGCCGCCACACTTTGTCCCCCGCCGTCAGGTACAGTTCGTCCAGATTCCTGCCGCCGAGACAGACGTCCGTCGCCCACACGCCGGGTTCGGGCTTGGAGATGATCCCGTTGACCCGCCCGGCCTGGTCGCAGAACTGAACCCCCAACGACGTGGCCACGTACAGGCGCCCCATCGTGTCCACGCACACGCCGTCCGCGCCCGATCCACGCGGGTCGTCCGGCAGGTGCAGGTGGAAATAGCGCTGGCGGTTGGCCAGGGTGCCGTCGAGTTGGATCTGGAAGCTGTAGACCAATTGCCCGACCAGATCGCTGACCAGCAACAGGCTCTGGTCCGGCGTCAGGCACAGCCCGCTCGGAAATTCCACCTCGGTGTCCAGCACCGTCACCTTGCCCTTCGCGTCGAGCATCTTCACCGCGTGGTTCATCGGGTCCGTGAAATAGATCGCGCCGCTGTTCGCCACCACGAGGTCCTTCGCGCCGCTGTCCGTGGCCAGGAATTTCTCCGCGTCCTTGCCGGTGTACTGCACGATCCGCCGTTGGTCGGGCTGGGTCGCCACGATCGACCCGTCCGGCGCCACGGCCAACGATTGCGCGCCGGAACTTTCGGCCCGCATGGAACCCACGGAGCCGTCGGGCGCGATGCGGTACACGCGGTTCTGCTTCATGTCCGCGAAGAAGACCTCGCCCCGCGCGTTGGCGCACAGGCCGCCGGGCAACTGGTAGCCCTGCCCGAGCAATTGCCAGTCCTCGCCCGGGATCAGGACGTCGCCCAGCGGCGATTTCGGGTTCAAGCCGGCCTTCACGCCCGAAGACCAATCCTTCCACAGCCAGCGCATGGCGTCCGGGAACACCGAGCCCGCCTGCTTCGAATCATGCCCGCCGCTGCCCCACTCCTTCCGCACCTCGTATCCGGCCCACGCCAGGGCGCTGTACATGTCCTGGTTGGCGATCCACCAGTTGCCGCCGTAGATGTTCTGGTCGTTGTAGCCGTCCTGCAGGAACACCCGCAACGGACGCGGCTCGAACTTCCGCACCAGGATCGGGTAACCGTTGCCGCCCCGCAGCCCCACGTAGGTGCCGATCGTGCTGAACACCCGCCGGAATTGGTCCGGGCGTTCCCACGCCGCCGTGAACGCCGCGATCGCCCCCGAGCTCGCGCCCGCGATCGCGCGGAGATTCGGGTCGGCCGACACCGTCGCCTTGGCCTGCCCGAGCGCCTCGGGCAGGAATTCGTCGGCGAGGAACCGCGCGTAGTCCTCGCCCAGACCGTCGTACTCGAGGCTGCGGTTGAACCGGGGCAGCGCGTTGGTGCCGTGCAACGACGGCAGGACGCCCGGGTTCACGAACACGCCGACCGTCGCCGGCATCTCGCCCTTGGCGATGAGGTTGTCGAACACGATCGGCACGCGCCACGAACCGTTCGTGGACACGTAGCCACCGCCGTCCTGGAACACCATCAATGCCGCCGGCTTCCCGCCGTCGTGCTGGCGCGGCACATAGACCCAGTAGTCGCGGACGGTCCCGGGAAACACGGACTTCGGCCCGGCGACGAACGCATGCTTCGAGACGCTGCCGTGCGGCACGGAGGCGTCGTATTGGGAGTCCGGGCCCAGCTTGTAATCGTTGTCCTGCTGGGCGCGGACTCCGGGAGCGACCAGGAGCCCGGCCGACGCCAACAGTGCCATGGAACGACGTTGCGACATGGCGCGGAGTGAACGGGAGCCCGGCGCGCGGCGGAAGCGGAAAGTCTCGCCCACCCCGTCTGCCGCAACCCCGCGCCCGTCCCGGCCGCGGGAAACCGCGGGGCTGCCGGGGAATCGTCCTGAATTCCGGCCTCGGCCATGCCAGCTTCCGGCATGCGCTCCCGGATTCCCCTCGTCGCGATCGCGGTGATGTCCCTGCACTGGATGGCCGCCGCGCTCTCGAACGAACCCGCGCGCGGCCTCGGGATACCCGCCGACGCCCGGGCGGAACTCGAGGCCGGCGCCGTGCGGTTGGAAACGGAGATCTCGGGACTCGGCCGCACCGCGTCCCCCGGCTCCCTCGCCCTTCTCCCCGATGTCCGCGTCCTCCACCGCGCCGTCGCGTCGGTCCTCGCCCACGACGAATTCCAACACACCAACGACGTCGCCACGGCCCGCCAACTCCTCGCGCTCGCCTTCGCGCGCGCCGCGGAACTCCGCGCCGGCAGACCTTCCTGGCCGACCGCCACCGGACTCGTCGTGCGCGGCTTCGTGTCCCGCA
>Ga0114969_10003569_pt1 | contig 12499 bp, 19 predicted proteins | sample M_130807_MF_Meta_FD_87316 | JGI IMG/M metagenome (GOLD analysis project Ga0114969, IMG submission 87316) | Freshwater microbial communities from Lake Montjoie, Canada to study carbon cycling - M_130807_MF_MetaG | ecosystem: Environmental > Aquatic > Freshwater > Lake | place: Lake Montjoie...
CCATTTTACTTTACTGATAAATAGCTTATTTATTTAAATGTCTCCATAGTTCTTCTACATAGTCTCTAAATGAATCTCGAAGTTCTTGATGAACTTTTGAATAGTTAAAATCTTCTGTCCCCCCTTTTGATAACTCATTATGTAATTCATCCATCATAACAGAAAAGAACATATGAGTAAACTTACTTTTTGTATATTGTTTAGGGTTTTGTTTAAACCTATTTACCATATAACTTGAGGCTTCTCTTTCCGCGTCGCGAACCATGTCCATTCTTCTTTTAACCCATGTGGTATAATCTTCATTAATACCCATCACTTCTTTAATCCTATGTATGTTTTCTTGTAAGTTCATTATTAATAAATATCTTTATTATTAAAACCATATATATTTATATTATTATGAAAATAATCATATCGGAATCACAATATAACAGATTGTTTGAAAATAAATCTGGTAAAATTGAAGCTTTTCAAGAATTGGTTGATAGGAAATTAAATTACATTCGCAACCATTGTGATGAAATGGATTCTGAAACTTATGGAGGTGATATTGGTTTTGATTCTTGCGATGAAGTTACATCAATTGAAAAAATTAGAGTTGTTGATATTGAATATACTACATCCAACCATCATTCTTATGATGAGTCAACTCAAAAAACATTAATAATATTACATCTTATAATTGATTATGATTTTATGAGATATATATCTTACGATAACATTATTTGGGATTTGAAACAAATTTTAAAATCATCGACAGGACTACCGATTGATATACATTTTGATGTTAATAATATTGGAAAGAAATTTGAGTGGTAATAACTAATCTTTATTGCTTTTAGGTAAAATTCTAAAAGACAATGCTCTTTTCCCATTAACAGTTGGCATCCCATATTCATCCTGACCTATTGTCTTTACAGTTGTTTTTTTATTTTTAAACCTTCCTGTATAAATAATATCACCAATTTTTAATGGGACAAATATTCCATCTATTCTATTTGATTTTGGTTCTGTCATTAATAAATTATTTTTTTATTGAATGTGTAGATTGGATTATTACAAATTTCAACATCAGATACATAACAAGTATCTTCACCACACATTAAATTAATATCTTTTTCATAAGTTATTAATGGATATAAATCACGTAGCATCAAACTTAAAGACATATGGTCAAGCCAAAAATAAGTTAAAAAAACATTTATATATTTCTTACTCACCACATTTAAAAGATTACCATTAACTCTATTATATGAATTCCAAAATACTTTATCAGTTCCAAATTGGTTCATAAAATGTTCTCTTTCTTCAGTAAAAAATCTATAATCAGTTTCAGGCCATAAATAATTTATTTTTTCATAATCAACCTTTAAATCATTTAAAGACATTTTAAATATTGTATCAGTTCTAACAAAAACATATAAATCATATTCAGGTAATCTATCTCTTATCTTTACAAATCTGCCTCCACTTTTCATTGAACCTGGTCCATACATTTCAGGAGTTTTTAACACATAAAAATTAAATAATATGTCTTCATCATTACTGATTAAATCTTCATATTGAATGTCTATTGCATCGTATTCTTTTTTAAACTCATCATAATATTTGTGTTTATTTGTAACCAAGGCAACATCCACACAATATCCCAAATCAATTAATGGTTGGTTTATGTTTTTGATATGATTTTGTCTCGTATCTCTCATATCAACAGAATATTCATATCCATGAGTTTGGGAATATTCTTTTTCAGAATATCCATTACCAAAATAAATCAACAAACATGTTTTAGATTCCATATATAAATTAACAATAATAAAATTGAATTTAATATCAATTATTTTTCAGTATATTTATTGATGATGAAATATATTATCACTAAAAAACAATATGACTTGTTGAACGAAATAACTACACCTAGTGGTACATACGTTATTAATGTTATTCAACACTTTTTTATTTTTGTTAAAAATAAATTGCCAATTAACAAAGTAATAAAAAGTACAAGAAATTATTTTGAATCAGTTGTAGGTCAAGATATGTCAAAATATAGTGATGAAGATATTGAAACTTACTTATCCGATTTATCATATCCTTATATAGTTTCAAAAATGCCATCAAAAGTTTTTAAAAATAATGATGTTATTTCAAACTTAGCATATTATATTTCAAAAGATTTTTTGAAAATAGAGAAATCAAATTTTGGTTTAAAATATGTTAAAATAAAACAAAACTCTTATATCAAATATTATTTCTTTGATTCGGAATTAAATGAATTAGTCGGTTTTTTAGAAATTAACGAATTTAGTAGTCCATACGCACCAAAAAATTCTTATAACGTTGTTGTATCTGCGGTTGATAAATATATTAAAGGAACAGGTTATGGTAAAAATATGTACCTTACAGTAATTAACGACGTTGGCGTCCTGTTTTCTGACGATATGTTATACAAAGAATCATTAAATATTTGGGTTAATGTTCTTCCAAAATATATAGATAATATTGGATATGTTGACTCAAATGGTAATTCACGCAAAATGACAAATAAAACAAAAATACCGTTTGACGATATTAAAAGGTTTTACGCCATTAAATAATTTACCTATTATTTTCCTCCAAGCATTTATTACAACCACCATCTGCATTTAATAAGTTTCCATGTATACCACAAATACTGTTTTGATTATTATCCATATTTATAAATATAATACCACCAAAAATGCAATTGAACATAAATGAAATAAACCCATTGAATAGTTTAGATGAATGGGAAGAAGATTTAATCAAACGATACCCAGACCCATCAACAATATCTAATTCAAAAAATACAGAGTCATATAGAAACTATGATGAACCATCAAGAGATACTGTAAAAGAATTTTATAGACTAAATCACACACATCAAACATACGAATTCGTAATTGAAAAACGTAATCAATACCTATCATTTGATAAAAAAGAATTATCAATATGGGAAGCATTTGATTTCCTAAACCAACTTGTTGATGACTCCGACCCAGACACAGACTTAGACCAATTCCAACACCTTTTACAAACATCAGAAGCAATAAGAAAAGATGGTCATCCTGATTGGATGGTACTAGTCGGATTAATTCACGATATGGGAAAAGTGCTTTGTTTGTTTGGAGAACCACAATGGGCCGTTGTAGGTGATACATTCCCTGTTGGATGCTCTTACTCAGATAAAATAATATACCCCGAATTTTTTAAAGAAAATGTTGACTATAATAATCCATCATACAATACAACCTATGGCATTTATGAACCAAACTGCGGTCTTCGCAATGTCCATATGAGCTGGGGTCATGATGAGTATGTTTATCAAATGATGAAAGATTATCTTCCTGAACCTGCATTATACATGTTGAGATATCATTCATTTTATTCTTGGCATCGCGAAGGAAGTTATGAACATTTATTGGATGACCATGATAAAGATATGCTGAAGTGGTTAAACCTTTTTAATCCTTATGATTTATATTCCAAATGTCCGGAACAACCAGAATGGGAATCAATTAAACCATATTATACGGAATTAATTAAAAAATACTTACCAAATAAACTTAAGTTATAACTATTAAGGTGTTGCAACACCTCTTTTAGATACTACAACAGTAGCCATTTTATTTGCATAAGATACTGCAATATTTACATCTTCGACTTCTAAATATTTTGTTGTAAATGCTGCCGTAAATGTATCTCCAGCGCCACTAACATCAATAGTTTCTTTGGGCGAATCTGATGGGAACATTACATTAAAATATTTACAACCTTTGGAACCCAATGTTATTATTAATTTTTTTAAAACTATATCATCTTCAGTGTAATTATTTTTAAATTCAGATTCATTTAGTTTTATAAAATTAAAATAATTTTCAATTAAAGATTTTGATAATTTTTTTTTAGTGTCCAAAACAGAAAATTTTGAATTATCCGCAATATTAATCAAATCATCTTCAGTTAAAAAACCTTTATCGTAATCCGAAACTATAACAGCGTCTGCAGATTTAATACTTTGTATTATTTCATCTGTAAAAACAATTCTTTTAATTTCATTTTCATATTCATCAACTCTAATAAATGGATAATTACTTTTATCTTCAACAAATCTTGTTTTTATTATTTCATTTGATTGATGTATTAAAAATATCTCAGATTTACTTGATAATGTTTTTAAATTATTAAAAACATTTCCAGCCATTCCGTCGTTTGATTTAATATGTTTTGGCACGAATACAGGTATCGGTGCTTCAGGAGATAATCTATCTACGTTTCCATATATAAATTTATCAAGACATTTTTCGCCTATTACTATTATTTTCATAATTTAAAATTTTAGTAGTCGATTTATTTTCCACTTTTTTAAAAAAAACTACAGAAGTAGCAAATTGGACACCGATTATTGGTTTATATTCATAATCATCACCAATAACAATTATATCAGGTTCATATGATTCTATTAGTTTTTCTAACTCATCATCACTACCAAAAGAAACAATTGAATTAATATGTTTTATTGAAGAGAGGAATTCTATTCTATCTTTTAAACTATTAAATGGTCGACTATCACCTTTCATTTTTTTTATTCTTTCGTCAGTATCCACACCTACACAAATTTCTCCTAATGTTGAGGCATATTCAAGTAGTCTAATATGACCGATATGTAAAACATCAAAACTTCCATTTACCCAAACTTTTCTCATATTCTATTTTTGTGAATCTCCTTTCCAAACTCTATACGAATCACTATCAAAATGTTGCGTTGAGATTTCGAATATCTCACCTCTTTGAGTACACTCTAATTGATGGGGTTGTCCGGGTCTTTGTCTAACAACATCACCGATAACTAAAACTTTTTCATGTATCTCAGCCGTCTCCGTATCAATCCATCTGTATATGAATTTACCTTCGTTAACATACCAAGTTTCATCTTTAATCATGTGGTAATGCATTGAGAATTTAGCACCTTCTTTGAAGATAAGAAGTTTACCACAGTAAAGTTCGTGGTTACAAATTATTATTTCTTCTCCCCATCCTTTTGGAATCTTGCATTCAGGGCATTCATGTACATTTATAACTGTAGGTTTTTCCATGATTCAAATTTTAATCCTTTATCATCAATATAAACATCAGCACTTGGTTTTCCGAAATATATTTCATCATAAGGAATATCATAACATTCCAACCAATCAAATAATATTTGAGATTGTGTTGCTATAACTTTTCCTAAATTTGCTGAGTGAGTATTCATTCCTCTTGCTGTGTGAAGTATGATATAATGACCCATACTTCTAAGTTCTTTCAACTTAGATATCGCACCATCCATAGGCCTTATATCTGCATAAGTTTCTCCGTCTTTTTTTAGTTGGGCAATTGTTCCATCAATATCAAAACAATATCTCATTTATTTTCATTTGTTTTTCTAACTTTATGTCCGTGGGATATTGCAAATACAAACATTACTAAGAAAAATAATGTAACACTTATTTTATATATCATAATTAATTATAACATAAAAAATCTAAATCGTAAATTGTGTATTAAATTATTTAGTCTTTTTTTTAAAAAACTTTTTAGCATCTTTTCTAAGTTCATCAAAATCGTCAAAGTCTGCCGATTGTATATAATCTTTTAAAGATTTAATATTTGTAAATCCTAAATGTTTAAGAAGTTCTTTATTTTTTTCCACATCCTCAATAAATTCTTTAACTCCTGTTGATTTTGGAGATAACTCAAGGATTAATCCTTTAATTTTTTCAAGTTCTTCATTTAAATTCATATAAATAAATATATTAAATGATGTATTTATATTATGAATCAAGAAGCCAATTTAGTGATAAAAAAAATATTACAAAAAATTGCAAATCATGTGGTTAATTCAAAAAATTATTCTGATTTCAATAGAGTTGATATATTTTTTGCTTTTGGTTCAAAACACAAAACTGCAATGTGTGATTGGGTATATGGTATGAAAATATATACTAAAATTCCTTACGGAAAAAAAGATGAAAAAGTTAGAGAACTTCAAATGGATATTAGAAAGATAACTGATAATCATTTTAAACAATCGGTATGTTGTACTGATGTTATTTTTGAAGGAATTTAATTTTCTCCGTACATAGTTTTTACATACTTAGGAAAATTCTTAGCAAACCTTTTAACAAAAATACCTGACAATACATTTGCCATATTTTCTTCAGGTCCACCAATGTCTTGAATTTTTTGGTTATCTTTAAGTCCTAATTTTTGATGTTGGAATTCATGAGTCCATTCATGTGATAATGTTCTTAAAACATCAATTAATAATCTATCTTTGGTTAATACGTGTATATGGTGTCCAGGCATTCTAACTCCTGTTGTCATGTGTCCATCTCTTTGTTTATCAAAATTAATATAAACATCCTTTTTTAATGGAACTTCTTTTTGTAATAAATTAATAAAATCTTTAATTAATATTAATTCTTTAGGACTAAAATATTTGGTGATATTTTTTAAACACGCTTTCATATCGATAAATATAAATAGCTAGCTAAAAGATATTGTTTATCTTAATCTCTTCTATTTTTTTAAGTGCTTGAGCCATCACTTGATGCATATCATAATAAGTATAATTACCTAATCTACCACCGAATATATAGGTTTTAAGACTATTTGTTAGTTCATGATATTTCTTATATATTTCAGTATTTACCTCATTCCTAATTGGATAATACGGCTCATTATGACCATTATATTCCTCAGGATATTCATAACTTATCACAGTACCTTTTTGATTTTGATAATCAAACCATTTGTGTTCTAATATTCTAGTGTACGGAATATCTGAATGAGTATAATTCATTACAGGAACTCCTTGGAAATTGTCTTTCTCTAATATTTTTGTTTCCCACTTTAAACTTCTATACTCTAATTTACCGAACTGATAACTAAAAAACCTATCAATCGGCCCTGTATAAATCACCTTATTAGCCAAACTATTGTAAAAATCTCTGTTATTAAAATAATCTTTATTTAGCCAAACTTCGGTATTTTCTAACATCTTATCAAATATCTGAGTATAACCTCCAATAGGCATTCCAATATATTTGTCGTTGAAATAATTATTATCCCACGTAAATCTTACAGGTAATCTTTTTATAATTGATTTGGGCAATTCATTACAAGGTTTACCCCATTGCTTTTCAGTATATCCTTTAATTAATTTATCATAAATGTCTTTTCCAACTAATTTTATCGCCTGTTCTTCTAAATTTTGTGGTTCATTTATATGATTACTTTGCACTTCAATTATATTTTTGGCTTCTTCAGGTGTTGTTATATCCCATAACTTATTAAAAGTCAACATATTAAATGGAAGTGAATATATTTCGTCCTTATAATTTGCAATGACATTATGGGTATATTGTTTAAATTCGGCAAATTGATTTATATAATCCCACAAATACTTTTCATTAGTATGAAATATGTGTGCTCCATACTTGTGTACATGAATACCATTTACGTTTTCTGTATAACAATTACCTCCAATAGTGTCTCTTTTATCAATAACTAAACATTTTTTTCCAATTTTAGATAACTCATATGCGCATACTGAACCAAAAACACCAGCACCTACAATTAGAAAATCATATGACTTATTATCTTTAGAATTCAAATTTTACACTTTTTAATTCTACCGTTGGATTATTTAACTTATTTTGTATTCTACTTTTATATTCTGTTAAAAAATTACTTGTATTGTGATAAGCCCTATCTTCAATTAAAAAAGCTTTATATGGAAATGGATTAACTCTTTCAGGTAACATCATTTTATTTACAACATTGAGTACATCTTCAACCATTCCTAAATTTTCTAATAATTCAGCCAAATAAATAAGATGTTCATTTCTCATTGGTGAAAATTGTTCCGCCAAATAATATGATTCTATTGCCTTTTCCATATTACCTAAATAAATGCTAGCATTTGCAATACATATCAAAGCAAAATAACCCATTTCATCTTCTTTATTAACATCTGTAGAATCATCCCACCCATACATTAAATTTAAAAACCTTTCAAAATAAAATATTGCTCGTCTAGCAAATTCCTCAGAGTGTTTCTTTCCAAAAAAATATTGATTATGGTCTCCGTAACAATCAGAATAACTTTTTGCAATATACCAAAGATGATAATAATCACCATTAATTTTATCTTCAACAATTTTATCTATTTCTAATTCTAAAGCATCCTTTAAAAATTTTCTTGGGACAGACCACGTTTGTCCATCAGATGAAACTACATGCCTGAATCCAAAAGGTAAAACTCCTCTTTCAAAATCTTCACCAACATCAGGTAAATGAATTGTTTCATGTCGTTTGTCATTTTGAAAAAACCAAGGTAATTTGGAATTCCACAACCACGTTCTTAAGTACTTAGTATCTCCAGCATCCGCAACAATATGATAACTTGCAACATTAGTATCTTCAAGTATACTCCAATCAAAATCATCTTCCACCCTTAACTCTTCATCAGCATCCATTCTTAAAATCCAATCACATCCATGATTTGATTTTAAACATTCCTGTAATGCATGATTTCTATTATGACCTGGAAATTTCCATTCAGTCTCATACAAAAATCCAGGAATTCCTTTTTCCCTAAAGAAATCATTAATTAATTCTTTTGTGTTATCTTTAGAACCGTTATCTTGGATGACCCAATAATCTATGTACTTATAACAGGACTCTAACATTCTAAGTATGGTTCTAGATTCATTAGCAACCATAGCGTTTAAGCATATTTTAGTTTTCTTATTCATATATATAATTCATTATTTGTTCTTCTTCGTAAAATTTTCTTATTGGTGTTGCGTTTTGAAATTTTTGAGAGTGCCCTTTTTCATCATCCCAACTCCAATCAATAAATCCTAATTCGTTTATTCTATTATGAATTGCCGTATCATAATAATCTTTAATTAATCTAGCCCTTCTATTAATATCGGTTGCGTTGTTATCAACAGTACTATTTCTATTATTATATTGCATGTATAAAACTTTTTTAACATGAATCATTCTTGTATTTAAAAAAGTTCTTATTGACATTTCCAAGTCATCCGCAACTGGCATGTTTTTATTATGTCCCCCTATTTTATGATACAAATTTTTTTCCCACATTTTCACATGGTTTGGCATACTGATGTTATATCTTATTGTTAACGGATTAACATCAGGGTACCAATGAGCCAAATATGGTTTATGATTTATATCAACCCAAGAATGTCCTGCATATCCAAAATCAAAAAAATTATCATGTCTACCATAAAAATTACCATTCCATTCATGGTCATAAAATTTGAACTCTCCGTCATCATACATTTCAGTACAATCAGAATATAAAAAACCAGCGTCAGGATATTTTAAAATTGCATTCATGGCGGTTTCAAGACAATTATAAACTAAACAATCGTCATGGTCTAATTCAACCAACCAATCTCCATCAGATAATATTGCCGCCCTATGTTTTGCAAGTCCTATATTACCTCCAGATATTGGAGACATCTTATGTAATTTAACCCTAAAATCTTTTTCTGATATTTCTTTTAATAAATCCCATGTTTCTGAATCAGGAGAATCATCAACAATAACCCATTCCCAATCATTTATTGTTTGATTATTAAGACTTTCATAAGTTCTAAGAATTCTTTCTCCTGTTTTATATGTTGGAGTAAATATTGAAAATTTTGGTCTTATATTTGAACAGGCATTAAAAACACTTCTACAAACAATATCATTAGCAATTATATTATCCGGTAAAATTTCAGAATATTTTATATGAATTTTATATAAAAAATGATTATCAATTTCCAAATCAATTCCAATAGAAATAATTAAATCTGGTTTGTATTTTGTATAATCTTCAAAAACATTTCCACTATAAGTTAATGAGTAAACAATAACTTCATCATGTAAATTTTCTTCAAAATATACGTCAGACATTAAGGTTACAGTACCTTCTCTGTCCCAATTATATATAATTGCCGTTGGTTTTTTTGTTTTCATCTATATAACTTAATTCTAAAAATCTCCATCCGATTCCCATTCAGATAAGATAAATTCTAATTGAATATTAACAATATGTCCATAGTTATTTTTCCATGCGGTGGCCTTTAATCCTCCACTTGAAGAAAAATATGGATGATGATGGGATATTCTTTCTTCTTTGTTTAATATTCCATAAATCGCAGATTTAATTCTTTCTTTAGCCGATTCAGAAAGCATTTCAATTGTTGGGATTACATTACCTTCTCTTCTTACCCATGTCCATTTTAATTGTTTCATAACATTATGACACGTTTTGAAATCAAAATTACTTATGACATCATCTGTCATTTTATCAATTGTTTCTATGTGTGAAAATTTTTTCATACCCAAATAAAAATAATAAAAAACCCCGAACTTTCAAGTTCAGGGTTAAGGTTTTTACATAGTTTTTACAATTGTTTCGGTCATTCCTGTCCATTTCTTAATTTGTTTTCTTGGAATCCAAAATTCCATTAGACCGATTTCCTCAACTCTTTTCAAGTAATCTTCACGGAAACGAGTTGCTTCAGATGCATCTTTGATATAAGGTATTTTCATGTGACCTGCACATATCTTACCCATTCCTGTTAACATTGAGAACTCATCTGTCAAATCCTTCATACAAGAAGTACATATTTTGCCACGTTTAATGGTCATCTTACCTTCAAACTTAACAGCCTTTGGACTGACCGCTAATAACTTTGTGATGTCTAGTAGAGTTGGGTTAAACTCTAAATTGTACTTCTCCTTCAATTGTTGACCGATTTTGCGTCCAATAACAATTGTTTCTCCCACACAAGGCCAGTTCATGCGGATAGTTCTTTCTTTATCTTCTTCTTTTTGAATCTGAGCCAAAGCCGCAGATTTTTGTTTCTCAGTCAAAGTACCATAAGTTTGGAACTTAGATGCGATGTTCTTAACAAAGTTGTTTTCACCTTTGTAGTCAACAATGCGTTTCATATCCTCAGTCATTTCTTCAGTTTTAACGGTTGCAACCGCATTAAGACATTTTTCAACGGCCTCCAATTGTTTTGGAGTTAGATTACCATATTTTGATACAACATCTTTCATCTTAATAACAAAAGAATTCTGTCCTTGATAGTTACGTACTTTTTCGATTGTTGAAGTCATAGTTTTGTTGTTTTTGTGAATACAAAGATAAATAGTTTTTGCTAGTCGGCCAAATATTTATTTAATATGGGTAAAATTTGTAATAGGTGTAAAATACATAAAGATTTATATGAATTTAATAAAAATTCATCATCAAAAGATGGTTTAAGACATTATTGTAGAGAATGTCAAAAGAAAATGTCAGATAGTTATCATCAAAATAATTTAGACTTAATCAAAAAAAGAAAAAAAGAATGGACTAAAAACAATCCTGAAAAAGTTAAGAATTCCAGGAAAAAATCCTACGAAAAAGATGGGAAACAAATATCAAAATCTAAATATGAACAATATAAAAAAAATCCTATAAATTATTTAAAACTTTTAATGAGGTCAAGAATTAGAAAAATAACAAAAATATCATTTATTAAAAAAAACAAGACAAGTATGGAAATTGTTGGTTGTACTCCTATTAAACTAAAAGAACATTTAGAAAAACAATTTACTGCAGGAATGTCTTGGGATAATCAAGGAAAATGGCATATTGACCACATTATTCCATTATCATCCGCCAAAAACGAAGAGGAAATATATAAACTTTGTCATTATACAAATCTTCAACCTCTCTGGGCTGAAGAAAATTTGAAAAAAAGTAATAAATTATTTCACTCCATCAAATAAAAAACCTCACTTTTTAGTGAGGTATTATTATTTTTTTAGGTGATTAAATTTAAACTCTATTTTTGTATCAGGGGTAGTTTCATCCGTATATCTAAAACGAGTTCCGACCTTATCCTTTAATTCACCCCTTAACTTATTTTTAATACTGCTTTCAACTTTTTCTGGCGTTAAATTACGCATTTCTCCTTTTAAATAATTCTCAGGTGTTTTTACACCCACACCTCCTTCTCTTTTAATTACATCATAAACATCAACAGTGACAATAGCTTTATCACCCTCTATGTCTACAGATTTAACTTTAAATTTTATATTAGTATTAGGTGCTTCCGCTTCTCCGTACCAAGCCCAAGTTTTGGATGTTTTTTTTCTTTTAGATAATTCAGGTTCAAAAGATTTTAATTTTTCCAATTTGGATTTCATTATTTCTTCATGACTCTTCCCCTGTTCTAGCATTTTCATTTCATCTTGTGTCAAAGTATATACCGTACTTTCCAAATAATCACTCCATTCAACAGGATTAGCATTACTCATTTGTTTACTAGTTGATGATGAATATCTTTTAGTAACTTCATACCATTTATTGTCCTTATAAATGTAAATTGGATACCATCTATACGATACAACTTTATAA
>Ga0114969_10003571_pt1 | contig 12497 bp, 7 predicted proteins | sample M_130807_MF_Meta_FD_87316 | JGI IMG/M metagenome (GOLD analysis project Ga0114969, IMG submission 87316) | Freshwater microbial communities from Lake Montjoie, Canada to study carbon cycling - M_130807_MF_MetaG | ecosystem: Environmental > Aquatic > Freshwater > Lake | place: Lake Montjoie...
CATCCATTGCGCCAGGGCCTTGCCCGCCCCCCCCGCGCTCGCGATGCCCCCCGAGTTGAAACCGGCCAGCACCCAGAGCCCGTCGACTTCCGGGGTCTCCCCCATGAGCCACTGGTTGTCCGGCGTGAAACTCTCCGGCCCGTTCACGAACCGCGCGAATCCCGCCCGCTCCAACGCCGGGATCCGGTGGATCCCCGCCGCCAGCGGTTGCGCGAATTTCTCCCAGTCGGGCTCCAGCAACCGGAACGAAAAGTCGTCGGGAACGCGCTCCACGTCCCAGATCTTCGTCGTCCGCTGGAACGCGCCCAGCATCACCGCGCCCCCGCCTTCCACGTCCTCGCCGCGGAAATAGATCGACCCGTCCATGTCGCGCGCGCAGGGCAAGCCGCCGTGGCATCCCTCGATCGGATGGCTCACCGCGTAGTGATGCTCCACCGGATGCAGCGGGATGTTCACGCCCGCCGCGAGTGCCAGTTGCCGGGTCCACATGCCGCCGCACAGCACCACGTGCTCCGCTTCCACCGGTCCCGCGTCGGTCTCCACCCCGTGCACCCGGCCGTCCCGCACGCGCAGGCCCGTCACCCGCACGCCTTCCGCCACCCGCGCACCGCCCCTCTCGGCGGAACGTCGCAGGGCCTTCGGGACCTCCGCCGGCAGACAGCGGCCGTCGTGCGGCAACCAGAATCCCCCCGCAAGATCGTCGGTCCGGATCCCCGGGAACCGCTCGCCGCATTCGCGGGGACCGATCTCGTGGCACTCGACCCCGAGATGGCGCGCCATGGCCACGGTGCGCCGGTATTGGGTCATGCGGGCGGCGCCTCGCGCCAGCATCAGGCTGCCCACGGCGCGCCATCCGACGTCGTGCTGGGTCGACGCCGCCAATCCCGCGTAGAGGCGTGCCGATTCCTGGTTGACCCGCATCATCGCCGACGACACCCGCAGGCAGGAGACCATTCCCGCCGCGTGGAAGGTGGTGCCGCCGGCGATCTGGTTCTGCTCGAGCAACAAGACGTCGTGCCAGCCCGCCTCGACCAGATGGTGCGCCACGCTGGTGCCGGCAATGCCACCGCCGACGATGACGACGCGGGCCGAGGAAGGAGCAGGCTGGGCCATGAGGGGACGGTGGGACGGGGATCCCGGCGTTGCCCATCCCCGGTTCCGGGCGGGCGAATCCCGACTCGCACCCCGCGCGGGGCACCGTCGGGACCCGGTCGCAAGAACCCCGGGCGGCCGCGAAACCGGCTTGAAACCAGCCCCGACGGCCCATGTGGCGCAGCGCCGGCCGATGCCGGGCGGCCCCCACTCCCCGCCTACTTCTCCAGATACTTGACCACCGCCTCGGTCCGGGTGTGCGCGCCGAGTTTCTCGAAGATGTGCTTGAGGTGCGTGTGCACCGTCAGCGGACTGATGCCCAGTTCCATCGCGATTTCCTTGTCGTGCAGCCCGCGCTGCAGGCAGGCGAGGATCTGCCGCTCGCGGACCGTCAGCGAACTCCGCACCGACGCATCCACGCCCGCGGCACCCGGGCTGAACAGACTCTGGCAATAACGACGGATCGCCCGCGGCGTCTCGTCCGGGAGCAAACGCCCGCTGGCGAACGCGCCGTCCAGCGGCTCGCACACCTGAGCCAAGGGCCGACGCCGCAGCAGGTAGCCCGCTTCGACGCCGCTGAACCCCATGAAAATGTGGTCGCTCGACGGATAGATCCCGTAGGTGAACACCAAGGGACCCTGCACCTCGCGCCCCGTGCGGCTTCCCGGCATCGCCTCCGCCGCCGTCGGCGCCATCGTGCGACTCACGAACACCACGTCGACGTTCGCCGACCGACGCGGCGCGTCGTTCAACTCCTGCAGGCTCCCGAAACCCGTCAAGGTGCAGCCCGGGATCGATTCCATCCCGTGCAACAAGGCGCGGCGGACCACGACGTCGGACTCGACGACGGCCGCCCGGATCCGAAGTCCGCGGCCCACGGCGGTCCCGGCCACCGGATTGCCCGCGGGAAGGGTGAAGAGCGTCGAATAGGTGCATGCCACCGGGGCCTCCAGCCAGAAAATGGCGAAGGTCACCTCGCGCGGGACCCGCGTCCCCAACCGGGCCCATCCATGCTGCCGGACCTGGCGACGGATTTCCTCGGCCTGCCGTTGGCCGGCCACCTCGTCGCGCGTTCCCAACGGGACATGCCAACCCTCCCCGTCGTGCTCGATCCACGCCGACAATTCTTCGGCACCGAGCGGTCGGAGACCCACCGAGTACTTGCGACGCGACAGCCCCAGCGGGGGCACCGTGCCCCGATTGGCGGAATCCAACCCCGTGCTCATGCAGTTTTCGTGGACCAAATGATTGAACGTTTCGTTGCCGCAAGCGCCGGGACATCCCGACCTGCCACCTCCAACGCGCGGACCCTTCCCGGCCGCGCTGGAACAGCACGCGTATGTTGTGACGCAAACCGAACCCGGTTATTCACGAAGATTCACGACGGTTTTTGCGCCAACCCGGCCTGCCGAAAGCATCGCGCCCGTCGTCCGCGTGTCTCCCGTCCCATTCCCCGGCGGCGATTCCCGCCCCGGATCCTGCCCGATCGAGGCGTCGGCGCGGCGCAAGCCGTCCCGGAGTCCGTCCGGATCCCGACGGACCGCGACCCCGCCGGGCCCCGGAATGTACCCACATCGCGTCCGGGGCATCGCGGCGTCCGGCAACGTCCTTCCCCGCCCCGCGGATCCCGCACGACCCCGCCCACGGCTTCTCTTCCCGCGTCGGCCTTGTCCCCGGAGCCCGTTCCCCATCCCGGGTCCGCGGCGCCGACGCACTCCCGTCACCCGCGCGAAACACCCGGCGTTTTCAACATATAATATCGGGTACTTATACCGGCGCCGGATCACACTTCACCGTTTCGTTGCGGGACGGACGCCGGATGCCAACACGGGCCCCCGATCTTTCGACCCGCATTCGGTATGCGAACGAAACCATGAACCTGAAATCTCGAATCACCCCCCTTCTGGGATGCCTGGTCCTTCCCTGGGCCATCGCCGGCGCCGCCCGCGCCGGCATCACCGACGGCCTGGTTGCACACCTGGCGTTCGACAACAACTACGACGATTCCACGGCGAATGCCCTCGCGGGCACCCCGGTGGGCGAACCGAAGTTCGCCGCCGGATTCCTAGGAACCGGCTGCGTCTCGTTGACCAGCGACGCCGGCGTCTTCAACTACGTCACGCTGGGAAATCCCGACCTGTTGAAGTTCGGATCGGTCGCGGACGGCACCGCGGTCGACTTCACCATATCCTTCTGGGCACATTATACGGACCAGTCGAGCGACCCCGTCTTCGTCGCCACCCAGAACTGGAACTCCAGCGGCAATCGGGGCTGGGGACTCTACATGCAGGGCGGCGGCAACTCCCGCGCGGTGGTGTCCGATGGATCCACCAAATCGGATTTCAGGCCGTCCACCATCGTGCGCGACGGCAAGTGGCACCATTACCTGGCGACCTTCGCGCGCGCCGGGGATGCCACCGTCTATGTCGACGGCGCATTCTCCGCGTCGAAGACGATGGCCAACGTCCTTGGCTCGATCGACGCCGATGCCCCGGTCAACATCGGCCAGGACGGAACGGGCGGCTACAGCGCCCACCTCGTCGACCTGCTCGTGGACGACCTGGGAATCTGGCGCCGCGCCCTGAGTGCCGGCGAAGTGGCGGCCATCTACAACGCCGGCAAGGCCGGCAAGAACATCGGCCAGGTCCCGGCGATCCCGAACCCCTTCGTCCAATCGACGGTGCCGGCGTCGAATGCCGCGGGCGTGAGCCCGAAGCCCACGGTCGCCGTCACGATCACCGACGGCCTGACCCGACTGAACCCGGCGAGCGTCCGCGTCACCCTCAACGACGTCGACGCGCCGGCAACCGTCGTCAAGACCGGCCCGACCTCCGTCGTGAGCGCGACGCCCGCGACATGGCTGCCCTCCGGGGTATCCACCGCGAGGATCGTGTTTGCCAACGACGCCACGCCCCCGGTGCTGACCACCAACACCTGGAAGTTTTCATCCTCCCAAGTGACGGTGACCCCGGCGGTCAAGGTCACGCCCGACACCTCCAAGCCCGGCTTCGGTTGGCGCGTTTTCGCCAACCAGGGAAATGCCGCGAACGACATGGTCCGCGCCGAGAAGGCATTGGCCGGCATCGTCGCCGACGCCGACGGCAACGGGTTGCCGAACCTCGCCGATCCGACCGCCACCGGGGCGGCATCCGGGCCTGCCACGGCGGCCACCGTCGAGACGGCCTCGCTCTCTTTCGCGATCCCGACGGTCATCAATCTCGGCGTTTCCGAGGGCGGATCCGCCGGTTCGTTTCCCGGCGACCAAAAGATGCCGGGCCTGCCGGCGACCGACGGCAGCACCGACGGCGTGGCCGCCGAGATCGTTGCCTACATCGATCTGCCGGCCGGTTTGACCACGTTCGGCGTGGCCAGCGACGACGGGTTCCGCACGCTGGTGGGATTCCCGCTGGATGCCTTTGGCCCGCAGATCGCGGGTGAATTCAACGGCAAGCGCGAGGCCGGCGAAACGTTGTTCCACGTGGTGGCCCAGGAAGCGGGCACCTACGCCTTCCGCACCCTCTACGAAAACGGCGCCACCGACGGCGGCATCGAGTGGTTCAGCCTCAAGGCGGACGGCACCAGGGTGCTGGTCAACGATCTGGCGAACGGCGGCCTGCGCGCCTCCCGCGCCGTCACGACGCTGGTCCCGCCCTTCGTGCAGTTCGTGGACCCGCCGTCGACCCCGCGGCAGTTCAACGGCGTCACCCGGACGTTCACGGCCGTGGTCGTGGACGGGACCCGTCCCGTGAAGGACGAATCCATCGCCCTGACCATCGGCGGCAAGTCCGTCGCGGTGACCAAAACCCGGCAGGGAAGTGCCGTGAAGGTCGTGTACCAACCGTCGACGCTCATGCTCCCTTCCGAGCAATACACGGCGCGCCTCTCCTTCACGGACGCGGAAGGAACCGCGTACGCGCCCGAATGGAAGTTCTACAACCTGAAGAAACTGGTGCTCCAGGCGCCGCGGGTGACGGAGAACTTCGATGCCACCGCGGAAGGGACCGTTCCCGCGGGCTGGAACGCATGGAACTTCACCGATTGCTCGGGTTCGTTTTGCCAGACGCCGGGTGCGGATCTCGACGACCTGAATTCCGACTCATACCGCGGCTTCGTGGTGGTGGCCCGCGATCGTCTGGCCGTGCTCAAGAGCCGGGTTTTCAACGTCGCCCCGGACGAGACCCTCAACGACCAACCGCTGACCGTCGACGACCTCAGCACCGGCAACCTGTTGTACGCGGAATCCGACGCGCGCGACGACAGCCAGGCGCAATTCATCGTCTCCAGACCGTTCGACCTGTCGGCCATCGACCACGTCGTGCTCGGGTTCGGCAGCCTGTACGAGCAGAACCAGGACAGCCTCGGCGCGGTCGAGTATTCCGTGGACGGCGGCGCGAATTGGCTGCCGGTCGTGTACTTCCTCGATACCAAGGACGGGAGCGGAAGCGACATCCGCCTGAATCTCGACGGTTCGGTGGATGCGGTCCGGACGTTCACCGATGCCAACGGCGACACCGCGGTCTGGAAGGACAATGGCGTCGGCAAGGGCGGCAAATACGGCGATGGCATCGCGGCGCCGATCACCCAGGCGCTGGCGCCCCACGTCGCGCCCCGCTGGAACGACAACCCGACGGTCGACAAACGCTTCGAGGCGTTCCGGCTGCCGATGGCGGGCAAGCGGCCCGACGTCCGGCTCCGCTTCGCGCAATTGGGCACCGGCAGCTGGTACTTCGGCATCGACAACCTTGGCTTCTACGAGGACCCGACTGCCGCCGTGCTGGCCAGACCGGTGATGAACGCACCCGTCGTGGCGGGTGGCTCGGTGGTCCTTTCCTGGACCGGTGCCGGCATCCTGGAGGAAGCGCCCGCGGTCAACGGACCGTGGACGCCTGCTTCCGACCAATCCAATCCGCAGTACACGGGGAACACGAGCCCCGGGAAATTCTACCGCATCAGCCAGTAAACCATTGGTTGTCCCAAAACTTTTCCCGCCCCCGCGTGGGTGCGGGGCGGCGGGCGCCGGCGGTGAAACCGTGTGTCACTCCGGCGCCCGCTCTTTTTTGCAGTCCCCGCACCCGTTTGCCCCCACAGTCCGCGCGTGACGCCCGCCATGAACGTCCCGGATCCCGCCGTCCGCCGCGGTCCCTTCGCCCGCTGGCTCGAATCGGCGCCCCAACCGTACTTCGTCCTGGTCGCCGTCGTCGCCGCGTTCTCAACCTACTTCGCGATGTACGCGTTCCGGAAACCGTTCGCCGCCGCGAAATTCGAGGGCCTCCATTTTCTCGGGACGGAAGTCGGCCTCAAGACCGCCCTCGTCATCGGCCAGATCGTCGGCTACGCGCTCTCGAAATACGTCGGCATCAAGTTCTGCTCCGAGATCACCCCGGCCCGGCGCGCCCGAACCCTCGTCGCCCTCGTCCTCGCTTCCGAACTGGCCCTGCTCCTCTTCGCCGTCCTTCCCGATCCGCTCAAGGTCGGCGCTCTTTTCCTCAACGGCCTCCCCCTCGGCATGGTCTGGGGCCTCGTCGTCTGGTATCTGGAAGGCCGCCGCACCTCGGAGATCCTCATGGCCGGCCTCGCCTGCTCGTTCATCGTCGCCAGCGGCGTCACCAAGGATTTCGGCCGCGCCCTCATGGCCGGATCGATCGCGGAACAATGGACCCACCTGCCGCTCGTCGGCCCGCTCGTCGGCGGCGCCCTCGGCAAGGTCCCCGAGTTCTGGATGCCTTTCGTCACCGGCCTCCATTTCCTCCCCGTCTTCCTCGGCGGCGTCTGGCTCCTCACCCAGTTGCCCCAGCCTTCCGCCGCCGACGTCGCCGTCCGCGCCCCCCGCACCCCCATGTCCGGTTCCCAACGCCTCGCGTTCCTCCGCCGGTTCGGCCCCGGGATGGTCCTCCTCTGCACCGCCTACTTCTTCCTCACCGCCTACCGCGATTTCCGCGACAACTACCAGGTCGAGATTTTCGACGAGCTCGGCTACAAATACGCGGACCACAAGGTCATCATCAGCCAGGCCGAAACCCTCGTCACCGCCGGCGTCATCGTCGCGATGGCATTCCTCAATGCCTTCCACCGGAACCGCGACGCACTGCGCGTCGCCTTCGCCATCATGACCGCCGGCCTCCTCCTCCTCGGCGCGTCCACCCTGCTCTTCCGTGCCCATGTCATCACCGGGTTCTGGTGGATGACCCTCACCGGACTCGGGTCGTATCTCGCCTACGTTCCCTTCAATGCCATGCTCTTCGAGCGCATCATGGCCGCCACCCGCGCCGCCGGCACCGCCGTCTTCGCGATCTATGTCTCCGATGCCGTCGGCTATACCGGCTCCGTCGGCGTCCAACTCTTCAAGGATCTCGCCCGCGGCACCATGACCCGCCTCGGCTTTTTCGAGGGATTCACCTGGCTGCTCTGCCTCGTCGGCTCGTTGTGCCTCGTCGCCGCCGCCGTGTATTTCCTGCGGCTTTCGCGAGACGCCGACGCCCCCCAATCGGGGATTGAGAACCCGACCTCCGCACCCTGTCATTGAACCGCCAATGATCGAACGAGCCGTTTCCAGACGCCCCGCGGGGCGCGCGGTCCCGAATCCCGCACCAACCCGTTGAACCCATCGGCCATGACCACCGGATCCTCCCTCCCCACCCACAAGGACAAGCCCCTGTTCACCCCCGGACCGCTGACCACCTCGTTGTCGGTCAAGGTCGCCATGCTGCACGACGCCGGGTCGTGGCACTGGGAGTTCAACGAGAAGGTCCGGGCCATCCGCGAACGCCTCCTCGCCCTTGCCGGCGTTTCCCGCGCCGGCGGTTTCGACGCCATCCTCCTCCAGGGCTCCGGCACCTTCGGGGTCGAGGCCGTCTTCCAATCCGGAGTCTCTCCCCAGGGCAAGGTCGCCGTCCTCTCCAACGGCGCCTATGGCGAACGCATGGTCCTCATGCTCCAGCGCGCCCGCATCGACCACGTCGTCCTCCGCACCCCCGAGGACGTCCCCAACGATCCCGCCGCCCTCGACGCCCTCCTCGCCCGCGACCCCGCCGTCACCCACGTCGCCGCCGTCCACTGCGAGACCACCACCGGCATCGTCAACCCCATCGCCGACCTCGGCCGCGTCGTCCGGTCCCATCGCAAGACCTACGTCGTCGACGCCATGAGTTCGTTCGGGGCCTACCCGATCGACTTCGAGGCCTGCGGGATCGACTACCTTGTCTCGTCGGCGAACAAGTGCATCGAGGGCGTGCCGGGATTCAGTTTCGTCATCTGCCGCCGGACGGTGCTCGACGCCACCGCCGGATGGGCCCGCAGCCTGAGCCTCGACCTCCTCGACCAACTCAAGGGCTTCGAGAAGAACGGCCAGTTCCGCTACACGCCGCCCACCCACTCGGTCCTCGCCTTCGAGCAGGCCCTCGCGGAACTCGATCTCGAGGGCGGCATTGCCGGCCGGGCCGCGCGTTACCGCACCAACCACCGCGTCCTCGTCGAGGGCATGCGCCGCATCGGCCTCCACGGCCACCTTCCCGAAGCCGTGCAGGGCTACATCATCACCAGCTTCGTCTATCCCCGCCATCCGCGCTTCGACTGGCCCGACTTCTACAAACGCGTCGCCGAAAAGGGATTCATCCTCTACCCCGGCAAGATCAGCCAGGCCGACACCTTCCGCATCGGCAACATCGGGCGCCTGTTCCCCAGCGACATGAAAGCCGTGGTCAACGCCGTCGCCGAGACGCTCGCCGAGATGGGCGTCGACACCGCCGCCTGAACCGCGGCATCCACCGCCTCCGTTTTCCAACCGCGGAATCCGAGGAATCTTCCGGACCACGCCCGCCAAGCCAACACCCCGACCACCCGCCGGCCCATCGGTTTCCGTGTACTCCGCGGATGCCGTGGCCATCATTCCCCGCACCCGCACATGAGAGCCTTCCTTGTCGCCTCCGTGGTCTTTCTGGCCTCCATGGTCCGCGCGCAGACGCCCCATCCCAACGCGCATTCCCACAACGATTATTTCCGCGTCCATCCCGTCGCCGACGCCCTCGCCAACGGCTTCGGCAGCATCGAGGCCGACATCCATCTCGTCGACGGACGCCTCCTCGTGGCCCATGACCGCGCCCGAGTGTCGGCCGCGAAGGATCTCGAGTCCATGTACCTCGCCCCGCTGCGCGAACGCTGCCGCGCCAACGGCGGCCAGGTGTATCGCGGCGGGAAAAACGACTTCCACCTCCTCGTCGACATCAAGGCCGATCCCGATGGCACCTACGCCGTGCTCGGCCCGCTGCTCGCGAAGTACCGCGACATCCTCACCCGCTTCACGGATGCCGACACCACCCCGGGTGCGGTGACCGCGATCCTCTCCGGCGCCCGGCCGACCGCGCGCGTTGCCGCCGAAAGGGAACGCTGGTGCGGCATCGACGGCCGGTTGCCCGATCTCGACGGGAACCCGTCGCCGCATCTGGTTCCCTGGATGAGCGATTCCTGGCGCCCGACCTTCGGCGGCCTGCGCGACGGCCGTTTGTCCGACGTCGACCGAGCGAAACTGCGCGCCATCACCGCCAATGCCCACGCGCAGGGACGCAAGGTCCGCTTCTGGGACGCGCCCGACCGACCCGACATGTGGAAGGAACTCCGCGACGGCGGCGTCGACATCCTGAACGCCGACGATCTCCCGGCGCTCGCCGCTTTCCTCGATGGCAAACCCGCCCCAAGGAAATCCCGATCCGCCGAAGAATGAACCGATCGCAGAACCCCGGTCCTCCCGTGTTCCGGCCGTTCCGGCCGGTCTCCTCCCACCACCTTTCCCTCCCGACCCTTACCCCGTGACCCCCATGAATCCCCACCCCATCGCCCATCGGCCCGCCCTGCGGACCGCGCTCTCCCTGCTCCTGGCCCCCTGCTCCATGCTCGTCCCCTCCGTGCTCCGGGCCGCGCCCGGCACGATTCCCTGTCCCACCAACGAGATCGTCCACGTCACCGCCCACCGGATCGCCACGCCGCTCAAGATCGACGGACGTCTCGACGAGGCGGTCTGGACCAACGCCCCCGCGTCGTCGCGCTACGTCGACATCCTCACCGGACTCCCGACGATCCACGACACCCGGGCCACGATCCTGTGGGACGACGAAAACCTCTACTTCGGAATCCGCGTCGAGGAACCGTTCGTGCACGCCAATTTCACCGCCAACAACTCGCCCATCTACTACGACAACGACGTCGAGATGTTCATCGCGGGACCGGATGGCTACTACGAGTTCGAGATCAACGCCTACAACACCACCTACGAGGTGTTCTTCATCTGGCAGGAGGCGTACGAGCGGGCCGGGTTCGCGGCCGCGCCCGAGTTCGCCCGGAAAAACCTCCAGGGATTCAACGGGGTTGGCTTCACCACCCACCCGCGCGGACCGCGCCTCGGCAACTTCAACTGGCACTTCCCCGGCATGCGCACCGCCGTCCACATCGATGGCACGGTGAACGACGACAAGGACCGCGACCGCGGTTGGACCGTCGAACTCGCCTATCCGTGGAAAGGCATGAAGTGGCTGGCGACCGACGGACGCGCGTTGCCGCCGAAGAACGGGGACATCTGGCGCATCGATCTCTCGCGCTTCAACCAATACAAGGAAGCGCCGCCCGCGAAGGATTCCGGCGGCTGGGTGTTGAGCCCGCACCGCGTCTGGGATTCGCACGTCCCCGAGTGTTTTCCCATCGTCCACTTCACGACGAACACCGTGCCGACCGGCCGGTAGGCCCGTCCGCCCCCCGACACGCCCCCGCGCGAAGCGCCCTGCAATGGCGTGGGCAGGCCGTCGGGGGGCCGCGACACCGCCGTGACACCGGTTTCGTCGAGCACCGGCGCGCCGGGTCCGTGCCCCGACACACCCCCGGTTGATCCGTGGCCACTTGCCTGCTTTCCACGGCCCGGGGTCGGTGCCAGACTTTCCCCGCATCCCATGAACGTGAATCGCCGCCAATTCCTCCGGAACGCGTCCGCCGCCACCGCCGTCCTGGCCGTTGCCCCCTGGGCCCCGGCCCGCGCCGCCGGCCCGCGCCGCATCTCCCCGAACGAAAAACTCAATCTCGGCGTCATCGGCGTGGCCGGTCGCGGCGGCGACAACCTCGATGGCGTCAAGGGACAGAACATCGTCGCGTTGTGCGACGTGGACCGCACCAGGCTCGGCGCGGCCGCCGCCCGTTTCCCCGGCGCCGCCACCTTCACCGATTACCGCCGCCTGCTGGACCGGAAAGACCTGGACGGCGTCGTGGTCAGCACCCCCGACCACACCCACGCCATCATCGCCATCGCCGGAATGCAGAGCGGTCGCCACGTGTACTGCGAGAAGCCGTTGACCCACACGATCTCGGAATTGCGCCGCCTCACCGAGGTCGCCCGCAAAACCGGGCTCGTCACCCAGACGGGCAACCAGATCCATTCGGGCTCCAACTACCGCCGGGTCGTGGAACTCATCCAGTCGGGCGCCATCGGCAAGGTCGCCGAGGTCCACCACTGGGCCGGCAGCGCGTGGGACACCCACCCGTTGCCCAAGGCCGAACCGGTGCCCGCCACCCTCGACTACGACCAATGGATCGGGCCCGTGATCCACCGTCCCTACAGTTCGGAATGGGTGCCCTTCAATTGGCGCCGTTGGTGGCATTTCGGCGGCGGCACGCTCGGTGATTTCGTTTGCCACCACACCGATCTCGGCATGTGGGCGCTCGGGCTCGGCACGCCCAGTGTCATCGAGGCCGAAGGCCCGCCGCCCGACGCCGAGTGCGCGCCGACCTGGCTGCAGGTCCGCTACCAATTCGCCGCCACCAAGACGACGCCCGCCACCACCATGCATTGGTACTCCGGCGCGAAACGCCCGCAGATCGCCGGCGTGCCCGACCTTTCGAAATGGGGCGGCGGCACGTTGTTCGTCGGCGACAAGGGCATGCTGTTGGCCGACTACGGACGCCACGTGCTGTTGCCCGAGGAGAAGTTCAAGGGATCGACGCCACCGCCCAAAACCCTCGCCGATTCCGTCGGGCATCACGAGGAATGGATCCGCGCCGTCCGCGGCGAGAACCTCGCCCTGCCGCAGTTCGCCAAGTGGGGCCGCACCAATTCCCCGTTCGCCTACGGCGCCCTCCTCTCCGAACTCGGGATGCTCGGCAACATCGCGTACCGCACCGGCAAGCGCATCGAGTGGGACCCCGTCCGCCTGCGCGCCCGCAACGTCCCCGAGGCCGACCGTCTCATCCATCACGAGTATCGTCCCGGCTGGAAACTCGGCTGATGTCGGGGGCGAAGACGGCGGTCCCAGGTTCGAAGTTCGGGGTTCCGAGTCCGCCGCGCTGCGGTCCCCGGGGTACCGGGGCGCATGCGGGGGAACTGCCACGCGGGATCCGTCCCGCGACCCCGCCGGGACCACAAGCTCGCTCCG
>Ga0114969_10003572_pt1 | contig 12495 bp, 14 predicted proteins | sample M_130807_MF_Meta_FD_87316 | JGI IMG/M metagenome (GOLD analysis project Ga0114969, IMG submission 87316) | Freshwater microbial communities from Lake Montjoie, Canada to study carbon cycling - M_130807_MF_MetaG | ecosystem: Environmental > Aquatic > Freshwater > Lake | place: Lake Montjoie...
TAGCATTATTTAAGTTCGCAAAACAAGTATAATGCAAAAGGGTGGTTTGCACCACCCTTTATTTTAAAAAAATTATCTCGGACAATAATAATTTGAAATGCTTGTTTTTGTGAAAGCATTCGATGAACATTTCTCTAATATTGTCAAACAAAAAACTTCTTACCACTACAGTGAACTTGTATCCAATGCAAAATTTGACTTGATGTTTAGACAAAGTGAAGATAAGCAACATACCATCCTTGAGCTAGACAAAATTGATAATTACACTTTACTGTAAATTAAAAGGATTCCTGTATTGCGGCAACGATTGAAGTGGAAATCCTTTTTGCGGGCTCTGCCGCAAAAAGATTGGAACGAAAAGCGTGTCTGCCGCCCAAATAATTTTCATTCTATTTTTAATATAGCCTTATGGTTCAAGCGCTACGTACTTTCAAAAACCTCTCGTCGAGGCATCCCGTTAAAGTGTTGCAAATTAAGCAACACACTCTTTCATACTTGCGTCTAGTTGACGTATTTTCGGTCACTCTTATAAAAAAACCTCATGAACAAGTATTTATTATCCACATTTATTGCTTTTCTTTTTTGTTTATCCGCAACCGCTAAAGATGGTTATAATATCAAAGCCAAATTTTCGGATGCAACTGATTCCCTCGTTTATCTCTGTCATTACTTCGGTAAAAACACAACTGTTTTTAAAGATGATTCTACCCGTCTGAACGGCAAGGGTGAATTATCTTTTCACTCCGATAAAAAAATTGATGGCGGTATTTACATGTTACTTTTCGCTGACAAAACCGCGTCAATGGAAATCATTCTTTTAAATGGCGACAACTATTCCATAGAGGTTACTAAGTCAGAAATTTACAAGACTGCTAAATTCACTGGAGTTACTGAAAACAATGGGTTTTATGAATACCAAAGATTTCTAGTATCCTATGGCGGCGGCTACCAAAAAATAGAAGCAGAATTATTAACTGCTACGAATAAAAAAGATTCCAATGCCGTTTATGATAAATTAAAAACAAAGAGCAAAGAACTTACGGATTACAGATCCAATTTTATTTTAAAAAACCCAACTTCTTTTTTAGGGAAATTATTTAACGCGGTGGACGAACCAGAAATTCCTAAAATACTTCCAACCTTGCCAGATGGCACCAAAGATTCTAGCTACCCTCGTGCATATTACAAAGCGCACTATTGGGATAAATATGATTTTAAAGATGATCGATTAATCTTTACGCCTATTTATGAAAGAAAATTAGAAGACTATATGACTAAATTAGTCATCCCAGTTCCTGACTCCGTTTCACATGAATGTGAAGTATTATTGGCGAAAGCAAAAGGCACAGTAGAAACTTTCAAATACACACTTTGGTATTTAACTCGTTGGACAGAAACCAGTAAAATCATGGGTCTTGATGAATCCTTCGTTTATTTGGTGGAGAATTATTATATGAAAGGATTGGCTACTTGGATTGATTCCGCACAACTTGAAAAGTATATTGACAGAGCCCGAAAAATTGCACCAAATATGATAGGTCAACCAGCAATGGATTTACGCATGTTAGATACTTCAGACTTAAATGTAATTCCCCTCTCTTCCGTAAAAGCTGATTATACCATTCTGATATTTTGGTCGCCAACATGCGGACATTGCAAAACGGAAATGCCAAAATTTGATTCTATTTATCATGCAGCATTGAAAAAATACAATGTAAAAATATATGCTGTAGAAGCAGAAGACGAACAAGTAAAATGGAAAGCCTATATTCGAGACAATAATTTAGGAGAAGGTTGGATACATGTACATGATCCAAAGCGTACTACAAATTTTAGAGCATTTTATGACGTTTACAGCACCCCTACCTTATATTTGCTTGATGACAAAAAAATCATTCGAGGAAAAAGAATCGACCACACCAATGTATTAGGTCTAATAGAATGGTTAGAAAAAAAGAAGAAAAAAGAACAAGAAAAAAAATAAACTCCATCCTACATCTATTCACCAACCTATCAAAAGTTAAAAATTAAAAATGAAACAAATCATTTATTCGCTTCCCCTACTATTTACGCTCTTTATTTCAAATCAAATTGCTGCACAAAAAAAATCAACGGATCCTACTTTGTTTAGTTACGGCAATAACCCAGTTGGGAAGGGAGAATTTCTGAGGATGTATACTAAAAACATCAACAATCAAAAAGTCGATTTTAGTGAAAAAGCATTACGAGAATATTTGACCTTATACTCTCGATTTAAAATGAAGGTGGCTGAAGCAGAATATTTGAAGATGGATACCTTATCCAATATTCGTACAGAATTGGGTGGATACAAAAAGCAATTGGCAAAAACTTATTTAACGGATAAAGAGGTAACCGACAAATTAGTCAAAGAAGCTTATGATCGAATGAAGACAGATGTGCATATTGCACACATTCTTATTTCCACGCCAAGAGGCAGCGATGATACCACAGGCTCTTACCATAAAATAGATAGCATTTACAATGCACTCAAAGCTGGTGCTGATTTTGCGAGCATCGCAAAAGCAGTGAGTGAAGACAAACAATCTGCACTTGCTGGCGGCGACATGGGATTTATCACAGCATTACAAATAGTTTACCCATTTGAATCTGTTGCATACAATACACCAATTGGAGCTTTTTCCAAACCATTTAAAACTTTGTATGGGTATCATATCATCAAAAAAATTGGTGACAGACCAGCAAGAGGTGAAATTCAAGTTGCACAAATTATGGTAGCAGTTGCCAAAAGTAAAGGCAAAGAAGGGGATGCTGCTGGCAAAGCAAGAATCGATTCCGTACTTAATTTATTGAAGAAGGGTGAAAAATTCGAAACCCTTGTTGACAAATATTCAGATGACAAATTCTCAAAAAATACCGATGGGACTTTAGCATCCTTTGGTGTGGGACAAATGGTTCCAGATTTTGAAGACGCTTCGTTTGCATTAAAAAACCCTGGTGATATTACGCAAATACCAGTTAAAACTGATTTTGGATACCATATCATAAAATTAATCAAGAAGACACCTATTCGCCCATATGATACTATTAAAAATGAAATATCAAAACGTGTTGAAAAAGATGGCCGTATTGATATTGCTCGACAATTGTATACCACCAAAATAAAACAAAAAGTTGGTTATACAGAAAACCTGAATGTGTTGGAACAATTAATTACAGCCATCCCAGATAGTTCAGTTCGTAATGGTTCTTTCGCTGGAAATGATTATAAAAATAAAACAGATATTTTGTTTCAAATGTCAGGCGCTACATTTAACCAGGCAGATTTCGCCATGTATATTCAAGATTATACAAAAGGAAAAATATATGGACAAAAAGAAAGCACCTTGCGTTCTCTTTTTAGAAATTATTCAGATAAAGCCCTTTATGATTTCCAAGAAAATAAATTGATTGATGAGAATGAAGAATATAGAAATTTATTGACAGAATATAGTGATGGTATTATGTTATTTGAATTAACTGACAATAAAGTTTGGAGTAAAGCTTCGGTTGATACGATTGGTTTACAAGCGTATTTCGAGATGAATAAAACAAAGTATCAATGGCCGGCCTCTATCAAAGCAACTTTGTATAAAGCTGCCGATGAGGAGTTCATTAAAAAGGTAGAAACAGCATTGAAAAATCCGTCCAATAAAACACCAGAAGAAGTTGGCAAAGAAGCAAACGGCGATGGTGCACAAACGAAAGTAGTGTTTGAATCTGGCAAATTTGAAAAGTCTCGTTTTCCAAAAACCGTAAATTATGTAGCAGGACAACCAAGCGCATATTTCAAAAATGAAGACGGAACGTATATGCTAATAGATGTGAAGGAAGTATATGATATGCCAACACAGAAAACATTAGCTGAAGCAAGAGGTTATGTCATTTCGGAATACCAAGAATATTTAGAAAAACAATGGATTGCTGATCTTGAAGCTAAATATCCAGTTGTGATTAATGAAGCAACTTTGAAAAGCATCGTCAAATAATTTGTAGAATTTTTAATAAAAAAAAGCCACTGAAACAGTGGCTTTTTTTTGCGCTTATCTCCTGTATTTATTTTGAAATACCTTCTCTATAAAACGTTTACTCTGCTTATATTTAACCCCTGAAGAACTTCGAGAAAAATTAATAAGTGTCTGCGAAAAAATTCCAAGACCATTGCTTTGCGGCAAATAAAAAACTAAAATCAAATCAGATGAAATTACATACCATTAATACTGGATTATTTAAATTAGATGGAGGTGCTATGCATGGTGTAGTGCCTAAAAGCATGTGGCAAAAAGTAAATCCGGCGGATGAAAATAATATGTGTACTTGGGCTATGCGCTGTTTACTCATTGAAGATGAAAAACGCTTAATATTGATTGATACTGGCATGGGACACAAACAAGATGCAAAGTTTTTCAGCCATTTTCAACCACATGGTGAAGATACTTTGTTGCATTCTATACAAGACTTAGGTTATACTGCAAATGACATTAGCGATGTATTTCTTACTCATCTTCACTTTGACCATTGTGGTGGAGCTATAAGTAAAATGGGTGATAAACTTGTACCAACCTTTGCGCATGCTAAGTATTGGAGTCATGAAACACACTGGAATTCTGCTATTCAACCAAATGCACGGGAAAAAGCATCCTTCTTAAAAGAAAATATTTTACCTATTCAAGAAAGTGGTCAACTACAATTTACGAATCAAGTAGACATTCCTTTTTCGGCGCAAATGGAAATCATTATGGTCAATGGACATACAGATTCTATGATGCTGCCGCTTATACATTATCGTGGAAAAAAAATATTGTTTTGCGCCGATCTTATTCCTTCTATCGCACATGTATCCTTACCATGGGTCATGGCATACGACATGCGACCTCTAGAAACTTTGAATGAGAAAGAATCTATTTTGAAACAAGCGGTAGATAATAATTGGATATTATTTTTCGAACACGACAAAGTGAATGAATGTTGTACTTTACAACAAACAGACAAAGGAATTCGTGTGCAAGAAATTATGAAAATGAGTGAGGTATAGCAAACTTATTAAGATACTATCTCCACTACCTCTACTTCAAATATTAGATCCTTACCAGCAAGTGGGTGATTGGCATCTAATACGATGGTTTCTTCTTTTATACCAGCAACAACTACGGGTAATTCATTTCCTTCATTATCCGACATATGTAATTGAATGCCTATTTCAGGTTCTCCTAAATCGGCAGGAAAATCTTTTTTATCAAATTCAAAAATCATGTGTTCGTTCAAAGGGCCATACGCTTCAAGTGCAGGAATTTCGATGGTTCTTTTTTCACCAACATGCATATTTATAACACCATTATCAAATCCAAATATGACCAAACCTTCTCCTACTGTAAATTCTAGAGGTTCACTTCCAATGGAGCTATCAAATTGCGAACCATCTTCACGCAATGTACCTGTGTAATGAACTTTAATGGTATTCCCTTTTTTTACTTGTTGCATTTGTATTTTTTTGGGAGCAAAAGTAGGTAAGAAGTATTAAAAAAAGCGGCTTTATACCATTTCTTTTACGGAGTAAGTTTGTATTATATTTTCAAATATAATTTGCAGTGCATCCCAAGTCTCCGCTTGTACTAACAATAATCTAAACTCTTTGATATTGGGAAAGCCTTTCAAGTAGTTGGCATAATGTCTTCGCATTTCTAGTATGCCTAATTTTTCTCCTTTCCATTTCATAGAAAAAAGCAAATGTTCCTTGCATACTTTGATACGCTCTTCAATAGTAGGTAATGGCAATATTTCTCCTGTTTTTACAAAATGTTTTACTTCATTAAATATCCATGGGCTTCCTATTGCAGCTCTACCAATCATAACGCCATCTACACCATATCTATTTTTGTATTCAAGTGCTTTTTGCGGCGTATCAATATCTCCGTTTCCAAAAATAGGAATATGAATACGCGGATTATTTTTCACTTTGGCAATCAATGACCAATCAGCTTCTCCTTTATACATTTGGGTTCGGGTTCTACCATGTATGGATAGTGCTTGTATGCCAATATCCTGTAGTCGTTCAGCAACCTCCTCAATATTTTTACTGCTTTCATCCCAGCCCAAACGAGTTTTAACGGTGACAGGTATTTTAACCGCATTCACAACTGCTTTGGTTAGTGAAACCATTTTAGGTAAATCTTTTAATATACCCGCACCTGCACCTTTGCAAACCACTTTTTTCACTGGACAACCATAATTTATGTCTACCAAATCTGGCCCAGTAGCCTCACATATTTTCGCTGAGAGCGTCATTGCTTCTTCATCTCCACCAAATATTTGTATACCAATAGGGCGTTCGTAATCGAATATATCTAACTTCTGCACACTTTTTATCGCATCGCGAATTAAGCCTTCACTACTGATAAATTCTGTATACATTAAATCGGCTCCATATTGCTTGCACACAGCGCGAAAAGGCGGATCACTTACATCTTCCATTGGTGCTAGGAGCAAGGGAAAATCAGGTAACTCTATGTTTCCAATTTTTATCACTGCGCAAATATAAATGCTTATTCATGATTTAAAACCAAGCAAAAATTTATCCTTAAAAATATATTCTCTGTAATCCATTATTTTTTAGAGCGAGAATAACGTAGCAAGGAATTCTTTTTTACTCCAAAAAATACGCCATTACCTAATACAATATTGCATTTTCTAAGCTTTGTTTATTCTATTTTACAAAAGCAATTGGTATTAGATTTAATTTATTCAAAAAAAAAAAACATTTTTACATTCTAAAAAATAGCAATATGGAAAATCAAAACAATACAAATGAAATGAATAATGGAATGAAGTGGTTGTTGCCATTATTACTTCTAGGCTTATTGGGAGTTGGTCTTTGGTATTGGTTGAAAGGAAGCAACAACACAGCAGTAAAAATAGAAAATGCACCTGTAAGCGTTGATACATCAATTTCTAATGCAGCAGACAATGCAGCGAATGCTATATTAATCAATAACGATTCTTTGCAGAAGAATACAACAACATTAGATTCATCAAAGAAAAGTGTAAAATAAAAAAAACCGCCTTATTCAAGCGGTTTTCTCATTCTATTTTAGAAAAGACATTATTTAGGCAACGCAGCTTTTCTTTGTGCAACAACGCTTTGTGGTGTTGTTGGTACAGCTGTTTTAGAAGCAACTTTCTTAGTAGCTTCTACTTTAGTTGCAGCTGTTTTAGAGCAGCATGCAGCCTTACCTTCAGCAATATTTTTCTTGCAGCAAGCATGCATTTCTCCAGCAACAGCTTTGCCTTCATTTGCAGTACTAGCAGTTTCTTTGTTACATGTAGATTTGTTTTTGCAACATGGTTTTTGTGCGTAAGTAGTTCCTGTAACAAGAAGCGTCAACGCAATAAACAATACTTTTTTCATTTCTTTTTGTTTTGATGAGGCTCAAATATAAGTTGAATTTTTTAAATATTATTTCAAATGTTGGAATTTTAACATTCAACCTATAAATTAAAAACTGGGCTTAGCTTCCCATAGTGATGATTCTGGGTTTCGAAATGGTTAAATTCTCACTGAACTAATTTAAGCAAAAGCTAAAATGCAAGCATCAAATAAAACAATATTTCATTAAAAAAATCGTTCTTTGCTGGCATTGAAAAATAAGCATGTAATTAAAGGATACTGGGCATTAGCCGCCATCTCTTTTTTCTGGGGTACAACTTGGTTTATTGCAAAGAAAGCAGTGAATGACTATCATATCCCACCGCTACAATTAACGGGCATCAGGCAAACATTAGCTGGCATTTCGCTTATTATTTTTTTTATTTTTCGAACAAAAAAACTACCTACAGTTCAAGAATTAAAGTTTCATTTTATTTGTGGTTTTCTTCTAATCGCTTGTAGTAATGGACTTACAACCTGGGGCATTCAATATATTCCATCCTTTTTAGGTGCACTCATCGGGTGTCTTATGCCCTTTGTGCTCATTATTGGAAGTGCCATATTCTACAATGAAAAAATTAAGCCAATGGTCATTTTATCTTTGGTATTTGGATTTATTGGCGTGGCTCTTTTACTTAGTTCCTTTGCCGAAGAATTTAAAAGTCCGCATTTCATATTGGGCATTATCCTTTCCTTGATTGGGGTATTAACATGGACAAGTGGTACATTAATCACTGCAAAAAATAAATTGAATATTAATCCAATTGAAGGAATAGGCTGGCAAATGCTCATCGGTGGCATTCTTTTACTATTCGCCTCCTTACTTTCTGGTCAACATGTTCCATTGCAATCTATTGCGATGGAAGGTTGGATTTTACTCATCTATATAACCATATTCGGATCCATTGTCGCCTTTGTTTGTTATCTATATGCACTTAAACAATTGCCGTTAAGTCTAGTGTCCATTTATGTATACATCAACCCTATCATTGCTTTGCTCATGGGTATGATTTTTTTACATGAAAAAATAAATGCGCTCATGTGCATAGGCATTGTGGTCATCTTGATTTCTATCTATTTGGTCAAGCGATTTACGAATAAAGCAGCTTAGCAAATTCTTAATCCTGCATAAAACAATTCAAGTAAAACATGACAAAACTTACTTGAAGTTGAATATTAAATGCAATTATGTCTATTCCCTCATTCAATGTTCATCCCTATTTTATTGACTTCTGTAAAAATGTCTTACTATAATCGCTTGGCACATAATATGCTAGTATGCTTTCGTAATTCAAAAAAACAATCAAAAAAAATAAAAACATGGCAAAACAAGTAAAGCTTCAAATTACCCCATTACACGATCGAGTAATTATTAAAGCAGCTGCAGCTGAGACTAAAACAGCAGGTGGAATTATTATTCCGGATACGGCTAAAGAAAAACCGCAACGTGGTATCGTAGTTGCAGTAGGCACTGGCAAAGCAGATGAACCAATGACAGTAAAAAATGGAGACACTGTTTTATATGGCAAATACGCTGGAACAGAAATAAATGTAGAAGGTCAAGACCTTTTAATTATGCGTGAAAGCGATATCCTAGCAATTATCTAGTTTGACGAATTTGGCATTCGAAATGAAGAGAATAGCATAATGCTTTTTCTACCTTTCAAAATAGAGCTATTTCAACAACAAAAATTATTACCAAACACAATTATTAAATCATTAAAATTTAAATACTATGTCAAAACAAATTTTCTTTAATATTGAAGCACGCAACAAAATGAAAAAAGGTGTGGATACGTTGGCAGATGCAGTAAAAGTAACCTTAGGACCAAAAGGCCGTAATGTAGTTATTGAAAAAAAATTCGGTGCACCACAAATTACTAAAGATGGTGTAACCGTAGCAAAAGAAATTGAATTAGAGGACCCAATTGAAAATATGGGTGCGCAAATGGCTAAAGAAGTTGCTTCTAAAACTGCAGATGCTGCTGGTGATGGAACAACGACTGCAACTGTTTTGGCGCAATCTATCATTACAGAAGGTATCAAAAATGTAGCTGCTGGTGCAAATCCAATGGATTTGAAACGTGGCATTGACAAAGCTGTTGCAGCTGTTGTTGAAAATTTAAGAACCCAATCTGAAAAAGTTGGAAACGACAATAAAAAAATCGAACAAGTAGCTACAATTTCTGCAAATAATGACAGCGCAATTGGAAAATTGATTGCACAAGCTATGGCGAAAGTTGGGAAAGAAGGTGTTATCACTGTGGAAGAAGCAAAAGGTACAGATACAACGGTTGACGTTGTAGAAGGCATGCAATTCGACAGAGGATATCTATCTCCATATTTTGTAACCAATAGCGAAAAAATGGTTTCAGAATTAAGTAATCCAATGATACTTATTTATGATAAGAAAATTTCTACGATGAAAGATATTCTTCACATCTTAGAAAAAGTAGCACAAGCTGGTCGTCCATTATTAATTATTGCAGAAGATTTAGAAGGAGAAGCTTTGGCAACTCTAGTTGTAAATAAATTACGTGGCACGATCAAAGTTGGCGCTGTAAAAGCTCCAGGCTTTGGCGATCGCAGAAAAGAAATGTTAGAAGATATTGCTAAATTAACTGGCGGTATTGTAGTGAGCGAAGAACAAGGTTTCAAATTAGAAAATGTAGACTTAACTTATTTGGGTCAATGCGAAAGTGTTTCTATAGACAAAGACAATACAACTATTGTTGGCGGGAAAGGAAAGAAAGCAGAAATCGTTGCTCGAGTAAATCAAATCAAAGCGCAAATTGAAACAACAACTAGCGATTACGATAGAGAAAAATTACAAGAGCGTTTGGCTAAATTAGCTGGTGGTGTAGCTGTATTATATGTTGGTGCAGCAACAGAAGTAGAAATGAAAGAAAAGAAAGATCGCGTAGATGATGCATTACATGCAACACGTGCGGCTGTAGAAGAAGGAATAGTACCAGGTGGTGGAACCGCTTTCATTCGTGCAATTGATAGCATCGTAAAATTAAAAGGTGCTAATGAAGATGAAAATACAGGTATCTCTATTGTACGTCGTGCATTGGAAGAACCAATTCGTCAAATCGTTGCTAACTGCGGTTTAGAAGGCTCTATCATTATTCAAAAAGTACGTGAAGGAAAAGCTGATTTCGGATTTAATGCACGTACAGAAGTGTATGAAAATTTATACAAAGCAGGTGTTATAGATCCTACTAAAGTAACTCGTGTTGCATTAGAAAATGCTGCATCTATTGCAGGTATGTTATTGACTACGGAATGTGTAATTGCCGACAAGCCAGAACCTAAATCTGCTATGCCAGCTATGCCTGGTGGCGGTATGGGAATGGATTATTAATACCATTAAATATTTTGAAAATAAAAAGCGGAAGGAATTTATTTCTTTCCGCTTTTTTTATGCTGAACCACTTGGGTAAAATAGATGGACTTGGATGATTTATTGGTGAGTCGTAAAGGGTTGGGAGGCTGTGGCAGGGAATAAAGTAATGTTTTGGCGTAGGTGCCCTAAATTTCTTTCAGGAAATCTGTTATGGTAATAATTTTTGTTGCTTCAATATTCTTGAGTTCTAATAAATCGATATCTCCCGTTATCAAGTACTTTGCTTGAGAATCAATAGCTAATGCTAGCAGATAATTATCTTTAGCATCCCTACATATTTTAACTTCTGAAGTGATATTGATGAACTTGGAAAAATCAATTATTATTTCTAAGGCTATATTTATCTCTCTCTGTGAGAAGTATTTTCGAAATTTAGGTCGTTGTGTTACATCAAGAAATTCATCCAAAAGTTCGCGACAAAAAATCAAAGTAAAACTATCATTATATAGTACTTCGTCAATCTTTTCTAAATTGTTCTTTATTAGGAAGCTTATCCAAAGATTTGTATCGAGGATGAATCTACTTTTTTCTATTGGCATATCGTTCCGCTCTTACAATTTCAACTTCCTCAGTAATTTCCTCCATGGTAATATCATCTGAATGAACCCTTAGTTTGCTTAACAGGCTTTTTAATCTCTCTTGCTTATTCGACTGAATGGAAATTAGATTCATGGCAGCAAGATCTTCCAAGAGTTTTTCTGCTTTTGGTTCAATAATATCAATTTGTAAAGTTGTCATATTTCAAAAGTAATTATTTTCAATTATAAAATTAATTTAATCTCGCAGCATGAACGCGAATGTTTTCGCAGTTAACCGTAGGTGCGTAATTCAAAGTTATAATGTTTGGATGAAGAACCAAAAGATGAGAAAAGAAATAATAGATAAAAAAGCTAGAAAGCTTTGCTTGCACCTTGTTGTGCCTGGTACGCTAAATATCCTCATTTATCACCGCTAATATGCGGCGATAAATGAAATCTTTCACCGCAAGGAATAAGTTGTTTAAGTCGGTAATGATTGGCTGACTCATTATGCCATTGGCTAGATGGGCTTCACAGTTTGCATTATGCAGGAAATCCTAAGGTACAATGCTAGCTCTTTATAATACTTTACATGATGAGAATAGCAGAATGCCACGCTTGCGCTAAACGGAATTTTAGCGGTTCGTGGTTAATAGGATTGAATTAAAACATCCGTCGGAATTTTCAAACTATCATGCAATTGTCGTATCATTTCCAGAGTCAGTTTTCTTTTCCTGCTTAATATTTCACTTGCGCGACTTTTCAAACCAACAATATTGGCTAAGTCACCTTGTGTGTATCCCAATTGTTCCATTCTGAATTTTATAGCTTCAATTGGATCGGGCATTCCAATAGGAAAATGTTCATTCTCATATTGTTCAATTAAAATCCCTAAAACTTCAAGCTCATCGCCTTCTGAAGAACCTGGTTTGGCATCGAATATTAATTCAAGACGTTTTAGTGCTCTATTATAGTCTCTCTCTGATTTAATTGGTTTTATTTCCATGGCTATTATATTTTATTTGCATCCATTTTGTCATATTCTGTATGTGTGCCCACAAAACGAATCCAGACCATTTGATAATGATAATTTATTCTCACCACCAAACGATAATGGTTTCCTTTAA
>Ga0114969_10003574_pt1 | contig 12490 bp, 11 predicted proteins | sample M_130807_MF_Meta_FD_87316 | JGI IMG/M metagenome (GOLD analysis project Ga0114969, IMG submission 87316) | Freshwater microbial communities from Lake Montjoie, Canada to study carbon cycling - M_130807_MF_MetaG | ecosystem: Environmental > Aquatic > Freshwater > Lake | place: Lake Montjoie...
GATATGTCCGTGAACTTGATCCCGGTGGCCAGATCGGCATCGGCCCGGGGGTCGACGACGGAGTCGTCGAGACCACCGGTGGCGCGGACGACGGGCACGGCCCCGTAGCGCAGGGAATACATCTGGTTGAGGCCGCACGGCTCGAAGCGGGACGGCATCACGTAGAAATCGGAGCCCGCCTCGATGCGATGGGCGAGCTTGGCGTCGAAACCGATGCGGGCAACGACCTGCCGTGGAAAGCGGGCGGCGAGGGAACCGAAGGACGCTTCCAGCAAGGGGTCGCCGTTGCCGAGCACCGCAAACTGGAACTGCTCGTCGGGCAGCAGGGCCTCCAGCGCACCGAGGACGAGGTCGCACCCCTTCTGCTCGGTGAGCCGGGTGATGTTGCCGAAGAGCGGAATGTCGTCCCGGACGGGCAGTCCGAGTTCCGCCTGGAGCGCGGCCTTGTTGGCAGCCTTGCCGGCGAGGTGGAAGGCATCGTAGGCATGCGGCAAGGCGGGGTTCGACGTGGTGTTCCACTCGGCGTAGTCCACGCCGTTCAGGATCCCGGTGAGGTCGTGTCCGCGGCGGCGCAGCACGCCCTCCAGCCCGCAGCCATATTCGGGCGTGCAGATTTCCTCGGCATAACGCGGGCTGACCGTGGTGAGGGAATCGGCCAGGCAGAGGGCTCCCTTGAGGAAGTTCAACCGGCCGAAATGTGCGGCACTCTCGAGATGGAACCAGCCCAGCGGCAGGTTGGTCAGCGACCACGCCTCGACCGGAAAGGACCCCTGGTAGGCGAGATTGTGGATGGTGAACACCGTGCGGGGCGCGCCCGGCCAACCACCCGACACGCGCCCATGGTGCACCAGCAGCGGAAGCATCCCCAACTGCCAATCGTGGGCATGGACGATCGCCGGCGGCTCCGGATGGTGCCGTGCCAGCAACAAAGCCGACTTCGCGAGGAACAGGAACCGCGCCGGGTTGTCCGGATAATCGCGGTGGGCCTCGTTGTAAAGACCCGCGCGGTCGAAATACCCGGGCTGGTCCACGAACCAGTAGGTGAGATTCGGCGTCGCTTCGAAACAGCGGAAACTACCGGGAACCAAGCGCGCCCCCATCGGCACGTCGAACCGCCAGTCCGACGGGCGGATGCCCGGAAACCGCGCGGCGATCCCCCGGTACAGCGGGGTCACCACGCTGACCCGGATCCCGGACCGGGCGACGGCCTGCGCGAGCGCGGCCACCGCGTCCGCAAGCCCGCCGGTCTTGGAGAACGGGTGAAGTTCGCTCGCGGCGAGCAGGACGTGCATCTGCGAAACTTTCGCGCGGGCCGGGAAACGGGCTCAAGGCCTAAATGCCGACTGCACGCCACCGTTTTTCAACGCGCGGAAGCCTCCAACAGGAGACCGACATAGGGCAAATCCGGCGGCGACGTCACCTTGGGGTTCGGGAACGGCGATTCCACCAACTCGACGGATTGCCCGATCAGGGCGCAGGCTGCCGTGTCGTCGGTGACCACCAGGCCGCGTTTCCGAACCTCCGCCAGCGCCCGGCGGATCACGTCGAGCCTGAAACATTGGGGCGTTTGGACCGCCCACAGGCGGCTCCGGTCAAGGTGGGTCGCGATGAGGCCCGCGTCGTCGGATTCCTTGATGGTGTCCGTCGCCCGCTGGGCCGCGACGCTGGCACCGACCCTGCCGGCCGCCTCGAGGCACCGCGCGATGAGTTCGGGCGGGGTGCACGGACGGGCGCCATCCTGGATGGCAACCAATCCGTCGACGGCGACGGCGGCGAGCCCGTTGGCCACCGAATCCTGGCGTTCCTTGCCGCCAACCACCAGGCGCCATGGCTTGGTCGGCCGGACGAACCGCGCCGCCAATTCGCGGAAATCGGACTCCATGCCGGCCCTGACGACCAGCACGACCTCGTCGATGGAAGGGGCGGCGTCGAACCGCCGCCACGTGTGGGCCACGACGGGCGCGCCGGCCACATCGAGGAACAACTTGTCGATCCCGGGCCCCATTCGGGTGCCGCGACCGGCGGCGACGATGATGGCGGTGTTCATTCCGTCGTGAAGGGAAACGGCCGGTTTGGCCCCGAAACGGTCGAGGCGCAGGACAAGCCTGCGCCTCGGTTTTCCTCGGGACGGGGACGACTACTTCTTCTCGTCCTTCTTCGCGTCCTTCTTGTCGTCCTTCTTGTCGTCGGCCGCCTTCGGGGCCTCGGCCGGCGCGTTGGCATTCAACTGCTTCAGGACGGCGTCGGTGATGTCGTCGGGTCCACCCAGCAAGCTGGTGTAGATGACCACCGGGGTCTGGTTGACGGACTCCGCCGCGGTGTCGAAGACCAGGTTGTAGCCGGCCGCCTTGGACTTCTCCTCGACGACGCCACGGATGTCGCGGAGGACGCTGTCGCGAAGCCGCTTTTGTTTCTCGAGGATGCCCTGCCGGGAATTGTTGTCGAAGGTCCGGATGCTGTTCTCCTGCTCCCGGATCTCGCCCTGCTTTTTCTCGGCTTCCTTGCGGCGCTTCTCCTTCTCGTCGGCCGAGATCGACTGGTCGTTGATGCCCTCGAGCATCTTTTTGAAGTCGTCGTTCGCCTTCTGGTACTCGTCGACCATCCCCTTGCGGAGCTTGTCGAGATCGGAGGCCGAATCCTTGAGCTGGGTGTCGGCGATCTTGGTCCGGTAATAGTTGTCGAACACCTTCTTGAGATCGACGACGGCAACCTTGTTCTGGGCTTGGGCCGGGAGGGTCAGCGCGAACACGGCAACCAGCGCGGCTATGAATTTCGTCACTTTGGCTTTCATGCAGTCAATTTCGTTGGGCGAGTCTGTCAGAAGTCGCGGGACCATCCCACACCAAACTGGACGCGGCCAGCACCACTCGAACGGGTGTCGTGGGTCATGGGGATCGCGTAGTCGATGCGGAGCGGGCCGATGGGCAGGTTCAGTCGGATGCCCACGCCCCAGTTGTCGTTGTAAAGGTGGGTCGTCTGGAGCCTGCCATTCGCGTCGATGAAACTCTGCGGATCGAAGCTGTAGGCGTCCTCGTAGACCATGCCGATGTCATAGAACGCGGCCAGACGGATACGTTCAATGACGGGGATGCTGTATTCCGCGCCGCCGAGCCAGTAGGTCCCGCCGCCGATGGGCTCGTTGGAAAGGACGTCCCGGGGCCCGACCTCACGGAAACGGGCCCCGCGCAGCGAGTAAAGGCCGCCAAGATACCAGCGGTCGAACAGCGGGACCCGGTTGCGTTTCCCGCGATCGCCGTCCGCATAGGCTTGGATGACGCCGATGCGGCCGGAAAGTTCGAGCGCGTGGCCCGCGAAGAAATCCTGCCAGTAGCTCGTCTCCGAAAACAGCCGGCCCGGATTCCAGTACTGCGTGGCCCGCGCTTCCAGACGGTAGTAATCGGCATCGCCGGCAAACGGGCCGCCCGCCACCTCGGGCAACAGTTCGAACCGCATCCCCTTGGTGGGAACCTGCAGGTTGTTGCGGGTGTCGTAGGCCAGGGTCGCCCCGACCTTCGACACGAGCCGACTCCCTTCCTCCTGCAGGAGGACCGTGTTCTTGTAGGCCGTCTTGTAGGCGTCGTTGAAGTTGATGCCGACGTTCTCGATGGTGTAGCTGATGCCACCCACGAAGTTTCTGGGCAACTGCCGGGTCAAGCCCAACCGCATGCCGGTCTGGCGCTGCTCGTAGTTGTCCGAAAGGAAGTTCAGCTGCCGGTGGTACAGGTCGACGCTGAGCGAGAGGCGGCGACCGAGGAACCAGGGTTCGATGAACGTCGCCAGATAGTCCTGCCGTTGCGGTCCGGCCTGGATGCGAAGACGCGCCTTCTGGCCGCCGCCGGTGAATTTCGGCGCGTTGAACAGGTCGAAATTTCCCTGGCTCACCTCGACGAAGCCCACGACGGAATCCACCGAACTGAAACCGGCGCCGATGCCGATGTTGCCGGTGTTCTTTTCCTCGACGCCGATGACCAGGTTCTTGCGGTTCTCGATCCGCGTGTCCTCGTTGGTCGTGTCCACCTTCTCGAAGAACTGCAACTGCTCGAGACGGCTCTTGCTGACCTTGACGCGGACCGTGTCGAAAGTTTCGCCGGGCGAGATCGCGAGTTCGCGGCGGATGACCTTGTCCTTGGTCTTGGTGTTGCCCCGGATCTCGATTTTCTCGACCTCGTACCGGTCGCCCTCGCGGATGGAATACTTGAGGTCGAGGGTTCCCCGCTCGACGTTGGCCACCTTCTGGGGATCCACCCGCGCCTCGATGTAGCCGCGCGCGCCGTAGAAATCGGTGATCGCCTCGACGTCGCGCTGCAGTTTCTTCGGCGTGAAGGTCTGGCCGTCCTTCAGGAGGAGGCCGTACTTGATGCGGTCGCCCTCGCGGGAACGCAGGTTGCCGGTGATCTCCGCCTTGGTGAACAACTCGTTCCCGGCGAACTCGACGTTGCCCACCTTGTAGAGACTGCCCTCGTCGACCTGCAGATGCAGGGACATGCGGGTGGGCGAGGGTTGCTCGAACCGGACGTCCTTGAGTTCGAAATCGATGTACCCGCGCTCGGCATAGAAGTTCCGGAGCTTCTCCTTGTCCTCCTCGAAGACATCGTCCTTCAGCTTGCCGCTGCCGGTGATCCACGACCACATCCACCAGCGGCGCGTCTTGATGACACGGCGGAGTTTGCGCTGTTTGAACTCCTTGGCGCCGTCGAACACGACGTCGGTGATGCGGACCTTCGGGGCTTCCGTGATCTCGAAAGTGACCACGGCGCGGCCCAATTCCTCGTTGATGCTGGGGACCGGCTTGACCTCCGTCCGCTGGAGGCCGGCCTTCTGGTACATCTTGAGGATCTCCTGCGCGTCGTTGAACAGCTTCCGGTCATCCTCGGGTTCGCCGACCTTGGAGGTGACCTTCTTGCGCAGCTTCGAATTGCTGTACTTCTTGTTCCCCGAAAACCGGATCTCGGTGATGACCGATTTGCCCTGCACCTCGTACACCAGCGTCACGCCTTTGTCCGACGACTCGGCCCCGACCTGGACGTTCCGGAAATAACCGGTGGCGTAAAGATTCCGCACGTCCTCGTCGATGCTCGCCGCGGTGTACGGCTCCCCGACCCGCACGCGGATGTGCGCCCGCACCAGATCCTCGCTGACCGCCGCGGGACCCCGGTGGCGGATGACGATTTTTTCGACGGGCGGCCCCTTCGGTTCCTGCCCGAGGGCAGCAAGCTGCAGGCAGGCGACCAAGAAGGCGCAGATGCGGGTCCACCGGCGAGAAGCTGGTTTCATGCAATTCGATCGATCAACGGACGGCTCGGACAGACACGGATCAAATCCAATCCCCCGGCGTGGGTGCAACACCCAAACGCAGCGAAACGCATGTCGCTATTCCGCCGGGGCGATCTTCGAGGCGCTTTCGTACCGCGTGATCCCCTTCAGGAAGGTCAGGCACACGTCGCCCGTCGGTCCATTGCGTTGCTTCGCGATCAGCAGGTTCACCGGCGTCGCCATCATCCCGTCGTCGCGTCCGTCCGGCTCGTCCTTGCGGTGGTCCTCCTCGTCTTCCTTCGGCTTGTACAACAAACCCACCAGATCCGCGTCCTGCTCGATGGCGCCGGATTCGCGGAGATCGGAAAGCTTGGGCTTGCGGTCCTTGTCCTTCTCCAGTTCGCGGTTCAACTGGCAGAGGACGATGATCGGGATCTTGAGTTCCTTGGCCAGGGCCTTGACGCCGTTGGACAATTCCGAGACCTCCTGCTGGCGGTTGTCCTGTGCCTTTTTCGAACTCGAATGGAGCAACTGGAGATAGTCGATCACGACGAGCTTGATCCCGTGCTGCTGCCACATCCGTCGGGCACGGGCACGCAATTGAAGGATCGAAAGACCCGGTTGATCGTCGATGTGGATCGGCGCCTTGCTCAACTTCGAGGCCGCCGCCGTCAACTTCCGGAAATCGCCCTCCGACAGGAACCCGTCGCGGATCAGGCGCGCGTTGACCCGTGCCAGGGAACACAGCATGCGCATCACCAGCGATTCCGACGTCATTTCCAGACTGAACACCCCGACGGGCAGCCCGGCCTCCACCGCCACGTGCTCCGCGATGTTCATCGCCATCGACGTCTTGCCCATCGAGGGACGCGCGGCGATCACGATCATGTCGCCGGGCTGGAGGCCGCTCGTCATTTTGTCGAAGTCGGCGAAACCCGTCGGCAATCCCGTCAGCCCCCCCTGGCGTTGGTGGTATTCCTGGATGAGGTCCACCGCGCTGCGGACCAATTCCTTCATGCCGCGGATGCCGACTTCCTCGCGGTCCTCGCTGATCTTGAGAATGTCGCGCTCGACCTCGTCGAGCAACCCGTCGACCTCGCCCTCGTGCTCGAACACCCGCGAAATCACCCCGGAACACGTTGCCAGCATCCGCCGCAACACGTGCTTCTCGCGGACGATGTCGAGGTAATAGGACAGGTTGGCAGCGCTGGGAACCGCGTCCACCAGGGCCGAAAGGTAAGCCAGACCACCGACCCCCTCGAACTGTTGGGTATCCTTCAACCGCTGCCCGAGGGTGATCAGGTCGATCGCCTCCTTCTTGTCGTACATCGCCACCAGCACGTCGTAGAGACTGCGATGACGCAGGTCGTAGAAGGACTCGGAACCCGCCTTCAACTTGTCGACGCAGATGCCGAGGCTCTCGTGGGGCGAGAGCAGCACGCAACCCAGGACGCCCTGCTCGGCCTCCAGCGAATGCGGCGGCAGGCGATCGATGCGGCCCAAGTCGACCCTGGGGACCTTTTTCGTCCTGGGCTTGGGCGCCGTCGCGGCCGGCGTGCCGGCCGGGGCATCCTCGTGAAACTCTTCCATGGGGGAGATGGAACGGTCGCCGGACCCGGTACGGAAGCGCTAGTTGTCGGGCTCTTGTCCACAACCGCCCGACGGGGCCTCGGCAAACGCAAACGGCCCGGCACGAGGCCGGGCCGTCCGTGTTGGAACCGAGCCTACTTCTTGGCCGGCTTGACGTCGGACGAGGGAACCTCGCCCTTGCGTCCCGTGACCGCGCGGGCCGAACGCTTCTCGGTCTTCACAGCCTCGCCCGTCGCGTCGGCCACCACTTCCGGCGGCGGGTTGCTGCTGCTCACGATGACCTTGATGGACGCCTTGACGTCCGGGTGCAACCGCAACTCGACCTCGTGTTCGCCCAGCGTATGGATCGCGCGTTCCAGATGGATCTTCCTCTTGTCGAGGGAAACATCGAGCTGGGTCTTGAGGGCATCGGCGATCGAACCGGTGGTCACGCTGCCGAACACCTTGCCATCATCGCCGGTTTTGACGCTGACCGTGATCGACATCTTGCTCAGGTTGCGACCCAACTCGCTCATGGTGTTGAGTTCGGTGGCCTCGCGTTCGGCGCGGCGCTGGCGCAATGCCTCGAGCCGACGCTTGTTCGACTGCGTCATGGGGATCGCGAGTCCCTGCGGAACCAGAAAGTTCCGAGCATAGCCGGCGTTCACTTTGACTTGGTCCGACTCGCCACCGAGGCCGACCACATTGTGGATCAAGATCACTTCAGTCTTGGGCATGATGAAAATCTCCTACTTCGGGTTTTGAAAAACAGGGGGGATGGAAAATCAGAACGGCACGTCGTCTTCCTCGGGCGGCGGGCCGTCGGAATCGGTCGCGGGACCGGCGGGACTTTCCGGGGACTTGGGGACCGTGGGACGCGCGGGAGCGGGACGGGGGCCGGCCGGGGGCGCGCCGGTCGCGCCGCCCTCCTGCCGGTTGTCGCCGACGAACTGGAAGGTCTCCAGAACGACCCGCAATTTGCTGACCTTCTGGCCGGTATTCTTGTCGTCCCACTGGTCGAGCTTGAGACGGCCCTCGACGAGGAGTGGCCGTCCCTTCTTGCAGTATTGGGCGATCAACTCCGCCTGTTTCCCCCACGCATCGATGTCGATGAACGTGACTTCCTCGCGGGCCTCGCCGGCTTCCGTCGTGTAACGGCGGTTGACCGCGAGCCCCAACTTGACCACGGCCTGTCCCTTCGGCGTGTACCGAAGTTCGGGGTCGCGGGTCAGGTTGCCCAGCAGGATGACCTTGTTGAAACTGGCCATGGGCTTGGTGGGGATGGGATGGACGGAGGCGACGCCGGATCAGGCGACTTCGACCTTGGGAATCTCGGCTTTCGAGGCCTCGGTGAACAGCACGCGGTGCACTTCTTCCGAATGGGCAAAGCGCGTCTGCAATTGATTGATGGTTTTCGAGCAGGCCTCGAAGACCACGTTCACGTAGTGGCCGGCGTTGATGCGCCGGTCCGCCACGCGGGCAAAGGACTTCTTGTCCATTTTTTGGACAGCCTCGACTTTGCCGCCCGCCGCATCGATTTCCGCCGACACGCGGTCGACGGCTTCTTTGATGCCCTCTTCCTTGCCCGCCAAGTTCAGGATGAACAAACCCTCGTACCGTTTCACAATCCGTTTCCTTTCATTGCCGGTCATGCGACCGACCCGTTGTAAAGACTCATGGCGCGGGAAATCCCGTCCGCCAACCACGTTTCCGATTGCCGCCCCGCCCGCTCGAGCACCCGTTGCCAGACCTCGCGCTCGTCCGCCGCAAAGCGTCCGAGCACGTGGCCGGTGATATCCCGGACACCCTGCATGGGCCGGGCGATGCCCAACTTCAGCCGCGGGTAACCCCGCGTGCCGAGATGTTGCTCGACCGACTCCAATCCATGGTGGCCTCCGGGGCTGCCTTCCGGTCGCAGCCGGACCACACCCAAAGTGAGGTCGGCGTCGTCCACGAGCACCAAAACCCGGTCCGGCTCGACCCGATGGAACCGCACCAGCGGTCCCACGGCCTCGCCGCTTGCGTTCATGTAGGTCTGCGGCTTGCACAAGAGCACGCGCCGCCCACCCACCGTCGCCTCCGCCACCATTGCAAAGAACTTTCGCTCCAACCGCCAGCCGGCACCCCAGGATTTCGCCAAGGCGTCCGCCAGCATGAAACCGGCGTTGTGTCGGGTATCTTGGTATTCGGAGCCGGGATTGCCCAGTCCGACGATCAACGACAGCGCGCTCACGCCGGAGGGACGCCGCCGGGGTTCCCCATGGGAACCCGCGACGGTCGGTCAGGTCACTTTTTCTTCTCGGCGCCCTTCTTGTCGTCCGCCTTGGGCGCTTCGTCCGTCTTCTTTTCCTTGATCATCTCCGGTTGCTTGGCGTCGCCCGCCGCAGCCGCACCGGCCTCCGCACCCGGCGTCGCCTCCGCCTCGGGAGCCAGCGGCGCGGCACAGGTGAACACCGTGATGTCCTTGTTGCCAAGGATCTCGACCCCTGCCGGCGCCGGGATGTCCGAGAGATGGATCGTCTTGCCGACCTCGAGCGCGGAAACATCCACGAGGATCTGGTCGGGAAGATCGTTGGGCAACGCACGCACGCGCAGGCGCAGCAGCACGTGCTCGAGGGTTCCGCCGGCTTTCACGCCGACGCATTCGCCCTTGGATTCCACCGGCACCCGGATGGTGACCTTCTCGTCGGGCTTCACCTCGTGGAAATCCACGTGGAGCACATGGCCCGTCAACGGGTGGTGCTGCACGTCCTGAACCAGCGCCAGACGGCTGGGACGCGCATCGCCCACGATGTTGAGGTCCACCAGAATGACTTCCGTGTGCGCCTTGTGGACGAGATTGTCGAACTCCTTGGCGACGACCTCGAGGTTCTGAGCCGCGGCGGTCTTGCCGTAGATGTTGGCGGGAATACGGCCGCCTTTGCGGACGGCCTTGGCGCCTTTGCGCCGGGACAGCGAGCGCAATTGCGCGCTCAGGGACAACGTTTTCATGTGCAAGTCGTATCTGCCGACCCCCGGTTTTTTCCGGAAGGTCAGCCCTTCAACTCGAAGAGCGACGTGACCGACGAATTACTGTGGATCCGTTTGATCGCCTCGCCCAGCAAGCCAGCCACCGAAAGGGTCGTAATGTTGACCCCCTCGATCGCAGGGCGCAGGACAGTATCGGTCGTGATCAACTCGTCAATGACCGAATTGCGAAGTCTTTCCGCGCCCAGATCGTTGATCAGCGCATGCGACACGCAGGCGCGGATCTGCCGAGCCCCGCGACTCTTGAGCAGCGCAGCCGCGTTCACCAGGGTCCCCGCCGTCTCGGTCAGGTCGTCGACGAGCAGGATGTTCTTCCCGTCGATGTCGCCGATCACCGAAATCGCCTCCGTCTCCGTCGGACTCTTGCGCCGCTTGGCCACGATCGCCAATTCGGTGCCCAGCGTCTGGGCGTAGGCCGCGGCCATCTTCAATCCGCCCAGATCCGGACTGACGACCACCAGGTTGTCGACGGAGATCCGGCGCAGGTAATCGAAGATGACCGGGGCCGCGTACAAATGATCGACCGGGATGTCGAAGAAGCCCTGGATCTGCTGGGCGTGGAGATCCATCGTGAGCACCCGGTTGGCGCCGGAAGCCACGATGAGGTTGGCCACCAACTTGGCGGTGATGGGCACCCGCGGTTGGTCTTTGCGGTCCTGGCGCGCGTAACCGTAGAAGGGCAACACCGCGGTGATGCGCGAGGCGCTCGCCCGCCGCAGCGCGTCGATCATGATGAACATCTCCATCAGGTGCTGGTTCGCGGGCGGACTGGTGGACTGCACCACGAAGACGTCCTCGCCCCGCACGTTCTCGTCGATTTTGACAAACGTTTCCCCGTTGGGAAACGGGCGGACGATCGACTGGCCCAAGGGCATGCCGACCGACTCGCAGATGGCCTTCGCGAGGATGCGATTGGAGTTGCCTGAGAAAACTTTCACGGCGTTGCAATACGGATCGATTCCAACAAAAAACGCCACCGGCGGGGTGGCTGTGAACCGGTTCCAAACTGACGGAACGGCGGCGCCAGCGGCAAGGGTTTTCCCCGACTCGGGCATGATCGTCAGGGGGATCTCTATGTTTTCGAAAAATACCCCTTGCTCGATGTAGTGCGTTTCAGTACACCAATCCCGCAAGCGATACGGAAGCCAACAGGCGTTGCGATGACGAAAACCCCACGAGCGATGTCAGAAGCCCCCCCAGGCGTTTGCACGCTCGATCCAACGATCCTCGGGCACCGCAGTCCGAAGCCCCCCCCAGGCTTGGAAGCAGGACGGAGTCTCCCCTCTTGGACTCCTCTCCACACTTCCTGCGGCGCCCAGGACCACGACCCCCGAGGCGCACTAGGCCGACGTATCGTCTGGGCGGACAACACGAACAGACCCAGCAGAGCATGAAGCCCGGACGAAAGTCCGGGCTTCACTTTTTCAAGGGGATCCACGCCGGGCGACCGCCGCCCCGCGCCGGCAAGATGCCCGTGCCGCGGGGCGACCCCAAACCGGGTCAATGTCCCTTGTAGTACTTGGTCGTGTACTCCTGGACCATGCGCCAGGTGCTGTATTCGGACGCCAACGTGGCCATGGAACGCCGGATGCGCGCGATCCATTGCCGCGGAATCCCGCTCGAATCGCGGTTGAAAAACATCGGGATGACCTGCTCGGTCAACGCCGAGTACAGATTCTCGCTGTCGGCCCGATCCTGCTCGTTGACGTCGGGCGAATGGGAATCCTCGCCGATGGCGAACCCGTTGGTGCCGTCGTAGCCCTCGCGCCACCACCCGTCCATGATGCTGAGATTCATGCAGCCATGGGGCGTGGTCTTCATCCCGCTGGTGCCGCTCGCCTCGAGCGGTCGGCGAGGATTGTTGAGCCAGATGTCGCATCCCGACGCCATCATGCGGCACACGTGGATGTCGTAGTTCTCGATGAACACCAGGTGTCCCACCAACTCGCTGAATCGAGAGAGGTGGATCACTTTTTGGATGAAGGCCTTTCCACTGTCGTCCCGCGGATGCGCCTTGCCGGCAAAGATGAATTGGATCGGACGCCCCGTGTCTTTCACCAACTTCACGACGTTCTCGAATTGGTCGAAAATCAGCGGTGCGCGCTTGTACGTCGCGAACCGTCGCGCGAACCCGATCGTCAGCGCGTCGGGATTGAGGAATCCGTCGAAGGTGATGAAGTCGCGGCGTCCCAGCGCGTTGACCTGCAGCATCAATCGGCGCCGGGCAAACTCGATCAATTCGCGGCGAAGCCGGTATCGAAGGGACCAGATTTCCTCGTCCGACAACACGTCGGGATTGGTGACCCGGGTCCAGAAATCCCTGGAATTGGCATCGGCGATCCAATCGAGATCCGAGGCCGCCGGGTTCAACCGTTGGTACTTCTCCCGCCAGAAGCGGCGCACCGTGCCCTTCATCCAACCGACGAGATGGACGCCGTTGGTGACATGGCCAATGGGAACCTTGTCCGGCTCGGTGGTGCCGTAGAATTCCCTCCACATCTCCCGACTCACCTCGCCGTGCAACGCCGAAACACCGTTGGCGGCCCGGCTCAACCGGAGTGCCAGCACGGTCATGCAGAAGGATTCGCCGGCATCGCCGGCACGGACCCGGCCGAGGTCCATCAGGGCTCCGGCATCCAAC
>Ga0114969_10003575_pt1 | contig 12490 bp, 9 predicted proteins | sample M_130807_MF_Meta_FD_87316 | JGI IMG/M metagenome (GOLD analysis project Ga0114969, IMG submission 87316) | Freshwater microbial communities from Lake Montjoie, Canada to study carbon cycling - M_130807_MF_MetaG | ecosystem: Environmental > Aquatic > Freshwater > Lake | place: Lake Montjoie...
CCCCCGAGCAACTGGAAGAAATCGTTGTCACATTGCAAGGCTGGGGCTATTTGGATGCCGACCTGACGGCCTTGCTTGGTGGCAACCTTTTACGACTCGCAAAGCAAGTTTGGAAGGCAACGACGCATGGCTGAAAAAGTCGCTAACACTGAAACAATTGGTGAGGCGGGCCTAGCGTTGAATGCGTTGTCATCACGCTACTGGCAGTTCCTGCGATACGAATTCCCATTTAATGCGTTGACAGCTGGGGAACCATTGGATGAGCCCACTCTTTTTAGAGAGGCTCCAAGTGACTTTGAGCGCAGAGCCGATGTTGCGCGGATATTTCAGGCGGAACTTGAAAACATCCCACTTGCAAGTCTTTCACAGAACGACCGCATCACTTACCGACTACTGGAGCGAGAACTCACCGACCTGCAGGACGTGTTCGCAACCGACTCGCACCTTCGCCCTTGGCTGCTACCTGCGGGTCCGGAGTTCAACACGCAATACTTTGCCAACCTGACTCACCTTGGCGACATAGCCCAAGCGCAACTTTACTTGAAGCGCCTAGCCACGCTACCAAGTTATTTCCGCGATGTACAGGCTTGCCTCGATGAGGGTGTGGCGCGTGGCATCCGAGCACCCAAGGTAGTGCTCGCAGCAGCAGCATCCAATCTAAGGCAGTCTGCGCAAGGAGATGCATCACGTACTGCATGGTGCGCGCCATTTGGTCGCTCTCCGATGGCTTGGCAGGAAACGATGATGGGTCTTGCTCAAGAGGCAGAACGCATTGTGTCAACGCAAATTCAGCCAGCATTGCAGAACTTGGCCAATCACATAGAGCATCACCTTTTGCCCAATGCTCGGGAAAGCGTGGCATGCACTGAGGGACCTCTGGGTGTCGAGTTCTATGCTTTTTGGGTGCGGCACTTTACCAATTTGCCAATGACGCCAGACGCCGTTTACGCCATCGGGCTCGAGCAAGTGAGTAGGTTGGAAAAAGAAATGACCGAGGTGGCCGCGCGGTCGGGCGTCGGTGGCGATTTGAAGAGTTACAGGCGTTTTCTGGCTGAGGATCCTAGCTTCCGCGAAAGTTCAGCTGAGCGACTGCGCGAAAGGGTGGAAGCTCTGGCAAAACGCATTGACGGCAAGATTCCCTCGATCCTTGGCCACCTGCCCCGAGCCACATACGGCGTTCAATCCATACCGGCAGCAGCCTCCGAAAAATTGCCCATGGCCTATGCCCAACCCAATCCAGCCGACGGGTCAGCCCCAGGAACATTCTGGATCAACGGTCTGCCCGACCGAGTACCTACCTACTCGTTGGTCAGCGTCACCTTGCATGAAGCTTGGCCAGGCCACCTGATGCACATCGCGCTGATGCAGGAAATGACGGCGTTGCCCATGTTTCGCCGGGCCAACTTTACAAAGTACGGGGCCTGCCTGGAAGGCTGGGCGATGTACTGCGAGACGCTCGGACATGAACTAGGGCTATACGAGACGCCGCACCAGCATTTCGGCCAATTGGACATGGAGATGTGGCGCGCCTGCCGTCTGGTGGTGGATACCGGGTTGCATGCGAAGGGATGGACGCGAGAGCAGGCCGTGCAGTACATGGTCGAGCGGCTGAGCCTTTCACGTAACGCCATCGAGGCTGAGGTCGACCGCTACATTGCCATGCCCGCCCAAGCGCTGGCATACCATCTTGGCGGACTTAAGTTCCGAGAGTTGCGTACCCGAGCTCAGGCAAGGCTGGGCGAGAGGTTCAACCTGCGACGCTATCACGATCAACTGATGGCAGCCGGCGCCGTGACCCTGCCTATGTTGGAAGAAATTATTGACACTTGGCTGGACAGCCATGCCGCTTGACCTCAACACAGGCGTTTTCTTCGAGGTGCACGGGCCGGTCACGGGCCTTCCTCTTATGGTAACTTTGCCGTTGATGGCCTCGTTTGGTGCAATCTTCGGATCCGAGCTTGAGCCGGTTTTAGATGGCTATTTAAGCAGGCTGACTGACCGATACCGTGTGCTGTGCGTGGATTACCCCAGCATTGGAGGCAGCCTTGATATTGCGCCCGAAGCGCTCACGGCCGACCGCGTGTGCGCCGATCTTCTGGGTGTGGCCAGCGCGGCCGGCTTCGAGAGCTTCGCATACTGGGGCTATTCCTGGGGCGCCGCTGTCGGACTTCAATTGGCTGCCCGCACTCAACGAATCACGGCCCTTGTTTTGGGCGGTTGGCCGCCGCTGGGTGCACCCTATGACGCCATCCTGCAGGCCACGCGCTTGAAGCAGTCCGACCCCGAACCTTCGTCGCTGAAAGTGTTGCGCTCAAAGGACCAGTACCGTCAGTGGGAAGCCTACTACAGCAGCATGGTGGACTGGGCCGAAGCAGAGTCCGTGGCGAGCATTCATGTTCCAAAGATGGTTTACTTCGGCGGCGATGGCGACCTTGTAGAGGCCGGCATTCCCATTCGTATCGCGTCGATCATTCGCGAGAATCGAACCATGCTTGAAAAGCAGGGCTGGACGTTAAAAGAGTTACCCGGCCAAGGTCACGGTGTTTGTATGACGCCTGACCTCGTCGTTCCGCCCGTCAGGTACTTTCTGGATTTGTCGTTATGAACGAGACTACCTCTCAGTCGGATGTCATCGTCCTCGGGGCCGGAATGGCCGGTGCTTCGCTGGCAGCCGAGCTTGCAGAAAAACGAACGGTGACACTGCTCGAGATCGAGGATCAACCGGGCCGTCAAGCCACGGGACGCTCGGCTGCGATGTTCATCGAAAGCTACGGCAATGAAACGATACGAGCCCTGACAAGAGCAAGCCGCAGCTTTTTAGCTGCGCCTCCGGCTGGATTCGCCGAAGTCCCGTTGCTGACCCCGCGTGCAAGCATGGTCATCGCCAATACCGAAAGTCTGCAAATACTCGACCGTATCCAAGCCGAAGCTCGTTTCGGTGCATCGTTGCTGAGGCTGGACAGCGCCGCCGCTTTGGCGATGGTGCCCATCTTGCGCTCAGAGGCGGCAGCAGGCGCGTTGCTCGACCCGTCGGGCCGCGATATCGACGTTGCCGCGCTGCTGCAAGCTTACCTGCGAGTGGCTCGGCACAGCGGCGCGCGTCTGATCATGGGCGCGGCCGAACTCGACATTTGCCGGAAGGGCGGTCTGTGGCATGTGCAATCACGCGTGGGATCTTTTCGTGCACCTCTGCTTGTGAATGCCACGGGCGCTTGGGCCGATCAGGTGGCTGAGATGGTAGGAGCAAAGGCCATTGGCCTAAAACCCATGCGCCGAACCGCGTTGACCGTTGCGGCGCCAGTCGGCTGCGACGTTCGCCTTTGGCCCGCCGTGATCGATGCCCACGAGTCCTTCTACTTCAAGCCCGAAACTGGCCAGTTACTTCTGTCGCCTGCCAATGAAGACCTGATGGATCCCTGCGACGCGATGCCTGAGGAACTTGACGTGGCGATTGCAGTAGACCGTTTCGAGCGCGCCACAACGATGCGCGTTCAACGGGTGGTTCACCGTTGGGCGGGGCTAAGGAGCTTCGTTGCCGACCGCACGCCCGTTGTTGGATTCGATCCAAGCGTTGAGGGCTTCTTCTGGCTGGCCGCGCAAGGTGGCTATGGGATCCAGGCTGCGCCGGCTCTGGCCCGAACAGCAGTTGCTTTAATCACTGGGCGGGCATTGCCCCCCGACATCCAAGCCGAGGGTGTGGCGGTCAAAGCTTTGGACCCTGCGCGGCTGGCGCTAGGCCCCGAGATGACGCATGCGTGGCCAGGAGTTCAGTGATGCGCATTTTCATAGCTGCCTTGGCCACAGAGACCAACACCTTCGCCCCCTTTCCGACAGGGTTGGGCTCTTTCACCGAATTTGGATTGGTGCGCGACGCGGCCAGCAAGGTCAACAGCCCTAGCGCAGAGATCATGGCCACTTTCTGCGGACTCGCACGATCTGCGGGCGACGATGTCGTGGAAAGCCTCTGCGCCTTTTCCCAGCCGTCAGGCAAGACGGTCCGCATTGTGTATGAGCAGCTTCGTGACCGCATCATCGATGATCTGCGCGACGCCATGACGAAGGCACCGGTGGACATTGTGTTGCTTGCCTTGCACGGTGCGATGGTGGCCGAAGGCTGCGACGACTGCGAAGGCGACTTGCTGATCCGTATCCGAGAGCTGTTCCCGCAGGTCGTCATCGGCGTCGAACTCGACTTGCACTGCCACTTGAGCGCGACCATGCTGAGCCAAGCCGATATCGTCATCGCCTACAAGGAGTATCCCCACATCGACATGCGCGAGCGTGCTGCAGAATTATTGGACCTTTGCCGTCGCACGGCGATGGGCCATATTCGGCCAGTGGCCGCCCTGGTCGACACCCGAATGATCGGAACCTACCCGACTTTCAGGGAGCCGATGAAGGGCATCGTCACTGAACTGCTTGCTTTGGAATCGCTGCCCGGCGTGCTGTCGGCCAGCATTGCGCACGGATTCCCATTTGCCGATGTGGCTGATGTCGGCACCCGTGTACTGGTGATTGCCGACGGTCAGCCCGATGTGGCCGTGACTGCTGCAAAGACCATGGCGCGACGCCTTTACGTTGCGAGGCACGCCCTGCGGTCGAACATGCCAGACATCGACACTTCTCTGGTCAGGGCTGCCGACTTGCCAGGCTGTACCGTGCTGGCCGACTATGCCGACAACCCAGGTGGCGGTGCCGCCGGCGACAGCACCTATTTCCTTCGCACGCTTTTGACTCGCGATGCCCAAAACGTCGCCATAGGCTGCTTCTGGGATCCGATGGTGGCCAGTGTGTGCGAGCAGGCTGGTGTAGGCGCTAGGCTGCCAGTTCGGTTGGGCGGCAAGAGTGGCCCAGCATCGGGAGAACCCATCGACCTGCATGTGGAGGTCATGGCCATCCAACCGCAGCACAGCCAAGCCGCCTTAGGCGTGCGGCGCTCTCTGGGGCTGTCGGTATGGTTGCGCGCTAGGCAAGGAACCGGCTGCATCGATATTGTGGTCATATCGATCCGCGCGCAGACCTTTGATCCCGATGCCTTCACAGGGCTGGGCATCGAGCTGTCGTCCAAGCGCCTCGTCGTTGTCAAGTCCAGCAGCCACTACGAAGCCGGATTTGCTGCGGTAGCAAAGCAGATGTGGTCCGTGAGCACGCCAGGCGCGCTGCAACTCGACTTCGAGCATCTAACCTACACCCAGCGCGACGGAGACTTCTTTCCCCGCATCGACGACCCTTGGGCCGTGCGCGGCGAGCCTGCAGCCCAGTTGTTTGATCGGTCAACCCGTGGCTGGACGTCGTCGCCATGAACCGAACCGAGGCCCGTCCACTTGACTCGCTGGATCCTCGGTTGGCTCGGATCTGCGACGCGCACCTGGGAGCGTTGCGCGTACCGGGCGCGTCGGTCGCGCTGGTGGTCAATGACCGCTGTTATCACTTGGCCTGGGGCCACAAGTCGGTGGGGGTTAACGACCCGGTTACCCTGAACACAGGCTTCGACATTGGCTCTGGCAGCAAGTCCTTTGTTTCGGCCACGGTGGCTTCCTTGGTTGCCGACGGGCTGGTGAACTGGGATGATCCTGTGGTGAGGCACGTGCCTGAGTTTGAGTTGTATGACCCCTGGGTCACGCAGCAGGTGTCGTTTCGAGACCTGTGCGGCAACAGGCTGGGACTTCCTCGTGCAGGATTGATGGAAGCCGGTCTTTCCCCGTCCTACCCCGCCGAATATGTTTTTCCGCGCCTGCGCCACACTGCACCCATCGCACCATTTCGCAGTCGCTTCACCTATGTCAACGCCGGTCATACCGCAGCTGCCGTCGCGGCTGGTCGCATTACCGGCCTTGGCTTTCTGGCCACTTTGCGTCAGCGCATTCTCTCCCCCTTGGGAATGAACAACACATCTGGGGGATTTGAAGCGCGCTCGGCGCTTGCCGACCAAGCTGGCTGGCATGCGCATGTTCAAGGTCGGCCAGTGGCGATTGAATCGTTGTTCACGGATCAGTTCCTAGGCGCTGGGGGGATGGTGGTTTCTGGAGTAGATGCCCTGCAGTGGCTTCGGCTTCATCTGGGTGGTGGTCTCGTCAATGGTGTTCAGGTCGTCGAACGTAAGGCGCTACTCGAAACTCACACGCCACAGGTCGTTGCTCGGCCCGGTTCTGACATCCTGAGCCTGTTCTGCCCAGATGCACACATGGCCTCCTATGGTCTGGGCTGGGCGGTGTCTGACCTTCAAGGTCATCCGTTGGTTTGCCACTCGGGTGCCATCTTCGGCGCGACCTCGATGACCCTGCTCTTGCCTAGCGACGGCATCGGAATTGCGGTGTACGCCAATTCGGCCGCGCCAGTGACCACCCCGCTGGCCTATGCACTTGCCTCGGTTTTGCTAAACCTGCCTCCGCGCGACTGGGCCGCTTGGTATGAGAGCGCGACTTTGCGGGCCCTAGGCCAAACAACTCACGAGGCCGCAGCGCTCGCCGATACTGCCCTTCAGACCGACCACCCCTTAGACCTCACACCCTTTGTGGGGCGCTTTGAACACCCAGCCGATGGAGAGTTGCTTCTTTCCGCAACAGAAGGGGGGCTCATGGGCCATGTGCCCCAAGGTTACCGCATGGGTTTTCGCGCCTTGCCGATGCTTAAAGCGGGCGAACAAGTGTTTCGCGTGTTGTTCGAACACACAGAACGTCAATCGGCACCACCTGGCGAGCTGCGTTTCACCATCGCAAACGGCTACGCCGTGAGCGTTCTCTTTAGCTTCGGCGTGGGCTCCCGCGAGTTCACACGAAGTGACCGCAACTGACTCTTTTCTCAGGATTCATCATGACATCAGATCCCTTCCCACTTTCCCCAGTGAACTCACTTCGCCGCGAATTACTCCGGCGCTCGGCCGCGTTGTCTTTGCTCCCGGCCACCATGGCGACGTCGTGGGCTCAAACCTACCCATCGCGCATGCTCACCATCGTCAATCCGTATGCTGCAGGCGCGGGTGTCGACCCCGTGGCTCGCATGGTTGCGCAGAGGCTTGGTGAACGTCTGGGGCAGGCGGTGATCGTCGAGAACCGCATCGGCGCTTCTGGCATGATCGGGGCCGGTTCGGTAGCTACTGCGGCAGCCGACGGCTACACTTTGCTGATCTCGGCGTCAAACGACATGGCCATCAACCAGCACCTGTACAAGAACATCAAGTACAAAGCCGAACGAGACTTCGCACCAATCACCCAGCTTGTCCAGTTGCCCATGGTGATGGTGGTTCACCCCAGCGTGCCCGCCAAGACGGTGCAGGAGTTCGTGGCACTGGCGCGGGCCAAGCCTGGCAGCCTGAGCTATGGGACGCCTGGCAACGGGTCACTGCAGCACCTTATTGGTGCTCGCTTACAGAGCCTGACCGGCATCGAAATGCTGCACGTGCCTTACAAGGATAGATTGATGATGGACATGCTGGCAGGACGGATCGATGCTTCTTTCGCTGGTGCCCACGTAATGGCGCCGCATGTTAAGGCAGGCAACCTGCGCGCTTTGTTCATCACGGGCACACAGCGATCTTCGGTCTACCCCGAATTGCCCACCGTTGCCGAACTGGGTATGCCCGGCCTGACCATCACGCAGTGGTTTGGTGCGTATGCTCCAGCCGGGACCCCAGCGGCCGTGGTGAGCCGTCTCAACCGGGAAATGGTAGCCATCATCCAATCGCCCGATGTCAGGAAGATTTTGCTTGACCAAGGTGCTGAGCCCGTGGGCAGCAGCCCCGAAGCTTTCGCTCAATTCTTAAAGGCTGAGATCTCCAGATTCGACGAACTTGTGCGCGTGTCAGGCGCAACGGTGGAGCAATAAAATTCGATGTTGCCTTCAAATGACTCGCAGGTTGCCATGACCGCTCATCCAAAACACGCTGCCGCTGCACTTTTGTTACCCTGGGTGGGCCCTTATGGGGGCTTGCCGCCACTGGCTGATGTTAGCCCTGCCGACATTGAAGAGGCCATCTGTGCTGCCATTGAAATGAAGCGTTCCGAAGTGCAGATCATTGCATCGAACAAAGAGTTGCCCGACTTCGAAAACACGGCAGAGGCCCTTGAAAACTCCGGCCGCGCCCTGCGCCAAGTCCAATGCGTCTTTCAGGTTTACGCTAACAGCCTGAGCCTGGGAGATATGCCAGCAGTCGCGCAGCGCCTCGTCCCCCTTCTTGCCGCACTGGATGACGAGATTGCGCACAACGAATTTTTGTACGCGAGGCTGAACGCCGTGTGGGACAGCCGTCATCAATCGGGCTTGGCGGGCGAGCAGCAAAGACTGGTGGAGGTTTTGCGAACCCGCATGCAGCGCCGTGGCGCAGGGCTGGCGCCTGTGGCCAAAGCACGGATGGCCAAGATCAATGCGCGGCTGGCGGCCCTGTCTGCCCGTTACAACCAAAACCTGATCCAGGAGGCGGGAGCGCAGGTGGTCTTCATCGAAGATGAAACTGGTCTTCAGGGCCTGCCTGCGGATTTGCGCCTGGCTGCGGCAGCGGCAGCAACCGATCAAGGTCGACCTGGCATCTGGGCTATACCCAACGCACGCGGTTTAATCTGGCCGTTCCTCACCCTATCCACAAGGCGCGATCTGCGTGAACAGGTCTGGCGCATGTGGACGAACCGCGGCGATAACGCGGGCCCGCATGACAACAAGCCGGTCGCCGCTGAGATCTTGCAATTGCGTGGCGAATTGGCCCGTCTTCTCGGTTTTAACAGTTACGCGCATTTCGCTCTGGACGACCGTATGGCAGGCGAACCCAGCACGGCGCTGGCCTTGCTTGAGCGCACCTGGCAAAGTGTGAAAGCAAGAGCCTTGGAGCAGATGACAGACTATCAGGACATCGCCGACCGCGAAGGCGCTGGTATCCGACTGTCACCCTGGGACCGCCAGTTCTACGCAGAGAAGCTGCGTCGCGAACGATTCAATTTGGACAGCGATGAGGTTAAAGCGCATTTACCATTGGATGCCGTCCTCAACGCGATGTTCTGGGCAGCCGGGCGTGTTCATGGTTTGGCCTTCAAACAAATCAGCGACGCGCCCGTGATTCACTCCACAGTTAGAGTCTATGAGGTAAGCAGGCCAGCAACCGCAGAGATTGTTGGTGTCATCTACTTCGACTTGTTCAACCGGCCGGGCAAAGCGCATGGCTCGTACCAGATGCAATTTCGGGAAGCTGAAAATTTTCAAGAAAAGGTGCTACCAATCTCTTGCATCTTCTCTACATTTCCGCAGCCGCCTGAAGGCCAACTTGTCCTGCTACCTTGGGAATATGCCAACGTCTTCTTCCATGAGTTTGGTCATGCGCTTCACATGCTGCATTACAACGCTTCCTACCGTTCGCTGGGCAGCCAGCATGTAGCATGGGACTTCGTGGAACTACCGGCATTGATCAATGAGCGTTGGCTGCTTGATCCTGAGTTGCTGGCCCGCTTTGCCCGTCACCACCTGACCGATGCACCGATGCCCCTTGATCTGCTGGCCCGAATTAAACAAGGCCTCCAGTACGACCGCATCTTTAGCCTCAACCCTGACTTCCTGCTGCCAGCCATCGTCGACTTGCGACTGCACCTGATGGCCGATGGCAGTGGAAATTCAATCGATGTGGTCCAGGTCGAGAAAGACACGGTTGCCGAGTTTGGCATGCCCGATGCATGGGATCAGATCATGCGTGTGACGCACAACTTCCATATCTTTATCGGTGCGTATGCTGCTGGTCTTTATTCGTATCTTTGGGCCGATGTCATGGCGGCCGATGCAGTGCAGACCTTCGAGCAGTCCTCGGGGGGCATCTACGACGAGCAGACTTCAAAGGCCTGGATCGACAAGATTCTGAGCGTCGGCCACAGTGTCCCTGCGCACGACGCCTTTCGCGACTTTGCTGGTCATGACCCCGAACTTGCGCCGCTACACCGACGCTTTGGGCTTGCAACCACGATCCTTATGCACAAGGGTGAAGCGATGCCACAAAAACTCTCATGATCTCTGATGTTAAGCCCAAAAGGACGCCATGAAAAACCCCGAGCCCTCTCCAGCTTGCTTGGTTGAACCGCTACCTGATTACCGTGAGTACCCACAGGCAGAGATGGTTGAACGCGCGCGAGCCTTTCATGCTGAACTCTTACGCCGCCGCACTGTTCGCGATTTCGACACCCGCTTGGTGCCGCGCGAGGTGATTGAGGATTGCTTGCTGGCAGCTGGAACTGCACCGTCTGGAGCGAACCAACAACCGTGGTTCTTTAGCGTCATTACAAGCCCCGAGCACAAGCGTCGCGTACGTGAGGCAGCAGAGATCGAAGAACGTAGCTTTTACGAGGGCCGCGCGCCTCAGGAATGGCTGGACGCACTGGCGCCATTGGGCACAGACTGCAATAAACCCTTCTTAGAAGAAGCGCCTGTTTTGATCGCTATCTTTGCGCAGAAGTACGGCGTGCATCCTGATGGCCAGCGATATAGTCACTACTACGTGCCAGAGTCGGTTGGCATTGCATCGGGTTTTCTCATCGCAGCGCTGCACCATGCAGGTCTGGCGACGCTCACACATACTCCAAACCCCATGAGTTTCTTGAACAAGTTGTGTGGCCGACCTAGTTCAGAAAAGCCAATCATCCTGCTGGTGGTAGGCTACCCTAAAGAAGGCTGCCAAGTTCCCTTGCACGGCGGCATTAAGAAGCCCTTGTCGGCCATAGCAAAATGGCTTGGCGAATAACACGATTGACTGGCCCGCCTTTATATGAACGCTCCAACTCCAACACATTACGATACCCTTGAAAAATTGTGGCGTCGAATTCATCATTTGGATCACCTTCAATCGATCGCATCCTGGGATCAAGCTGCAAATATGCCAACCAAGGGCAATGAAGCAAGAGCGGCTGCACTGGCAGAAATATCCACCTGTATCCATGAATTGTTGACAGCCCCCAACGTCGAGACCCTTCTTTCACAAGCAGCACAAGAAACATTGGCATCACCGCAAAAAGGCAACTTGCGAGAAATGAAAAGGGTCTGGCAAATAAGGAATGCATTGCCTGCTAGTTTGGTGCGTCGAAAGGATTTGGCCGAATCTCGATGCGAGCATGCCTGGCGCATACAACGCCCAGCCAACGACTGGCAAGGCTTCCTGGTAAATTTCGAGGAGGTATTGAGTTGCTCAAGAGAAGAGGCAGATAGACTTTCTCAGGCTTTGGGGGTTTCCAAGTACGACGCCATGATGAACAAGTACGAACCCGGTTTGACCACTGTCGCCGTTGACCGTCTGTTTGGAGAATTGAAAACCTGGTTGCCTGGCTTAATTCAAGAGGTGACAAAAAGGCAAATTCAAGAAGTCACGATTCAACCCCAGGGGCCCTTTGAGCCGCAAATCCAGAAGGTCTTGTGCGAACAAGTGATGCGCTTGCTAGGATTCGATTTTGAAGCAGGTCGATTGGACGTCAGTACCCATCCTTTTTGTGGGGGAGTGCCTGAAGATGTTCGCATGACCACACGCTTTACCAGTCATGAATTTATCACTAGTCTGTTTGGGACAATCCATGAAACCGGTCATGGTCGGTACGAACAAAACCGCCCTCGTGAGTGGCTTGGGCAACCTGCTTCAAATGCACGCTCCATGGCCATTCATGAAAGTCAGTCTTTATTTTTTGAAATGCAATTGGGATGTCACCCCGGATTTTTAGCCAATCTATCGCCATTGATCATCGAGGCATTTGGGTATCAAAAGGCCTTTGAACCCCAGGCGTTGGCCCAGCTGCTAACCCGTGTAAAACCGGGTCTTATCCGAGTCGATGCTGATGAGGTGACATATCCCGCACACATCATGTTGCGCTATGACATTGAGCGTCAACTGATTGAAGGCGACATTGAAGCGGCAGATATTCCTTCATTGTGGGATGCGCATATGAGTTCCTTGCTTGCTTTAGACACGCGGGACAATTTCAAGGATGGGCCCTTGCAGGACGTGCACTGGCCAATGGGCCTCTTTGGTTACTTCCCTTGCTACAGCATGGGGGCAATGTACGCTGCCCAGTGGTTTGCAAGTATTGAAAAAGCGATACCCAACGTGCACACGGATATTCACAATGGCAATCTCCAACCCATTTGGGAATGGCTTAACGACAACATATGGGAAAAAGCCAGCTTTTGGCCGACTGTTGAGCTAGCTCAGAAAGCCAGCGGTAGCGAATTAGATCTGCGGTACTTCAAGCGGCACCTCTACAAACGTTATCTGGGAGAAACTTTGTGAATCCATTCCATGTAATAACTCGACCGACAGCAATATTTCAGAGCTGGGTGATCGCGTCAATCGTCAAAGACTCTTAGTTCTTTTTATCAGTGGTGACTTAGCTTCAGTTTGCCTTATCTACAAAGATTGCAGTATGATTGCGACACCGTTGCAGCGGTACTGTTGCACGCGCTCCCTTCACACTGCAGGGGTCGCAAGTTCGAAACTTGCATCGCCCACCAAAAATCTCCAATTAAATCAAGCACTTAGAGG
>Ga0114969_10003577_pt1 | contig 12482 bp, 9 predicted proteins | sample M_130807_MF_Meta_FD_87316 | JGI IMG/M metagenome (GOLD analysis project Ga0114969, IMG submission 87316) | Freshwater microbial communities from Lake Montjoie, Canada to study carbon cycling - M_130807_MF_MetaG | ecosystem: Environmental > Aquatic > Freshwater > Lake | place: Lake Montjoie...
ATGGAACTACGGCTGGCCCGGTCGCGGAGACAACGGCGGTCGGTGCCCTCGATCCCACCGACATATACGCAATCGCCAAGCGCGAAGTCGAAGCCGCCGCGCAGGCTGCGGCTGGTTCAAGCCTTGAAGTCGCGGTCGCACGGTTGTTCACGTGCATCGGCCCCGGGTATCGCAATCACGGACACCTCGCCCATGTATCGCTAATTGATGACGCGCGCGCCAAGCGGCCGCTTAATCTTCGCAGCGATGGCAAGGCGATCCGCAGTTATCTCTATGGCGCCGACCTCGCGGTGTGGTTGCTCACGTTACTCGGCGCGAAGGGCAACGACGTCGTCAACGTCGGGAGCGACGTGCCGATGACCGTCCTCGCATTCGCGCAACGTGTGTCGCGCGCCGCGGGGCGCACGCATGAGCCAGTCGTGACCGGTCATGCGCGAACCACACTTCGACCCTGCTTTGTTCCCGACATTGCACGCGCACGCAGTCGGTACTCGCTCGCGCCGTGGACGACCGTGGAGCTAGCGATTTCGCGCACGCTCTCCGCCGGCACTCAGGAAACGAAGTGACGATGCGTCCGTGATGACCGGTGCGACGGGATTCCCTGAGAGCGCATCTGGTGCGCGCATTCGTGCAGCGCGGCGGCCCGATATTGTCCGTCGGCTCGGCACTGATGTTGGCCATGAGCGTGTACGGCTGGCGATCGCGACGTTTCTGGGCCCGAGCCGTGCCATTGTGAACTTCTCGTTCTGGCTGCGTGATGTCCGGGCGCGCCGAACTGGCGCGCGTGATGCCGCGCGCGCGCGAGCACTACACTTGTGATACGCGCTGTGATGTTCGATCTCGACGGCACGCTCGTGCACAGCGCGCCGGGCGTGCTCGCAAGTTTCCGCGAGACGTTTGCAACTGAAGGGGTCGCGGCGATCACCGCGATTGACGAGAAGGTCATCGGGCCGCCGCTGATGACCACATTGACGCGCCTGACTGGTATCGTGGACTCGGCGCGACTCGATCAGCTCGCGCGCACCTTCAAGGCGACGTACGACACCGACGGCGTGCTGCTTGCCGATCCGTACCCCGGCATGATCGACGTCTTCAGGCAGATCGTCGACGGCGGCGGACAGGCGTTCGTCGTCACGAACAAGCGGCTCGGCTCCGCTCGTATCATCGCGGAGCGCCTCGGGATGATGCCGTTTCTCGCGGGCGTGTACGCCCTCGATTCCTATTCGCCGCCGGCGGCCACAAAAAGAATCGTGCTTGCAAACCTGCTGACTGAGCATCGCATCGTTCCGCAGTCGGCCCTCATGGTCGGCGATTCCGTCGAGGACGCTGACGCGGCCGCGGCGAATGGCGTGCGATTTGCAGCGGCGATCTATGGATACGGTTCGCCGTTGACGTTCGCCGCCGCAGCTCCGACCGTCGTGCTCCAGCGGCTCGCCGACCTCCCCGCTGCGTTCGCTGGTCTCTGACAGGCCGGCGCGGCATCTTCTACTGGTGAACGATTCCCGGCCGTGGCTCTCCGTCGTTACCTCCTGCTAAAACGAGGAGGAAAACGTTCGCGTGCTTGCCGAGGCAGTACGCGGCGTGATGGCCCAGCATCCGAAGTACCGATACGAACACATCTTCATCGACAATGCTTCGCGGAACGGCACTCGCTGGGACTTTCAGGACCCGACTGAACTCCTGTCAGAGTTCATCACCCGGACGCCGCCGCCGATTCCGTCGTGATGGCGAGCGCGATCGACACGGAACGCACACGCGTTGTCGTGATCAAATGGCGATCCGTGCTTCCTGCCGGTGCTGACTGCGTCGGCGCACGCCTGGCTGGCCGCGCGATATCTACTGTCCGAGCGCGTCGGCCATGTGGACGTTCGCTGGCGCTGAGCGTCGTGCCCCGCGTGTGACTTAGGAATGGTGCGCTTTTGCGCTCGGGACTACATTATGTTCTCCACCGCATCGGAGTGGACCATGAGCTTTTCGCGCCGCGTATTCCTTCGCTGGACCGCATTTTTTTCGGCGGCGCTCGCTGTCACGCGCCGGAACGCCGCAGCGCACCCGTGGTCATCGACGCAACCGGCGACACAGGCAGCGGTCCTCCCCGGCCTCGACGCCACGGCACTCGGACCGCTCGCCCACGCCGTACTACCTGCCGAGCTTGGTCTAGCCCGGATCGAGCGCGAGACCTTGGCGTTTGCCAAATGGATTGCCGGCTATCGCGAAGGAGAGGAACTGCTGCATCCATATGGCTCGGAGCGGCTCGGGAAAACCGGACCGTCGCCTGCCGCGAAGTGGATCGAGCAACTGCGCGCGCTTTCGACGGCCGCGGAGACCACGCACAAGCGACCCTTTGCCACGCTGACGGTGGAGCAACGGGCGGCGCTCGTGCAGCAGGCGCTCGCTGGAATCCAGTTTAACGCACGAGTGCCGGCGCCAATCGCTGCGCCGCACGTCGCGCTTGGGTTGCTCGCGCACTTCCTCGAATCACCCGACGCCACGAATCTGGCCTACAACAGGATCATTGATCCAAAACAGTGCCGGCCGCTCGCCAACTCTCCGAAAGAGCCGGTCTCGCTGCAGCGGGGAGGACGCGCTTGATGTCTTCCATGCGGAGAGTGATCGAGAGCGACATCTGCATCATCGGGAGTGGCATCTCGGCGGCCATGATTGCAGCAAAGCTGACCGACGAACGGCGCGCAAGCATCGTGGTGATCGAAGCCGGTGATGATCAACCGACCCTGCCAAACTGGGCGGCCAATCGCCAGCGTTGGATGGACTATGGTTCCACGCCCTGGCCGAATGATCACGTCGACGGGCTCGATGCGAACGGCATTCAATCGCGCTCGATGTGCGTTGGCGGGCTCGCCATGCACTGGGGCGGCGTAACTCCACGGTTTGCGCCTGAGGATTTCAAGACGAAGTCGCTCTGCGGCGTCGGCTACGATTGGCCGCTGTCATATGAAGAGCTCGAGCCGCACTACTACGAGGCCGAGGTGCGCATGGGCGTAAGCGGGGAACAGGGTCCGCGTGAAATGGATCCACGCGCGAACCCATTCCCCATGCCGCCGCTGCCGCTTACGTACAACCTCGGCATCCTCAAGAAATGGGTGAACGACGCCGGCGTGTCCATGTGGAGCCAGCCGTCAGCGAAGAACTCGCAACCCTACAAGGGGCGCGGCGCCTGCTGCCGAAATGACACCTGCTTTCCGATTTGCCCGGTCGGAGCCAAGTACTCGCCAGACCAGACGTGGAATCCGCTTCGCACGCAGAAGAAGGTGGACCTTCACATGCGCACGGTGGTCCGTCGTCTGACTACAGACGCGCAGGGACGCGTGGTGTCGGCAATCGCCGTCGAGCGAGACCGGCCTGGACAGGAGATTGAGTTTCGCGCAAAGACGTTCGTCGTCGCCGCGGGTTATGCCTGGAGCGCGCACCTCTTGCTTAACTCGCGTGACTCCCAGAATCCGAATGGCGTGGCGAATCGCGCGGGGCTCGTTGGGAAGTACCTCACCGGTCACCGCAACGTGCAGGCCTTCATTGACCTGCCACTCACGCTCTATCCGGGCCTCAACGAACAGCATTCACTCGTCACGAAGCAGTTTATGCGAAAGCCGCTTGGCGAGAAGTACCTGCGGCATGACCTGCGCGTCTGGGAATCGTCCGTTGGCCGCGAACCTCGACTCAAGGATGAAGCCGGGAAGGTATTGCTTGGCGATGCGATCCTTGCCGATTGGCGCACGCGAACGAAGTCTGGCACGGCGCGCGTGCGGGCGTACTACGACATCGTTCCGGCGCGTGACAGTGAACTGACACTCGACGCCACGAAGAAAACGCCGTTTGGCGATCCGGCGCCGCACCTGTCATTCAAGGATGATCAAGTGTCGCGCGACCTCCGTGGCTACACGGAAGACTCGATTCGCGTGCTCTTTGACAAGTTGGCCAAGGCCGGCAACGGCAAGATCATCCGCACGAACGTCGACAATTTCCAGGATCATCCGGCTGGCGGCTGTCGCATGGGCACCGATGCGTCCACTGGCGTGGTGGACGCCCATGGGCGCGCATTCGGTCACGAGAATCTGTTTGTCGTTGGCGCGCCAACCTCAGTGAGCGGAAGCTGCGCCAACGGCACGCTCACGTTCTGTGCGCTTTCGCTGCGTTCCGCCGCGGAAATCGGAAAGGCGTTTCCCGCCGCAAAATAGAGAGCGACCGCAGGCGTGTTGCCGCGCAACGGTTACCGCGCTAACCGAAGCGCGGGAGTGCTGGCGGGCGGACGCCGATGGTGTGCCGCGCGCTCGTAGTCAAACGCGAGTGCAATCAGTTTGCCTTCGCTCCATGCCCGTCCAAAGAAAGTCATGCCGGCCGGCAGGCGGTCGCCGCGCGTGTAGCCCATGGGAATCGTCATGGCGGGGAAGCCGGTGGTCGGGGAGAACAGCTGGCTATTGTCTCCCGCCGGCGTCTGCATATCGCCAATGAGGCGCGGCGGATTGCTCCAGGTGGGGTAGACCACGGCGTCGAGCTTCAGCGAATCCATCAGCGCCGTGACGGCGGCGCGCACCCGCGGCTTGACCACCTCTTCGCGGAACTTGCAGCCGGGCAAATCTTCCGGTGCAACCGTCGCCGAATCGGCCGAGACGAGGCGTGCTTCAACGCTCGGATGGAACTTGCGCGTGCGGATCACTTCGCGAAGCGTTTTGACCGGCGCGCCTTCGCCGCGCGCGGCGAAGTAACGCTCGACGTCGAACTTGAACGGATTGCATCCACCCCCTTGGCCGCGCGTGAGCGCGTTGAGCGAGTCGACGACCACGGTGTCAATGACGGTTGCGCCAGCGGCACGCAGCTCCTTGAGCGCGTTATTGAAGACACGGACGACTTCCGTGTCGATGCCCGGACGCTCGTACGCCTGACGGAGCACGCCGATGCGCGCGCCGTTCAGCGCGCCCGGTTTCACAAACGTGTTGTAGTCCTTCTCGCGTTTTGCATCGGCCCCGGCGGTGACGGCATCATCGGCATCTTCGCCGGCCACCACATTGAATACGCGAACCGCATCCGAAACGGAGCGGGCCATGGGACCGGCGATATCGGCGCGATTGTTGAGGGGCACGACGCCGGCGCGCGAGGTAAGCCCCATCGTAGAGCGAATGCCAAAGAGCGCCTGGTGCGCCGATGGTCCGCGGATCGAGTTGCCGGTATCGGTGCCGAGCCCAACAAGCCCCAGGCTGGCCGCCACGGCTGCTGCGGTGCCGCCGCTCGAACCGGCCGTCACGCGATTGATGTCGTAGGGATTGTGTGTGTAGCCGGGCAGAATCGAGTTCACGGTCTCGAGTGGCGAAAACGCCCATTCCGCCATGTTGCTCTTGGCGAGGATAATCGCGCCGGCGGCCTTGATGCGTGCGACCATTGTCGCGTCGCGTTTCGGAATCCACCCTTCAAGTGCGCCGGAACCGGCCGTCGTCTGCAGGTCGTTGGTCTCGTAATTGTCCTTCACGATGGTCGGCACGCAGTGCAACGGACCGGTAAGTCCTTCCTTCGCGAATCGCTTGTCGAGCGAATCCGCGATGGTGAGCGCCCGCGGATTGACGACGATGAGTGAGTTGAGGGCGGGGCCCTGTTTGTCGTACGCCGCGATCCGGTCGAGATACGCCTGCACGAGATGGCGGCAAGTGAGCGATTTCGTCTTGAAGGCGTCGTGCACACCGCCGATGGTCGCCTCGACGACGTTGAACGGGCCTCGCGACTGCTGCGCGGTCGCCGAAGACACTGCCGTGGCCAGCGTGGCGAGTGCCGCTAGTTGCCGAACGATGGATCGCATTGATGACTCCCGGGCTACGGATTGAACCAGTAGGACAGCTTCATCAGCAGAGTGTTTTGTGGCGGTGTGCCGAAAAGGTCGTGCACATCGCGCTGACCGTCGAACGAGCCGCGGTTGATGTCGTCCTGGTTCCGGCCCTGCTGCCAGACGAGAAAAAGCGCGCTCGAGGGCCGGTACTCCCACCGCAAGACTGCGTTGGAGTTGAACTGCTTGACGTTGAAACCAGCTGGACGTGCACCATTGCCATACGGCCGAAAACGGTCGGCGTAGTTCGGCGCGCGCGGTGCGCCCAGTTGTCGCCAACTCGAGTACGAACCGGCGCTCACGAACGGCTGCCCATAGAACTGGAACGACAACGTGGGCGTGGCCGTCCAGTTCATGCGCATCGTAATCGCCATCGTTTCCTGGTCGAGTCGTGCGAAGGTGTGGTGCGTGGTGTCGCTGAGCAACGCGCCGTAGTTGCCTACCCATTGCTGGTCGTTCACCGCGCGGTCGTACGCGGCACTGATCGTCGCCGAGAACTGGCTGGCCACGCGGACTTCCATTCCGAGCTCGCCGCCCTGTCCGTAGGTCTTGCCTTCGTCACCTACGCTGGCGTGCACCTGCCCCCGTGGCAGCAGCTTGAGGCGTGGATCGCCAGTCAGGTCAAACCGAATGCTGTGATTCGGCGAACGCCGGAGTGACGGACCGCCACGGGCGCATGAAACGCAGTTCACGCCACCGAAGTCATTTCCACTATACGTGAGTGCGCCGCCCCAGCTATTGAGCAGCGTGGCGCTCGTGTGCACCACTGCGGACCGGGACGCCGGGAGTCCACCGGTGGTCCAGTGTGTTTCAGCGGAGATAGACGAAAAGGCCGAGCGAAACAACTTGTTGGGCGACAGTTGCTGCACGTCCAGGCTTTGCCGGATACTCATGTCGTTGACGCTGGGGACGAGCCCCATGTCATTCATTTCCTGGCCAGGCGTGCTGTGCCGGATGAAGGTTTCAAACTTGACGGCGCCGCGGATCTTCTTGATGCTCGCACCGACCGCGCCACCCTCGATTGACGTTCTCGTCGGGTCGTAGTGCTCCTCATGGTCCGGGCGCTGATAGTAGTGCACGCTGCTGCGCTGAGTCAGTGCGATCGCACCCGTGCTCCCGGTCACGAAGCTGCGACCGGCGTACAGCAATAACTCGTACTGATTTTGCGCAAAACGAGTCGTGCTCTGGGCAATCACCGCCGTGGCAGAGCGGCGAAGCAGGGGGTCCGTGGTCTTGTCGAGCTGGCGTCGAACGTCGGTGATCATGAGGCCGGCCTGGCGCGTGCCGTCGCGCGATTCACTTGCGGCCCGCACCACCATGTAATTCGTCTGCGGTTCGATCACTGCGCCGGACGTGCCATGTTCTTCTCGCGTGACCGCGTCAAGCACGGCGAGTGTGTAGCCGCTGCCGAAGCGCCCGGTGATCTTTGCCGCGCCGAGGATTGACGTGAACGCCGGATCATTGGCGGAGGTGCGCAGCTGCGGCGCCCGACCAATGCGCCGCGTGTAAAAGGAGCCTTCGCATGGAGGTCCGCAGCGAAAGAGCCCGATCCCCTCCTGGAAGAATGGTCGTTTTTCCTCGAACTTCGTTTCGAATGCAGTGAGATTGAGAATGGCCGGGTCGGACTCGACCTGACCGAAATCCGGATTGACCGTGGCGTCCACGGTCACGCTTGAGCCGATTCCAGCCTTGGCGTCGAGTCCGCCGGTCAGGCTAGTTTGATTCCCGCGCGAGCGGACCACGAGATCCGGCGCGCTCTTGGCGACTGCGTACGGGAGCAACTCGACGCGGCGCGCGCCCGGCACGCCATTGAGTCCATCAAGCGTTCCCATCTGCGACACGGTTCGCCGCTCGGACTTGATGAACAGCGGCCAGCCGTCGCGCTGGTTCAGCCGCGCCACATCGCGAAATACCCCGAATCCAAACGCGTTCACGTCCCGTGCGGCAAACCGGAGCTGGCTGAACGGTACGCGAAACTCGGCAACCCATCCCTTTTCGTCGATACGCGTTGCGACGTCCCAGACGCCGTCCCACGAGATGTCTTCGGTGACGTCGTTGTAGAACACACCATCGCGCTTCACGCCGGCCGGATTGACGATCAGTTCGATGGCGTTCCGTCGGTCGAGAAATCCATCGATGACGAGTCCAATCTGGTCCGAGTTCGTCTTGATGTCGCGGCGGCTTAGGAGCCGCACGATGCTGTCGGGATGCGGATCGAACGCCCGAACGAGGACGTACAGGTTGTGGTGGTCGTACGCAACGCGAAACTCTGTCTGAAACGTCGGCGCCACGTCTTCTGCCGGTTCGACTTGGCGAAACCCGCTGGTCGGCGCAATCGCGCGCCACGTCTCGTCGTCTTCGCGGCCATCGATGGTTGGTGGACGCGTGGTGCGCACGGCGGTGGTCGTGCGTGCCGCCGCCGTTGCGCGCGCGGCCATCGTCGATGAGCCGGAAGCGCTCTGTGCTGCCGGCTTGCCGTCAGTTCGGCCGCGCTGCGCCTGTACGGTTATCGCCCCTCCCATCATTATCGAGCTGATGGCGGTGACAACCATAACGCAATTGTGATAGGCAAGGCGGGGCATCAATAGCTCAGGCGATGTGATGTAAGGAGTACAACCTGAGCAATTTGGCGGCAAACGCAGAGCGGCGGTACGTCCCGTGACCGGAACGCACCGCCGGGCGCCTCGGGCGCTTGCCCCTGCTACGGGTGGTTCAGCTTCCAGATGTATGCGGCGACCGCTTTAACCTGGTCGCGTTGAGCGGCGGATTCGATCCGCGCGGGTTCATCTGGAACCGACGGGTCTGGTCCTTGAGCTTGTCCTTCGGCACGCCAGCCGTGATCGTCGCGACGATCTCCTCGTACTTGCCGGTGCTGTGCAGCCACGGATTCGCTGCGTTCTTCACGAGGAGAGGTCAATTCTGCCCGCCGGCCCCGGCCCCGGCCTTTCCGTGGCAACGAGAGCAGGCGCTCGCATTGAACAGCGAATCTCCCAGTGTGATCATGGCCGGGGTGACGCCGCAGGCATGACCAGCGCCGCGGGTGTTGCGGCCGCGGCCATTACGGCGCTCGGAGTGCCCCCGGCGCCGTAGGTCGATCCGCGGCTACATGCGGCCAGAAAGGCGGCGGCTGCCACGGTCGCAATGCTACATAGACGGGTTCGGCCGGTCAGGTAAGCTCCAGTGTGGGAAGTGCCTTCGGTATGGCAGGGCGACAAACAAAAAGACCGCCGCCCACCCTAAGCAATACTCGCCGATCCCAGCCATGTCACCAGATGGCCCGGCGCGGTCTGGAATTGTCCACTAAGGGGGTAAAACGGCACCAAACCATCCCATGCCTCCGGGTGTCGAACTTCAATCGGGGGATGGGTTTACGTGGCAACAATGCGCCCGCGGTCATAGAATTCGAAACCATTCCCGGCCGGCCTACGTTTATCGAAATGACACTCCCCACCACCACGTTTCATTAAATGGTCGATATCGCCCGAGCGCCAAAACCGAAGACCGGCAAGTACGTCCTGTACGGCGTCGGCGCAGTGGCCCTCATCATCGTCACGGTCGTTCTCGCCAAGCTGAAGCCGGCGGCGCCGACGGTCGAGCGTAGCATCATCTCAATCGATTCCGTGCGCCAGGGCGACATGATCCGCGACGTGCGCGGACCGGGGACGCTCGTTCCGGAGCACATCCGTCGTGTTGTACCGCTCATCAGCGCGCGCATTGACCGCATTGTGGCGCAGGTTGGGCAGCAGGTGACGCCGGAAACGGTGCTGCTCGAAATGTCGAATCCCGACGTCGACATCGCCGCCATGCAGGCGCAGCAGACCTATGGCGATGCGCGCTCCACGCTGGCCACGCTCAAGGTGAGCCTGCAGCGCGGCATCCTGCAGCAACAGAACGTCGTCGCCGGCGCGAAAACCGTGAACATTACGGCGAGCCAGAACATGGCCGAAGCCGACAACATGCTGGCCAAGCAACTCATCTCGCGTTCTGAGTACAACACGCGCAAGAGTGCGGCCGAAGAAGCGGAGACCCGCTACAAAGTGGCGCAGCAGGAATACGATCTGCTGCGCTCGACGATTGACTCGCAGATCGCGGTGCAAACGCAGAATGTGGAACGCCTCAAGCAGATCGCGGCGTTTCGTGAAGGGCTCAAGGCGTCGCTCATCTTCCGCGCCGGCGATTCTGGAACGCTTCAGGAATTGTCAGCCGGTGCCGGCGGCGCCCTGCTCGAGCCCGGTCAGTATGTGAACGCCGGCATGGCACTCGCAAAGATCGTGCAGCCGGGTAAGCTCAAGGCCGTCATCCGGATTCCAGAAACGCAGGCGAAAGACCTGGCCATCGGACAGCCGGCGACGGTGGACACGCGCAACGGCATCGTGAAGGGTCATGTCGCGCGCATCGATCCGGCCTCGTCCGGCGGAACCGTGACGGTCGACGTGTCGCTCGACGGGGCGCTGCCGAACGGCGCACGCCCCGACCTGAACGTTGATGGCACGATTCAAATTCAGAAACTCACGAACGTGATCTACACCGGCCGCCCGGCGTACGGGCAGGACGGGGCAACCATCGGCATGTTCAAGCTCGACCCGGATGGGAAGGGGGCGACCCGCATCCAGGTGCGGCTCGGCGTCAACTCCGTGAACGCCGTGCAGATTCTTGCGGGGCTCAAGCCCGGCGACAAGGTGATTCTCTCCGACATGACGCAGTGGGACAACACGGAGCGGGTGAGGATCAAGTAGGCGGTTGGCAGTAGGCAGCAAGCGATAACCGAATACATCACCCCGAACTTCACGTGGAGAGGGCAATGTCAGGACCCACAGGGAACGACGCGCTGATCAAGCTCGAAGGAATCAAGAAGGCGTTCTACACCGACGAAGTCGAGACGCATGCGCTCGCCGATGTGCACATGGCGATCGCTGAAGGTGAATACGTCGCGATTTCCGGCCCATCAGGCTGCGGCAAGACGACGCTGCTCTCGATTCTCGGACTCCTCGATACGCCGACCGACGGCACCTACACGCTCGCCGGCGAAGCGGTGGCGGGTCTCTCGGCCGCTGACCGCGCGCGGGTCCGCAATCGGCAGATCGGTTTCATTTTCCAGGCATTCAACCTCATCGGCGATCTCACGGTATATGAAAATGTTGAGCTGCCGCTGACCTACCGCGGCATGAGCGCCCCGGAGCGCAAGGAACGCGTCGAGAAGGCACTCGAGCGCGTCGGCATGGCCCACCGGATGAAGCACTATCCGGCGCAGCTCTCCGGCGGTCAGCAGCAGCGCGTGGCTGTTGCGCGCGCTGTGGCGGGTGACCCGGCCATTCTCCTCGCTGACGAGCCGACAGGGAACCTCGATTCACAGAATGGTGAGCAGGTGATGGAACTGCTCAAGGAACTGCACTCCAGCGGATCGACCATCTGCATGGTGACGCACGACAATCGCTACGCGCAGCATGCACAGCGCGAGATTCACCTGTTCGACGGCAAGGTCGTCGAGGAAGCGGCAGCCGCGCACTAGCGTCGAGAGCGTGGGCCTGCACTCGTCCCAGGCGCGCGAGATCATGGAATTATTCGCGATGCTGAGCAAGGCCGGCGTGACGATCATCCAGGTGACGCACTCGGAAAAGGACGCGCAGTGCGGGAGCCGGATCATCAATCCGAAGGACGGCTGGCTGGTCTGACGATCAGCGGGAGCGCGTCGATCCATGTAAACTATCGCCGATAGTCTGCGTCGCCTCATGGAGGAATGCAATGCGAAAAGCTTTCGCGGTCGCCCTTGCCGTGCTCGTGCTACCGGTCAGTGTGTTGGTCGCACAATCCGAAATTCCGAAGCAGGTGCTTTCGGTCCAACCGCTGGGTGCCGTGTTTGGCGTCTTTGCTGGTGAGTACGAACGCGCGGCCGGAGCATCCGTGACCTGGGGAGTCGGCGCCACCTACTGGGGCTCCGGCTTCAGCGGCGGCGGGGCGCGCTATACGTCGGCTGAATTCAAACTTCGCGCCTATCCAAACGGCGTCGCGCTGAACGGTTTTTCAGTCGGCGGTGCGGTGGGCTACACCTCTATCAGCGGCAACGGCAACAGCTACTCGAGTGCGAGCACCATCGGCGGCCCGACGTTCGGGGTGCTCCTCGAGTATCAGTGGCTGCTCGGTCCGAAGAAGGAGTGGACGTTCGCGCTCGGAGCGGGAGCCAAAGCCCTCTTCATCAACGACTCGAATACATCAATCGACTTCATCGGCAAATATCCAACCGCTCGAGTCTCCGTCGGCTACGCCTGGCGCTGATGCCGTATTACGCGCCGGCGAATCGCTTCCGCGCTGCGTCCACAGATTCAACGAGCGCATCAACATCCGCCGCATCGTTGTACACGTAGAAGCTGGCGCGCGTGGTCGCATGCACGTCGAGCGCGCGCATGAGTGGCTGGGCACAGTGATGCCCTGCACGTACGCAAACTCCGTCCGCGTCGAGCATCTGCGAAAGGTCATGCGGATGCACGTTGTCGAGCGTGAAGCTCACCACGCCGCCACGCTTGTCGATTGCCGGGCCAAGCACGGTCACGCCGGGGATGGCCGAGAGTTTCTCCATCGCGCGCGCCGCCAACAGGCGTTCGTGCTCGATCACGCGGTCCATGCCGAGTGACGTGAGGTATTCACAGGCGGCCGCGAG
>Ga0114969_10003578_pt1 | contig 12478 bp, 11 predicted proteins | sample M_130807_MF_Meta_FD_87316 | JGI IMG/M metagenome (GOLD analysis project Ga0114969, IMG submission 87316) | Freshwater microbial communities from Lake Montjoie, Canada to study carbon cycling - M_130807_MF_MetaG | ecosystem: Environmental > Aquatic > Freshwater > Lake | place: Lake Montjoie...
CTTAAAAGTAAGTAGTGTAATAGGTGATTAGAATCAGGAAACTGACAAGGATTGCCATGAACATGCCTGCTACAGCCAGCCCCAAAACCCAGCGCTACCCCGCGCCAGAGCTGAAAGATGTGCCCGAAGACATTCGCGCCAAAATTTTGGAAGTCCAGGAAAAGGCAGGTTTTGTACCGCAAGTGTTCTTGGCTTTTGCGCGAAGACCGGCCGAATGGCGTGCCTTTTTTGCCTATCACGACGCCCTCATGGTGCCGGAATCGGTGGGTCGCACCAGCCGCCTTACCAAAGGCGATCGGGAAATGATTGTGACCACCACCAGTGCGGCCAACAACTGTTTGTATTGTGTTGTGGCTCATGGTGCTATTTTGAGAATTTACGAAAAGAAACCTTTGGTGGCCGATCAAGTGGCCATCAACTATCGCAAGGCAGACATTTCAACAAAGCAACGGGCCATGCTTGATTTCGCCATGAAAGTTTGTTTGCACAGCGACCAAATTGAGGATGCCGACTTTGCGCCACTGCATGCACATGGGTTTGACGATGAAGATATTTGGGACATTGCCGCCATTACGGCTTTCTTTGGCTTGTCCAACCGCATGGCCAGTTTCAGCAACATGATGCCCAACCCAGAGTTTTATTTAATGGGCAGAGTGCCCAAACAAAAATAATGAAGCCTGTTCATTTTGATCAATTCAGGGTGTGGTCATCGCTCTGATGTGATCGGGTAGCGTGACTGCTTTTTGAAGTGGAAAATCTACCCAGATGGTGGTGGCACCACCTGCCGCATAGATCACACCTGGCTGATTTTCAAGCTCTAATGTGCACCAACTTTCAAAAGTGGTACGCGCGGGGTCGCTTACATACATTTTGGCCAGCACATTGCCTGGATACTCAAGTTGCTTGTAAAAATTACAAAACGCATTAACGATGACTGGCCCTTGACCTTGTGGGTTGGGTTCACAGCCAATCGATTGAAAAAAGTCGATGCGTACCGTTTCTAGATACCGAAAATAAACAGTGTTGTTCACATGCTTCATGGCGTCCATGTCACCCCAGCGAATGGGAATAATCATTTCGTGAACTTTTTTCTTGATCTCAGGTATTTCAAATTTCATATGGCTTTGTCTCTGATTTAAAGCAAAGAAGGGATGTGAATTCACCACCTGCTTGTACGTGGATTCTGCCTGTTCCGCGCTTAAAATGATCTGCAGGTCCGATAATTACCCATCAGACCCTTAACTTTATGTGAGTCTCCCCATGACACCCGAAGAGATTTTGAACACACACGGTCCCCGCGAATCGATGGAATACGACGTGGTCGTTGTGGGCGGCGGCCCTGCAGGCTTGTCCGCGGCAATTCGCTTGAAACAGTTGGCTCTAGAAAAAGGCAATGACGTTTCTGTGGTGGTTTTAGAAAAAGGCTCAGAACCTGGTGCACACATTTTGTCGGGCGCCATCATGGACCCCATCGCTTTGACAGAACTCTTTCCTAAATGGAAAGAAATGGGCGCCCCTCTGAATCAACCCGTCACAGAAGATATTTTTTTGATGACCACCGAAACGGGCGCCACACGTGTGCCCAATTTCACATTGCCGCCCTGCTTTCACAATGATGGCAACTACATCATCAGCTTAGGCAACTTCACGCGCTGGTTAGGTGAACAAGCTGAGGCCTTGGGCGTTGAAATTTTTCCAGGCTTTACAGCCGCTGAAGTTTTATACAACGAAAATGGCGCCGTCCAAGGAGTGGCCACTGGCAACATGGGAATCGGCAAAGACGGCGAGCCCACTGACAATTTTCAACTCGGTATGGAACTGCACGCCAAGTACACCGTGTTTGCAGAAGGTGCGCGCGGCCACTTGGGCAAGCAAGTCATTTCTCGTTTCAAACTCGACGAAGGCAAAGACCCCCAAAGCTACGGTATTGGTATCAAAGAATTGTGGGAAATTGACCCTGCGCGACACAAAGCCGGCTTGGCTTTGCACAGCGCAGGCTGGCCGCTCGACGAGAAAACCTACGGTGGCTCTTTCCTGTATCACATGGAAGACAACAAAGTGGTCGTTGGTTTTGTAGTGGGCTTGGATTACACCAACCCTTGGCTCAGCCCCTTTGAAGAATTTCAACGCTTCAAAACGCACCCCAACATTCGCTGGTACTTTGAGGGTGACGAAGCCAAAGGCATTGCACCGGCAAAGCGCATTTCTTATGGTGCGCGCGCAATTACGGCTGGCGGCATTTTGTCATTGCCCAAAACAGTATTCCCTGGCGGCGCACTCATTGGATGCGAAGCTGGCTATCTCAATGCAAGCCGCATCAAAGGCAGCCATGCGGCCATTAAAACGGGCATGTTGGCAGCTGAGGCAGCCTACGATGCGATGCAAGCGGGTCGTCAACATGACGAACTCAGCGCTTATCCCGCGGCTTTCGAAAACAGCTGGTTGCATACCGAGTTGAACAAAGCCCGCAACTTCAAGCAATGGTTCAAAAAGGGCCGCACAGTGGGCACCCTCATGACAGGTGTTGAGCAGTTCTTGCTGCGCGGCCACGTGCCATGGACCATTCGCCGTACAGCGGCCGACCACACTTATTTAAAGCCTGCGTCCGAATGTCAGCCCATTCAGTATCCCAAGCCTGATGGCAAGCTTACTTTTGATCGCTTGTCCAGCGTGTTTATCAGCAACACCAACCATGAAGAAAACCAGCCCCCTCACCTCACCTTGAAGGATGCCAGTGTTCCTGTGGGCATCAACTTGGCCAAGTTTGCTGGGCCCGAGGCGCGCTACTGCCCTGCTGGCGTTTACGAATATGTGAAAAACGAAGACCATTCCGATCGTTTGCAAATCAACGCCCAAAACTGTGTGCATTGCAAAACCTGTGATATCAAAGACCCCACCCAAAACATCGTCTGGGTCACACCAGAGGGGGGCGGTGGTCCTAATTACGCGGGCATGTAAAAAATGCATAAATGGCTTAAAGACCTGTTTATAATTTCAATTGTCAGGAGAGCGCGGTCTTTGCAAGGCCGCCACCGAAGGCGCAGGAAACTAAATTGTTTCTGAACGCTCAGGTAAAAAGGACTGACAAACGTTCATGGCTTGGCCATGAACGCTTCCTCACTGGAGAGAGAGGGCGGACCATACGGTCGAACCCTCCACCGAAGGCGCAACCCGCATTGGGACTTTCTGTTTGAAAAACCCAACCGGCGAATCGCTCAGGTAAAGCGGACAGCGAGGGCAACCCATGATTTCGGTCATGGTTTTACATTGCCCTTGGAGATTTATTTGTCCTCTGACACCACTGCTTTGTTAAATACCCCTCTGAATGCGCTGCATCTCGAATTGGGCGCTCGCATGGTGCCCTTTGCCGGCTACAGCATGCCTGTTCAATACCCTATGGGCTTGATGGCTGAACACATCCATACGCGCTCTGAGGCCGGGTTGTTTGATGTTTCGCACATGGGGCAACTGCGATTGGTGGGCACCGATGCTGCGTCAGCTTTTGAATCCCTGATGCCTGTTGATGTGATCGATTTGCCCGTGGGCAAACAGCGCTACGGATTACTCCTCACCGATGAAGGCACCATTATCGACGATTTGATGTTTGTCAATCGCGGCGCCGATATATTTGTCATTGTGAATGGTGCTTGCAAAGTGAACGACATCGTGCACATTCAAGCGCGCATTGGTTTAAGGTGCCAAGTCATTCCTCTGCCTGAACGTGCACTCTTGGCTTTGCAAGGACCCAAGGCCGTTAATGCTTTATCGCGCATGGTGGCTGGCGTTGAAAAATTGGTCTTCATGACGGGCGCATCATTTAAGTGGCAAGGCGCAGATTTTTTCATCACGCGCTCTGGGTATACCGGTGAAGATGGTTTTGAAATTTCTGTTCACCACGATCATGTTGATGCATTTGCGCGGGCTTTACTCGCGCAATCAGAAGTCAAACCCATTGGCTTGGGTGCACGCAATTCATTGCGCCTTGAAGCTGGTTTGTGTTTGTATGGCAACGACATTGACACCAGCACCACCCCCATCGAAGCGGGTCTCAATTGGGCCATTCAAAAAGTTCGTCGCACAGGCGGTGCGCGAGCAGGCGGATTTCCTGGCGCCGACATTGTGCTCGGCCAATTGGATGGCACCCACGCCCTCACCCACAAGCGTGTGGGCCTCATTGCACAAGAGCGCGTTCCAGTGCGTGAACATGTGGAATTACAGAACATGCAGGGCATCAAAATTGGCGCAGTATCTAGCGGCTTGCTGGGGCCCACTGCCAACGTGCCGGTGGCCATGGGCTATGTTGACTTGGCAAGTTCTGGCTTAGGAACTGTTGTGAACGCCATCGTGCGCAATAAGGCTGTGCCAATGACCGTTAGCGCCATGCCGTTTGTGCCCAATCGTTATTACCGCGGTTGAAACACACACAAAAATTTAAAACAATTTTGATTTGACCCCAATTTACTGAATCGAATTAAACAAGGAGAGAGAAATGAGTTTGAAGTACACGGAAGAACATGAGTGGATTTTGGTGAACGGCGATGTGGCCACGGTGGGCATTACGCACCATGCGCAAGATGCTTTAGGGGATGTGGTGTTTGTTGAACTGCCTGAAGTGGGAAGCAGTTTTGAACAAAAGGCTGTGGCGGGAGTGGTGGAGTCTGTGAAGGCTGCTGTCGATGTTTACATGCCGATCAGTGGAGAAATTACGGAAGTGAATGAAGCACTGCGTGACGATCCTTCCTTGGCAAACACCGACCCTTTGGGTACCGGTTGGTTTTTTAAGGTGAAGTTGTCTGATGCATCCCAAGTAGATGCACTGCTGGACGAAACTGCATACTCCGCGTTTGCTGCGTCACAATGAAAATTTTTTTGTAATTTTTGATCGAACCTTGAGTTTGAAAGTACAACCATGTTGATGTCCTCTGCCGCCCCTTTAAATCTTCTCGAAAACGAAAGTGAATTCATTGCACGCCACATTGGCATCAGTGAAGCAGATGAAAAACACATGTTGTCAGTCATAGGCCAGGCTTCACGCCGCACGCTCATTGACAGCATCGTGCCTGCGTCCATTGCACGCAGTCAGGCCATGAAGTTGCCTGCGCCCGTGACAGAGGCTGGTGCTTTGGCAGAGCTCAAAGCCATGGCGCAACAAAACAAAATACTCAAGAGTTTCATTGGACAAGGCTATTACGGCACACACACGCCGGGCGTGATCTTGCGTAACATCTTGGAAAATCCCGCTTGGTACACCGCCTACACACCCTACCAAGCCGAAATCAGCCAAGGCCGCATGGAAGCCTTGGTCAACTTCCAAACCATGATTTGCGATTTGACGGCCATGCCCATTGCCAACGCCTCTATGTTGGACGAGGCCACGGCTGCCGCAGAAGCCATGACCTTGGCCAAGCGTTCGGTTAAATCAAAAAGCAACAACATCATTGTTGCCAACGATTGCCATCCCCAAACCATTGAAGTGATTCAAACACGTGCAGCTCCTTTGGGCTTGAAAGTGTTGGTAGGTTTTACACCCGAACTCATGAAGCAACACGACTACTTTGCCGTTATGGCACAGTACCCCGCCACTTCTGGCATGACGCACGATTTGAAAGACAGCATTGAGCAAGCCCATGCTGCACAAGCCGCCTTCATTGTGGCGGCTGATTTGCTAGCCCTGACATTGCTCACACCGCCCGGCGAACTCGATGCCGACATTGTGGTGGGCACCACGCAGCGTTTGGGCATGCCGATGGGCGCTGGTGGCCCACACGCGGCTTACTTGGCTTGCCGTGATGATTACAAACGTTCTATGCCAGGACGTTTGGTGGGTGTGAGTGTGGACGTGCATGGCAACACGGCGTATCGCTTGGCTTTGCAAACGCGCGAGCAACACATTCGCCGCGAAAAAGCCACCTCCAACATTTGCACGGCACAAGTTTTACCCGCTGTGGTGGCCAGCATGTATGCGGTCTATCACGGCCCTGTGGGCTTGAAGCGCATTGCCCAACGCGTGGCCAGCTACACCGCCATCTTGGCGGAAGGTTTGGAACAACTCGGTTACAAACTGGCGCACAAATCAGCCTTTGACACTTTGCAAATTAGCACCGGCACGCGCACCGATGCTGTGCTGCAAAAAGCCCTGCTTAAAGGTTTGAATTTGCGCAAGTTAAGCGTGGACAGCATTGGTGTGTCTCTGGACGAAACCACCGCGCGCGACGAAATCGAAGCGCTCTGGTCTAGCTTTGCAGAAGGCGGTCAATCCCTGCCCGATTGGACACCCTTTGAAAAAGGTCGCGACCCCCTCATCCCAACAGGCCTTCGCCGTACGAGTTCATTCCTCACACATCCTGTGTTCAACCGGTACCACTCCGAAACCGGCATGCTGCGCTACATCCGTCAATTGAGTGACAAAGATTTGGCACTTGATCGCAGCATGATTCCGCTGGGCTCTTGCACCATGAAGCTGAACGCTACCAGCGAGATGATCCCCATCACCTGGCCCGAGTTTGCCAACATGCACCCCTTTGCACCCGCTGACCAACTCAAAGGCTATGCCTTGCTCGATGAGCAGCTGCGCGAGTGGCTGTGCCAAGCTACCGGCTATGCAGGCATCAGCTTACAACCCAACGCGGGCTCACAAGGTGAATACGCAGGACTCTTAGTCATCAAGGCCTTTCACGAAGCAAAGGGTCAAGGCCATCGAAACATTTGCATCATTCCTTCTAGCGCTCACGGCACTAACCCTGCCAGCGCGCAAATGGTGGGCATGCAAGTGGTGGTCACCGCCTGCGATGCGCAAGGCAACGTCGACATGGCCGATCTGAAGGCCAAGTGTGAAGAGCACAGCGCCAACTTGGCCGCTGCAATGATCACCTATCCGAGCACGCATGGCGTGTTTGAAACACAAGTCAAAGCATTGTGCGAATTGGTCCACCAACACGGCGGCCGTGTGTATGTAGACGGCGCCAACATGAATGCTTTGGTGGGCGTAGCAGCCCCCGGTGAATTTGGCGGTGATGTGAGCCACCTTAATTTGCACAAGACTTTCTGCATTCCCCATGGCGGTGGCGGCCCAGGTGTTGGCCCTGTTTGTGTGGTGGAAGACTTGGTGCCCTACTTGCCAGGTCATGCCACAGGTGGTTTGAAAGTAAATGGCGTAGGCGCCGTCTCTGCTGCACCTCTAGGAAATGCGGCCGTGTTGCCCATCAGCTGGATGTATTGCCGCATGATGGGCGCCGAAGGTTTGAAGCACGCCACTGAGGCGGCTATTTTGGCGGCCAACTACATCAGCCATCGCTTGGCCGATCACTACCCCACGCTGTACGCCAGCGCAGGTGAAAATGGCAAAGCCGGCCATGTGGCCCACGAGTGCATTTTGGATTTGCGCGGCCTGAAAGAAACCAGCGGCGTGATGTCCGAGGACGTGGCCAAGCGTTTGATGGACTATGGCTTCCACGCCCCTACCCTGTCATTCCCCGTGGTCAACACCCTCATGGTGGAGCCCACTGAAAGCGAAACACTCGAGGAGATCGACCGTTTCATCGACGCCATGATTGCCATTCGCGAAGAAGTGCGCCTCATTGAAAACGGCTTTTGGCCGCAAGACAACAACCCACTCAAGCACGCGCCTCACACAGCCGCCAGTTTGATAGCTGCTGATTGGAATCGTCCTTACTCACGTGAGGTGGGTGCTGCGCAAGCAGGTCGTCCCTTACGCAGCGTGAAATATTGGCCGCAAGTGGGCCGTGTTGACAATGTGTACGGCGATCGCAATCTATTCTGCAGCTGCGTGCCCATGAGCGACTACGCCTCATGAGCGCTTTGAAAATTAAGCGTGTTGACTATTTGAATGGGCAAGATGCGCAGGCTTTGGTCTTCTTGCTAGATGCCTATGCCCAAGACCCGATGGGCGGCGGTGAGGCACTAAACCCAGAGAATACAGCACGCTTGTGCAGCGACATGGCCCACATTGCAGGTGCTGCCAGCTTCATTGCATGGCTTGAAGCTAAACCGGTGGGCCTGATCAACTGCTTTGAAGGCTACTCCACTTTCAAGGCCAAGCCCTTGCTCAATGTGCACGACATCGCCGTTTTGGCAGACCATCGGGGACAAGGCATTGGACATGCCCTGCTTAAAGCGGCAGAAGATTACGCCCGCGCGCAAGGATGCTGCAAGCTCACTCTCGAGGTTCTCAGTGGCAACGCTCAGGCTTTGTCCAGCTACAAACGCTTTGGATTTACCCAATATGAACTCGCTGCTGCAGCGGGACAAGCGCAATTCATGCAAAAGTGGCTGTAAAGTCACGGGTTGAATGAAACCCAATCCTATTCGAGTCTTAAGCGTCATCCCGCCGATGACGCAACTCAACACCCCCTACCCGTCTACGGCCTACCTGACGGGATTTTTGCGTTCGCGCGGGGTGGAAGCAGTGCAAGAAGATTTGGCCTTGAAACTGGTCTTGACCTTGTTCACGGCCCAAGGCCTGGAAGACGTGAAGGTTCGCGCGTTGCGATTGCCAGAAGCTGAACGCAGTGCCAGTGTCAATTTCTTTTTCGATTTCTTTGCGCGCTACGTGCACACCATTGAACCCACCATTGCTTTTTTACAAGGCAAGGACAGTACGCTGAGCCACCGCATTGCAGGTCGTGGCTTCTTACCCGAAGGCCCTCGCTTTGCAGCACTCGATGCTTACGACGACAGCGAATCGGGCGATCCCTTGTCATGGGCCTTTGGCGCACTGGGTCAGCAAGACCGAGCACGCCACTTGGCCACTTTGTATCTGAACGATTTAGCCGACGTGTTGCGCGACGCTGTCGACTCACGATTTGAATTTGTTCGCTATGGCGAATCACTGGCGGGTAGCCAAGCCACCTTCGAACCCCTGGCAGCGGCACTTACTGCGCCCCCCACCTTGATGGATGAAAAGCTGCAAGCCCTGACACTTGTAGCGATTGAAAAGCACCAGCCCACTTTGGTCTTACTGTCTGTACCTTTTCCAGGTGCTGTTTATGCCGCCTTCAGAATTGCGCAGTGCATCAAACAACACCATCCCCGTATTCACATTGCAATGGGTGGTGGCTTCGTGAATACCGAATTGCGTGAGTTAACAGAGCCACGCGTCTTTGATTACGTCGATTTCGTCACCCTCGATTCAGGTGAACGGCCGCTGCTGGCTTTGCTAGAACATTTAGAAGGCAATCGATCAGCTTCAAGATTGGTCAGAACCTTCATTCGCAAATCAAGAGAAGACACTGCGAGCGATATCAATGCACAACTCGGTCAGCGTGTTCAACTGATCAATTGGTCAGAACCCGATGTCCCGTTTGAAGAAGTGGGCACCGCCACATGGGATGGCCTGCCTTTGCAAGACTACCTGTCATTGCTAGACATGCTCAACCCCATGCACCGGTTGTGGAGCGATGGCCGTTGGAACAAACTCACAGTGGCTCATGGCTGCTATTGGAAAAAATGCAGCTTCTGCGATGTGAGTCTCGATTACATTTCGCGCTACGAAACAGCGTCTGCAACTTTGCTGGTCGATCGCATTGAACAAATTGTGAAAGAAACGGGACAAACAGGTTTCCATTTTGTGGATGAAGCTGCGCCGCCCAAGGCGCTTAAAGCATTGGCCGAAGAACTCATTCGCCGAAACGTCCACATCTCGTGGTGGGGCAACATTCGCTTTGAAAAAACCTTCACACCCGAGTTGGCAGAGCTGTTGGCCGAGAGCGGTTGTATTGCCATGTCGGGCGGGCTGGAAGTGGCCTCCGACCGCCTGCTCAATCTGATGAAAAAAGGCGTAACAGTGGAGCAAGTGGCGCAAGTGACCAAAGGCTTCTCAGAGGCAGGCATTTTGGTACACGCTTACCTCATGTACGGGTTCCCAACTCAAACTGTGCAAGACACTGTGGATGCTCTTGAATATGTGCGGCAACTGTTTGAACACGGCTGCATTCAAAGCGGCTTCTACCACCGCTTTGCTTGTACCGTTCACTCGCCAGTGGGCTTGAACCCCAAAGAATATGGCATCGAACTCATCCCATTACCGCCAGTCAGTTTTGGCAAAAACGACATTGGTTTCATTGACGGCACGGGCGTTGATCACGACCTTCTGGGATTGGGATTGAAAAAAGCCATCTACAACTTCATGCATGGCATTGGCCTAGACCAAGATGTGCGCACTTGGTTTCAAGATGCGCTCATTGAACAAGCAGGCGGCAAAAGCCCTGCTTTCAAAATTCCGAAAAGTACCGCTTCAAGAAATAAAATATCTCAGGCCTTGCAGCGCTAAGCTGCAAAACCTGATGGCGACCCTTCATCAAGAAGGATTTGGATAAATTTTGAACGAAAGCAATTTACCAGCTGAATTGATTTTGGCCACAACCATGTCGCCAGATCCTACGTTCTCGGCCGTGAACTCTGCAATATTCACATGATGCGTGACCAAAATCAAAGCCTTGTCGCCTTTGCTTTTGAGTTGACCCACAATGAATTTTTGCAAGTTCGCATTGCTTTGTGGTCCTTGACGCATGTCGTCAAAAAATGAATTCAAAGACGCTTCTATCACGGGCGTGCCGAAGGCCAAGTTTTCAGCCGTCTCTTTGCATCGACACCATGCGCTTGTAAATACAAGTGCATTGCCAACACCCTGAGCTTTCAACCACTGACCTGTTTTTTGCGCTTGCGAGCGACCCGTTGCATCTAGATTTCGTTGAGACTTGCAATCTTGAAGTTGGTAACCAGCAGGATCGCCGATACCAGGCGCAAATTCGTGTCGCATTAACAAAACATAGTCTGATTTTTTGAGCGACTCAGACAATTCACTGGCGGACGCATGAAAGCTCCCAGTCATGACGAGCCCAAACATAACCCACTTAAGTAAGCTTGTTTGAATGCGTTTGATCATTTGGAATTCACCGGTGACAGGTTTTGAGAAGCTTGATTCGCTTGCCCCTCATCTGTTGGCAGCTCCAGCTTAGCCATGGCCATTTTTTCGCCATCCCATTGCTGACCACACCAACAAAAACCCTCAGGGTCAATGATGCAAGTACCGCTGCCACAACATCTTGGATCTTCGTTCATATTTTTCTCTTCATGATTAGAGTCATCACCACGAAATAAGCTGCCCAGCATGGTCGACAAACTGCGCTCGGCCGTTAGGCTTTAATTCTGACATCGCCGCCATCATTTTTGAAACTGATTCTTCTGGCAGCATGGCGTTCTCTGCTGCCACGAAACTAGAAGACAATTTCGATTGAACCGTGCCTGGCTGTAAAGCAGCAAAAACACACAATGGCTTTTTTCGCGAAGCCTCAATTGCTGCTGTTTGCAAAAACATATTTCTGGCTGCCTTGGCGGCTCGGTAGCCATACCATCCGCCTTTTTGATTGTCCTCAATGCTTCCAACTCGTGCCGACAAAGTGGCATAGAAAGATGGCTCTTGACCTGCTAGCAATGGAAAGAAATGCTTCATTAGCAAAGCTGGACCCACTGCATTCACTTCAAACTGTTTTAAAAGTTGCTTGGCATTCAAGGCTTCTAGGCGCTTTTCAGGACCTTTCCCTTCAATGGTCAATGCGCCCGTAGCATCAATGATCCATTTGAATTGGCATGCGCCAAAGGGGCCAGTTGCACTTTTCAATTGAGCAGCGCAACGCGCCATGCTGTCTTCGTTTTCCAATTCAAAATGCAATTCACTTTGACGAGACAAACCAACAACCAGCGAGCACGCTGAATCATTTTGAAAATACGAGACAAACGCGCTACCAATTGCACCGCTTGAACCTAAAACCAAAGCTTGATACAGGCTCATGAATGACGCGCATCCCATTTCATCAGATACTTCTGTAAGGTAGGACGAATGGGCAAGAACATTTTATAGCTCACGTTGATGACCCAACTGAATGGCCACACAGAGAACACTCGACCTGCCAAGCGCCAGCCACGCAACTCCAACCACAAACGAGCAAACGCAGCGCCGCCTTCGAACAACTTGCCCTGCGCATCGCGCACATGAAAGAAAGCCATGGCACGTTGGCAACTCAGGCCATCACCCAAACTTGAATCGTCGTTGGTCTGAAAATTAACACTCACGTCGTGCCAAACCAAAAGAGTTGCATCTGGATTGCCTTTGTAAAAGGCAATTTCACGCCGGCAAAGTGGACAGCTGCCATCGAAGTAAATTGTCAATGCAGGCATGTCTCAAACTTCAGCGGTAGCAATTCTTCTGAGCGCTTGCTCAAAGACTTCTGCAGGTTGACCGCCTGAGATCAAATGCTTCTCATTGATGATGACAGCAGGCACAGAATGAATACCAGCTTGTTGGTAATGCTGCTCTATCTGCCGCACTTCTTGTGCATAGGTGTCAGAAGCCAAAATACCTTGCGCCTCAGCAACATCCAAACCCACTGAGGCTACAACTGCCAACAAAACTTCATCAGATTCAACACGTTCAGCCCGGCCCTGATAGGCCTCAAGCAAA
>Ga0114969_10003581_pt1 | contig 12474 bp, 9 predicted proteins | sample M_130807_MF_Meta_FD_87316 | JGI IMG/M metagenome (GOLD analysis project Ga0114969, IMG submission 87316) | Freshwater microbial communities from Lake Montjoie, Canada to study carbon cycling - M_130807_MF_MetaG | ecosystem: Environmental > Aquatic > Freshwater > Lake | place: Lake Montjoie...
CGGCAAAGAAGTGAGCAAGGCCGCCGCCGAGAAGGCGGTGAACGCGGTCATCGAATCCATCGCGGCAACGCTGCGGAAGGGGAAGAACGTGCAGCTCATCGGCTTCGGCACGTTCAAGGTCGTGCACCGCAAGGCGCGCATGGGCGTGAATCCGAAATCCCTCGAGCCGCTGAAGATTAAGGCATCGAAGTCGGTGAAATTTGCAGTCGGGAAAGAGCTGAAGTCGAAGCTCTGAGCGTCGCGCCGGCCTTGGCGTGATTTTTTCAAACGCGGAGACGCAGAGACGCGGCGGAGAAAAATGCAAAGGCGATGACGCGCGCTCCACATGTCGCTGCGATCTGTCTGCTGTCTTCGCTGCGCCTCTGCGTCTCTGCGTTTTTTTAATGAGCACGAGCTTCGCCGTTCCGGCTAAGAATCACCCGAGCCCACTGTTCCCTCCTCCACCATAAAATCCCCGCTCTCCCGCAGCCTGTCCGCAATCGCCGCGCTGTGCATCGCCAGCCCCGCATTTTCCGCCGCGCCGCCGAAGAAGGAGGAGGCAGAGGATCCGAATGCACCGGTGAGCTATTTCAAAAGGGTGCGTCCGATTTTTCAGGCGGAGTGCCAGGGGTGCCATCAGCCAGCGAAGCCGAAGGGCGGGTATGTGATGACAGACTTCGTGCGGCTGCTGAAGGGCGGCGACGACGCGGAGAAAGATGGGGCGGCCATCGTGCCGGGACAGCCGGAGAAATCACATCTCGTCGCGCAAATCACGCCGATGAAAGGCGTCGCAGAGATGCCGCCGAAGAGGGCACCGCTGCACGAAAGCGAAGTCGCGCTCATCAAACGCTGGATCGCCGAGGGCGCAAAGGACGACACGCCGGAGAATGCCAAGCAGCGCTTCGATGCTGAGCATCCGCCGATTTACTCGCGGCCCCCGGTGATCGCGTCGCTCGATTTCTCCCCCGATGGCTCGCTGCTCGCGGTCGCGGGATTCCACGAGGTGATTCTGTGGAAAGGCGACGGCAGCGCGCCGCTCGCCCGTCTCGTGGGACTCTCGGAGCGCGTGCAGTCCGTGCGCTTTTCACCCGATGGCAGAAAGCTCGCCGTCGCGGGCGGACGTCCGGCGCAGATGGGCGAGGTGCAGATTTGGGACGTGGAAAAGCGCAAGTTGCTGCTCAGCGCGCCGCAGGGATTCGACACCGTGTATGGCGTGAGCTGGTCGCCGGACGGGAAGCTCGTCGCATTCGGCACCGCCGCCGACAAGGCCGTGCTCGCCATCGAGTCCGATACCGGCAAGCAGGTGCTCCAGCAGCGCTCGCACGACGACTGGGTGCTCGGCACCGTCTTCACGCAGAAAGGCGACAAGCTCGTGAGCGTCGGCCGCGACATAACGGCGAAGCTCACCGAAGTCGCCTCACAGCGGTTCATTGATAACATCACGAGCATCACGCCCGGCGCACTGCGCGGCGGGCTGCATTCCGTCGTGCGGCACCCGAAACGCGATGAATTCCTCGTCGGCGGCTCGGACGGCGTCCCGCAGGTCTATCGCATCGAGCGGAAGGAGCAGCGGCGCATCGGCGACAACGCACTCTCCATCGGCAAATGGCCCGCAATGGAAGGCCGCATCTACGCCGTGGACTTCGCGCCCGACGGCCTCGGCTTCGCCGCGGGCAGCTCGCTCGACGGAAAAGGCACCATCAACTTCTACAACTACGATTTCAACGCCGAGATGCCCGCTGACATCGCAGCCATCGAGAAGAAGCCCGCCCCAAAGCGCACCGAGGAAGAAAAGAAGAAACTGGAGAAATACATCGCCCCCATGACGAAACTGCTCGTCGGCGCGACGTTCGACAGCGGCATCTACGCCTTGAGCTACAAGCCCGACGGCGCGCTCATCGCCGCCGCCGGCGAAGACGGACGCATCCGGCTCATCAATCCCAAGGACGCAAAAGTCGTGAAGGAATTCATGCCGGTGACGGTGAGCGCGACTGCGGCGAGTGGGAGGTAGAAGTTGCTACGCGCCTCTATGCCGAAGTTCTACCATAACAAGAACCGGAGGGCGGTGATCGCTGTTGAGGAGCCGACCGTTACCGAGCGTAAGCACCGTAACCGCGCGAATGAGTGGCTTGTGATGATAGAATGGACGACAACTTGTGCCGGCAAGGAGCACAGAGACTCAACGAGTGAGACATACAATGCGGGCCGAGACAGCCGTGAAGCAGCGGTCACATGGTTTCGGATGAACAAGTATCCCGCCAGAGGTGAGGAGATAGATCTCCAGAGTTTCACTCGGCTACGCTTGGAGTATTTAGGGGACAAACAAAAAAATGAATGAAACTAATAGATGGCCCCGGCGCATTTTCCACCCAAGCGCAAGGAGGGTCGGCACGGTGTCAGATCGGCAAATCGGACTCGGTCAGAGTAGCGAGTGATTCGCGGTCTTTCACGCCAGTCTTCTTGACTCGTCTAGCGTGCTTTTCCAGCGCTTCCTCGAAAATCCTTCTCACATAGCGTCCGTTACCGAAGTCACGTCCTCTCTTCGCGTGCGCGGCTGTGAGGTGCGTGAGTAGAGCCGAGTATCCGATTTCATTAAGCTTGTAGTCGTTGTCCTCGGCGAGCTTGATGAATATCCGAACGAGTTCATGCGGGGAGTAATCCTCAAACTCGATGTAACGCGTGAATCGAGAGTTGAGCCCAGGATTCATATTGATGAAGTCCTTCATTTCCTCGGGGTAGCCTGCCACGATCACCGCAATCCTGTCGCGATTGTCCTCCATTTGCGCAACGAGCGTGGAAACTGCTTCTTTGCCAAAGTCTTCACTCGTCGTGTGTCGAACATCCAGGGAATAGGCCTCGTCAATGAATAGGATTCCATCCAATGCTTCCTTTGTCTTCGCCTTGGTCTTTATCGCTGTCTGGCCAATGTAGGCGGCAACTAGGTCTTCACGGTGCGCCTCGACCATATGCCCCTTCGCCAAAAGCCCCAGTGCTGCGTAAATCTCCCCAACATAGCGGGCCACCGTTGTCTTTCCTGTCCCTGGATTTCCTGTGAACACAAGATGCAACGATACTTCTGCGGACTTCAGACCGGCGGCACTTCGTTTGCGCTGCATTTCGACGAAGTCGGTCAGGCGTCGGATTTGGGCTTTGACATTTTCCAAGCCGATCATTCGGTCGAGTCCTTCAATCGCTTCGGTTAGCGCGGCGGCGTTTAGGGGCTCCAATAGTCTGCGGGCTATGGCGGCGTTTTTCCTTCCTGTGTCGGATTGCTCATCGGCTGAACTGATCGCTGCGAGCAGCCAGTGCCTGGCGACCTTCCAGTCTTTTGGCACGCCACGCCCATTCTTATACTTCAATCCAAGCGCGAGCTGTGCCCGAATATTTCCTTGTTCTGCCGATTGGCGGTAGCATGCAATTGCTTGGTTGATGTCTTTCTTTACACCCCGCCCAGTTTCATAAGAGTGTCCAAGTCTGTACTGTGCAAGTGCATGTCCCAGCTCCGCCGCACGGTGGTATCGCATGGCTGCTTGAGCTTTATCCTCCACCACGCCGTGTCCGGTCCAATACGCGTCGCCAAGATTAGCTTCTGCTCCTGCATGGCCTAGCCCTGCCGCACGCAGCCAACACCTGACAGCTTGAGCCGCATCTTTTTCAACCCCACATCCGTCCCGGTATGCGATACCAAGATTATTTACTGCAGTAGCGTTGTCTTGTTCTGCCGCACGCCGGAACCACACGATTGCTTGAACTGCATCTTCGTCAATCCCATGTCCGTTCCAGTATGCGCAGCCGAGACTCACCTGCGCCGCAGCATGGTTTTGTTCTGCCGCACGGCGGTACCACATGACTGCTTGAGCCGCATCTTTTTCAACCCCACATCCGTCCCGGTATGCGTTGCCAAGACGGTACTGCCCCCAAGCATCTCCCCGCTGTGCCGACCACCGGAACCACGCGACCCCTTGAACAGCATCTTTCTCCACGCCCCGTCCTTAAAAGTACGCAAAGCCAAGGTTGCACTGCACCGCAGCGTCACCTTGCTCTGCCGCATGGCGGTACCAGATTGCTGCCTGAGCATCATCTTTGATCACGCCACGCCCGAAATGGTACGCGTTGCCAAGCTGGAGCTGCGCCCAAGCCTGCCCCTCTCTGGCGGCGCAAAGGATTTCATCAATATCGGGAGTCTCGGACATTTTTCAGTGACACGATCAACGCCGGTAGAAATCGAAGCTGTCAATCCGCATCATCCGCCCGAACCAAGAAAACTGGAAACGAGCGACTCATTATTTCCTCAGCGATTCTACCCTTTTCATGAAACCAGCACGGCGAATTTTCCGCCCATGAGCTACGAGCACATCATCACGGTGGAACCCGACAAGCGCAGCGGCAAGCCGTGCATCCGGGGGATGCGCATCACCGTCCAGGATGTGCTGGAGTCTCTCGCTTCCGGAATGACTGAGGACGAGATTCCCGCCGATTTCTCCGAGCTGCCCCGTGAGGACATCCAGGCATGCCTCCCATTCGCCGCCGATCATGAACGCAAGCTGTGCACCGCCGCCGCGTGAAGCTCCTGCCGGACCACAGAACCGGCGTGACGAAGCCAGTCCGCGTGCTACCATTCATGCCATGAGTGCCGCACAGATCATTGACGAACTCCCGAAGCTGACTCCCGCCGACCTTCTGGCCGTCCGCCGCGAGCTCATGGAAATCAGCGAGGAGAACGAAGGCGTCGCACTTTGCGACGCCGCAGCACCGGAAGGCGCACAGATTCTCGACCAAATGGAGGTCGGAGACGGAGAGCCACTCAGCGTAGCCCGATAGCTTTTGTTCATGCCTGAACTCTCGCGCTTTTATGGTATCATCATTCGGATGTTCTCCGAGCCTTCCGAACGGCATCACGTTCCGCACTTTCACGCATATTACGGTGAGCATGTCGCTGTGTTTTCCGTTTCGCCGGTGGCTCTCATCATCGGCTTTGTTCCGCAGCGGCAGCAGCGCCTCATCGAGGCGTGGGCGGAGCTTCACGAGGAGGAACTGCTTTCCGACTGGCAGCTTTTGGAGCAAGGTCGCAAGCCTTCCCAAATCGCGCCTTTGCAGTAAACTAGCGCCATGAATCATCCCATCTACCGCATTACGTCCGTCGAGTGCATTTCGCCTCACTCGCTGCGGCTGCGTTTCAACGACGGCCTGACGCGCACGATTGATCTTGAGCCGATTCTTGAGGGCGAACTCTATGGTCCGCTCCGTGACCCTGGCATTTTTGCACAAGTGGCACTCGACCCGGAGATTCACACGGTCGTCTGGCCATGCGGGGCCGACTTCGATCCGGCCACGCTGCACGACTGGCCGGAACACGAGGCTGCTTTTCGCGCTGCGGCAGAGCGGTGGAAGCACTCCGCTGCGAGCGTCTGAGCATCCATATTCGCCGCCACCTCTGAATGAGCGCGACCCGGCACCCGTTCCTATAATTCAATCTCCACCCGCGCGCCGTTCTTTGTCAGCTTTGCCGGGACAGACTTAGTCTTTGATCCCGAGCGCACTTCGATCGTGTAGTCGCCGAGGAAGCCGCGCACTTTTGCCACACCCCCGCGTCCGGTCCAAGTGCTGGTGTTGGTCCACCACTTCTTAAACACGAGGTCGTACCACACCTTCCCGTGCCCGCGCGGCTGCCAATCGGCGGTCCACTGCGCCGCATTGGGAATCCAGTGGCGCTTCTCCCAAAATCCGCATGTGATGAAGCCGCTCGTCGCCGGGTGCGCGAAGACCGCGGTCATGAAGTCGCGCGTGTAATCGGCCATCACCTCGTCGTCCCACACGTTGATGTCGTGCCCCGTGATTTCGATGGGCAGGCCAAGCGCGCCGAAGCGGTTCAATATCTCCCATACCTTGGTGATGGGAGTCAGTTGCTCGTTGAAGTGGCCCTGCATTCCTATCCCCTGCACCGGCGCCTTGGCATCGAGCAGTTCCTTGATGACCCGGAAATAGCCATCCTGATGCTCGGTGTCCGCCCCCCCGTGGGACAGGATGCTGTAGTCATTGATGAAAAGCTTTGCCTGCGGGTCAGTTTCACGCGCGGCGCGAAATGCCTCGGCAAGGATGCCTTTGCCCAATGCGCGCTGCACATCGGTGTTCGTCACCGGCTCGTTCACGACATCCCATTCGAGCATCTGGCCCTTGAAGGCACTTACCTCCTCTCGGACGTGATCGAGTATCCGCTTTCGCAGCGCATCCGGCTTGTCTTGCAGTGCTGCCACGTCCTTCGGGAGCCGCGTCCAGCCGGGCCAGAGCAAGTTATGCCCACGCACGGCGATGCCGGCGTCGCGCAGCCACTTCACGGTGTCAAGGGCACGCTGCCGGTTGCGCTCAAACTCCGGCCATTTCAGTTCATTCTCGATCGTCACCCGGTTGAATGAGTTCCTGACAAGGTCGCGGTAAGTGTCCGCGTCTGCCCCTTCATCGAGCAATGGCGACGCCGCCACCCCGCTGCCGAATCCATAGGCATGGCGCACCTGCCGGACTAGGAGCTGCGCACCCGGTAGCGACTTGCCCGAGATGCTATGCACGATGACCGTCAGTTGCGCCTTGCGCATCTTTTCGATGCTCTCCGCCGCCTCCTTGCGCCAGGCAGCATCCGCGGTACGGCCCTTGTAAGTAATCGGAGTGTAAGGCAGCCCGCCCAATGCCATGCCTTTGCCATAGCTAATGACCCTCAGCCCCCCTATCTCCATCGCCTGCTTCGCGCTTCCGGCCTGGAAATGCAGCGCGATGTCTTCCTCGCCGTAGTCCATCGCAGAGACGAAAGGCACATAGTATTTCGACCACGCCTTCCCGCACTCAAAGCGGAATGCCGACGACTTGGTGTAAGGCGGACGCGCCAGCTCAAAGACAAACGTTCCCTCTGCTTCGTCGCTTGCACCCGCGGCGCGCGCCCAGAACACCGCGAGCATCACCTCGCCCTTCGCCGCCTTCGCCGAGCATTTCGCATTTGTCTGGAAGCCCCACGCATTTTCCGACGCCATCCGCACGGTCATGCGCAGCGCCTTCTCAAAACCCGGCGCACCCTTCACGTCCACGTACTCAGCAACGCCGTGCTTTTTCGTCTTTGCAAGTGCGAGCGCCATGCCTTCGAGCGCGCGCGGCGGGCTGATCTCGCGCCCGGCGGGCAGCTTCTTGAAACGGGCATCCTGCGCAGCCATGTCCGCGAAAGCGGGCACGGCAAGGGCGAGAAAAAGGAGGATGCAGCGCAGCACGCTCGCGCTTCTACGACATTGCAACGATGACGCAAGCAGGACTCCGCTCGGCGTGCGAAAATGCGGAAGCGCTGGAAACTTCCCGCACCGTGCGTCATCTTCGCCGCACATGAGACGCGTCTTCGGAATCGAAACCGAGTATGGAATCACCGTGGACGGTATGGCCGATGTTGACGTGGTGCGCGAGAGCATCGCCATCGTGCGCAGCTACACCGAGCACGGCGCGCTGATGAAGTGGGACTACTCGACCGAGAATCCGCACCAGGACGCGCGCGGCTTCCTCGCGCCGGAACTGCGGCAGGACACGGATGAGGCCGCATACTTCGAACTCGATCGGGGGCGCAACCTCTCGCATGCCGAGATCAAAAGCGATCTAGTGCTCTCGAATGGCGCGCGCTTTTACAACGACCACGCGCACCCCGAATATTCCACGCCTGAGTGTGCCACTCTCACCGACATCGTCGCGCAGGACAAAGCCGGCGAGCGCGTGCTCGAGGAATGCATGCGCCGCCGCAACGCGCACCTCCCCGCGGGCCAGCGCTGCCGGCTCTACAAAAACAACACCGACTTCCAGGGCCACAGCTACGGATGCCACGACAATTTCCTCATGCGCCGCGAGGTGCCGTGGGAGCGCATCGTGCGCGACAGCGTCTCCTTTCTGGCCACGCGGCAGCTCTTCGCGGGCGCGGGAAAACTGGGCATCGAGGGCGAGGATGAAAGCGCTCGGCCCGGGTCGTTCCAGCTCGCACAGCGCAGCGATTTCTTCGAGGTGCTCACGAGCATCGACACGATGAACCGCCGCCCCATCGTGAACACCCGCGACGAACCGCACGCCGATGGCGACCTCTACCGGCGCTTCCACATCATCGTGGGCGACGCGAACATGTCCGAGTGGGCCACCGCGATGAAGATCGGCACCACCGCGCTCGTGCTCGAACTCATCGAAAAGGATCATGCCCCGCGCATCGCGCTCGCCGATCCGATTTCCGCCACGCGCCAAATCAGCCGCGACGAGAGTTGGAAATGGATGCTCACATTCTCCGACGGACGCATCGCGAGCGCGCTCGACGTGCAGCGCGAATGGCTCGACGCCGCGCGCACGCTTTGCGACCGTGACGACGACACCGCATGGGTGCTCGCCGAATGGGAAAGCGTGCTCGCCGATCTCGCGCGCGATCCGATGAGCACGCGCGACCGCTGCGACTGGGCCGCGAAACGCTTCCTCCTCGATACCTTCCGCGAAGCCGAGAAGCTCGACTGGTCGCACCCATGGCTCCAGGCGCTGGATCTCGAATACCACGACGTCTCGCTCGACGCCGGGCTCTACTACGAACTCGCGCGCACCGGGCAGATGCGCTGCACCGTCACCGAGGAGCAGATTCGCCACGCAATCTTTTATCCGCCTGAGGGCACACGTGCATTTTTTCGCGGACGCGCCGTCGCGCGGTTCAATGCCGACATCACCTCGCTGCAATGGGACGCGCTCACCTTCCGCGAAGGCCCCGACGCGCAAACGTTCGCCTTCCCCCACCCCGCTTTCGACCCGGCGCTCGATCATCTCAATTCGCTGATCCGCAACGCGACCTCCATCGAGTCCCTGCGCTGATTTCCGCGCCTCTGTCTTCGCGGCGGAGAGAAAGTTCCCCGGTTTACTCCCGCGCAACCATCGTTAGCTTGCGCGCCCACGTTGCAAACTCCGTCGCCAAATCCACCGCTGCGCATCCACTACCCGCCCGAGCTTCCTGTCTCGGGGAAGCGGGATGAGATCCTCTCCGCGCTCGCGCAGCACCAAGTCGTTGTCGTCGCGGGCGAGACGGGCTCAGGCAAGACAACGCAGCTTCCGAAGATGTGCCTCGAGCGGTTGCTCGCGACACGGGCGCGCGGGCGCATCGGCTGCACGCAGCCGCGGCGCATGGCTGCAACCAGCGTGTCGCGCCGCGTGGCCGAGGAGCTTAATGTGCAGTGGGGCCGCGAGGTCGGGTGCAAGGTGCGATTTGGCGACGACACTAGCCGCGACACGCTCGTGAAATTCATGACGGACGGCATCCTGCTCGCGGAGATCCAGAGCGACCCGATGCTGCGCGCATACTCGATCATCATCGTGGACGAGGCGCACGAGCGTTCGCTGAACATTGATTTTCTCCTCGGCCACCTGCGCGGCCTGCTGAAGCGCCGGCCGGATCTGCAAGTCGTGATCACCTCGGCGACGATTGATACGCAGGCGTTCTCGGCGGCGTTTGCAAATGCGCCGATCATCGAGGCGAGCGGACGGCTCTTTCCCGTCGAAGTGCGCTACAAGGACGCCTCGGACGAGGAAGGCGAAGGGCTCGTGGAGGATGTCGTCAGCACAGTCGAGGAGGCGCTCATCGAGTCGGACGATGGCGACATCCTCGTCTTCCTCGCGACCGAGCGCGACATCCGCGACACCTGCGACGCGCTCGAAGGTGCGCTCGGAAAAAACTTCGAGGTGCTCGGACTTTTCGGACGCATGGCGTCGGCGGATCAGCAGCGGATTTTTTCGCCGGGACAAAGGCGGCGCGTGATCGTGTCCACGAATGTCGCCGAGACTTCGCTCACGATTCCGCGCATCCGCTACGTGATTGATTCCGGCCTCGCGCGCATCAGCCGCTACAATCCGCGCACGCGCACGAAGCGCCTGCCCGTCGAGCCCGTCGCGCAGAGCAGTGCAAACCAGCGCGCCGGCCGCGCGGGCCGCGTGCGGGACGGCGTGTGCGTGCGGCTCTACGCGCAGGAGGATTTTTCCGCGCGCCCGCCGTTCACGCAGCCGGAGATCCAGCGCGCCAATCTCGCCGAGGTGATTTTGCGGATGAAGGCGTTCCGCCTCGGCGAAGTGGAGACGTTTCCCTTTCTGAATCCGCCATCGAACGCCGCAATGCAGGCGGGCTACACGCTGCTGCACGAACTCGGCGCGCTGAACGACGAGCACGAGATGACCCCGCTCGGCCACGAACTCGCGCGGCTGCCGATCGATCCCACGCTCGGCCGCATGATGCTCCAGGCGCAAAAGGAGGGCGTGCTCCCCGAGGTGCTCGTCATCGCCGCGGGCCTGGGCATTCCCGATCCGCGCGAGCGCCCCGAGGACGCGAAGGAAGCTGCGACTGCGGCGCACCGCGCGATGGCTGATCCGGAATCCGACTTCCTCACGCTGCTCCGCATCTGGCGCGCGATGCCGCCCGCCGAGAGCCGGAATGCGCTGCGCCGCTGGGCAAAATCCAATTTTTTCAACGCAAGCCGGCTGCGCGAATGGCGCGACCTGCACCGCCAGCTCGCCGACGCGATGGGCGTGAAGCCCTCACTCCCGGATCGCGACATTCACTACGAGTGCATCCACCGCTCGGTGCTCACGGGCCTGCTCGGCCACGTCGCGCGCCGCGAGGAACGCAACACCTACAAGGCCACCGGCAACCGGCTCACGACGATCTTCCCCGGCAGCGGACTTTTCGCACGGGGAAAGAAGCCCGCATCGGGAGCGAAAAATGCGCCGGAGGAAAAGGGCAAGACTCCCTCGCAGCCGCAGTGGATCATGGCTGCGGAGATCGTCGAGACCTCCGCGCTCTACGCGCGCACCGCCGCGAGCATCCTGCCCGAGTGGATTGCGGATCTCGGCGCACACCTCTGCTCGAAGCGCTACGGCGATCCGTACTGGGATGCAAAGGCTGGGCGCGTGCTCGCGACGGAGCGCACGATTCTCAGCGGCCTCGAAATTGCGCGAACGCTCGTGGACTACGGGCGCATCGAGCCAAAGGAGGCCACGGAGATTTTCATCCGCGGCGCGCTCATCGAGGCGCAGACGCCGGTCCAGCTCCGCTTTTTCTCCGAAAACCAAAAACTGCGCGTGAAGATGGAAACCGCGCTGACCCGCGTGCGGAACCACCGCGCACTGGTGCTCGACGAGATGCTCTACCGCTTCTACGCCGCGCGCATTGAGGCCGTCTCGTCGCTCCACGATCTCCAGCGGTTCGTGAAAGCGCGCCTCGCGGCGGAGCCGGATTTTCTCTGGGCGACCGAGGAGGATCTCCTCGGCGACTCCGGGGCGGACTACGACCGCGACGCATTCCCCGAGCAGGTGCGGCTCGCGAACACCGTCCTGCCGCTCTCCTACGAATACAATCCCGGCGACGAGAAGGACGGCGTGACCGTGAACGTCCCGCTGCCCGTCGCGCGCGCTCTCACCGCGGGACAATTGCAATGGATGGTGCCCGGCATGCGCGCCGAGCAAATCAGCACGCTGCTGCGCGCATTGCCAAAAACGATCCGCAAAACATTGCAGCCGCTCGAACCCAAGGTGCGCGAGATCGCCGCAGCATTCGATCCGGGAAAAGACGAGTTTCTTTCCGCGCTCGCCGCGCACATCCAGCGCACGTATCGCGTCCCGCTGAAGGCCGGGGACTGGCCGCCGGACAGCCTGCCCGCGCATCTCATGCCGCGCATCCACATCGTGGATGATCGCAAGCGGGTGATCGCCTCGGGCCGCGATCTCTCCGCTCTGCACGACGAAATCGGCACCGCGCGCACGCCCGCATGGGATCGCGCGGTGCGCGAATGGGAGCGCCCGGTCGGGAAATCGTGGAGCTTCGGAGACCTGCCGGAAAAAATTACCGTCGAGCAAATCGCCGGCACTCCACACTACGCGTGGCCCTCGCTCGTCTTCACGGATGCGGGCGCATCCATCCGCCTTTGCCATACGAAGGAGGAAGCCGAGGGCCTCGCCGTCCCCGCAGTGCGCCGCCTCGCGGAGGTCGCCGCGGAAAAGGATCTCGCGTCGCTCGCGAGAGAGTTCCGCCAGCTCGGCCTCGTACATGTGCGCACCGCAGGCCCGGCGAATTTGCGCGACGCCTTCACCGTCGCCACGGCGAAGCTCGCCGGAACCGCAACGCCGTGGGGCGCGCCCGAATCGCTTTCACGCGGCGCGACCGCAATGCTCACCGCACACGCGCTGCGCCTCTCGCCCGTCCTGCCGCTCACCGAGGCGCGCTTCCGCGAGCTGCTCGCCACTTTCCACCGCGACCTCCCTGCGCTCGCGCGAAAGGTCGGCGACATCACCGCGCAGATCGTCACGCTGCGCCACGCGCTCGTCTCCTCGCCGCGCCGCTACGCCACGTTCGACACCGACCTCGCGCGCCTGCTCCCTGCGGATTTTCCCGCGGGCATTCCGTTCGCGCAATTCGTCCACATCCCGCGCTACCTCCGCGCCATGCAGCTCCGCGCCGAACGCGCCGCTCTC
>Ga0114969_10003582_pt1 | contig 12472 bp, 10 predicted proteins | sample M_130807_MF_Meta_FD_87316 | JGI IMG/M metagenome (GOLD analysis project Ga0114969, IMG submission 87316) | Freshwater microbial communities from Lake Montjoie, Canada to study carbon cycling - M_130807_MF_MetaG | ecosystem: Environmental > Aquatic > Freshwater > Lake | place: Lake Montjoie...
ATCGCGTGGACCTCCAGCGACCTCTTTACCGACGCGGCGGCGACTCAAGCCTTGGTTTCCACGTTCGACGGTGTGCTGGTGCCCGGCGGGTTCGGGGTCCGCGGCGTCGAAGGGATGATTGATTGCATCCGTGAGGTGCGTGAGTCACAGACGCCGTTTTTCGGCATCTGCCTTGGGATGCAGGTAGCAATTATCGAGTTTGCGCGCGATGTGTGTGGGCTTGATGACTCGAACTCCAGCGAGTTTGCACCAGAGTGCTCGCATCCGGTGATTTCGTTGATGGAATCGCAACAGGGTGTGAAGGACATGGGCGGCACGATGCGACTCGGCGCGTACCCGTGCCGTCTCAAGGCGGGGTCGAAGGCGGCAGAGATTTATGGCGTGCCCGAGATTTCCGAACGCCACCGGCATCGCTATGAAGTGAGCAACCAGTTTCGTGAGACGTTCAAGGAAAAGGGCATGCGCTTTTCGGGGCTCTCGCCGGACGGTTCGCTGGTCGAGATGATCGAGCTGCCGGACCATCCCCATTTTGTGGCGTGTCAGTTCCATCCTGAACTGAAGAGCCGTCCGAATCGTCCGCATCCGCTGTTCTCGTCCTTTGTGGCGGCGGCACTGGCGAATCGACGCAAGCGCGAAGCGGCCGTCGGTACGGTTCGGACGCCTGCGGCTGCGGTTCTCACGTGAGCATCGTCCGGTTTCCCACTGATAAGTTCTTCGTCATTGCCGGCCCCTGTGTGGTCGAAAGTGATGAACTTATGTTCCGCGTCGGTGATCATCTCGCCCGAGTTGCAGAGAAGATTCCTGGCGGGCTGATGTTCAAGGCGAGCTTTGACAAGGCCAACCGATCGAATGTCGGCGCGTTCCGTGGGCCCGGGTTAGACGAGGGGCTCGCAGCGCTCGATCGGGTGCGGTCGCGGACCGGGCTGCCGATCATCACGGACGTACACGAAGCGGGCCAGTGTGCCGCCGCAGCACAGGTTGCCGATGTGCTGCAGATTCCTGCCTTCTTGTGTCGCCAGACAGACCTACTCGAGGCCGCCGGTGCCACGGGAAAGCCCGTGAACGTAAAGAAGGGACAGTGGATGCACCCGGAAGGAATGGCCGGCGCGATTGCGAAAGTTCGCGCCGCCGGACACGGCAAGCGGGCCGAAGAAGTGGCGGTCACCGAACGAGGAACGTTCTTTGGATATGGCGACCTCGTCGTCGACATGCGCGCATTTACGCGGCTACGCCACGCCTGTCAGTCAGCCGTGATTTTTGACGGTACCCATTCGGTTCAGCAGCCAGGGCGCGGCGAAGGAGGGTCGAGTGGCGGGTTGCGCGAGATGATTCCTGCGCTGGTCTTTGCAGCGTGCGCCGCGGGAGCCGACGGGCTGTTCCTTGAGACGCATCCGGATCCGAGTCACGCACCAAGCGATGGCCCGAACATGATTCCGCTCGATCAGCTCGACGCACTGTTGCAGCGTGCGGTCGATATCTGGGCCGGAGCAGGAAGCGTCCGCACGTGATCTCACCCGCGGCGGCAGCGCGCATCACGGTTATCGGACTCGACGTCGACGGCGTGCTCACCGACGGGGGGCTCATCCTTGGAGACGTAGATGGTAGCCCGGTCGAGTTCAAGCGGTACGATGTTCAAGACGGCGTTGGTATTGTCCTCCTGCGGAGAGCCGGACTCAAGGTCGTGATTGTTACTGGACGCGAGTCTGAAAGTGTGCGCCTTCGTGCTCTAGAACTGAACGTCGACGGGCTATCACAGGATCGTCGTGGTCCGAAGCTTCCAAACCTCGTGAAGCTGCTTGCAGAACTCGGTGAAACGCTCGAAGCAACAGCCTTCCTCGGCGACGACCTCCCCGATGTTGCGATTCTGCGACACGTTGGCATGCCTGTGTGCGTCGGTAACGCCACCCCGGAAGCACGAGCCGCTTCGAAGGTGCAGTTGACCCGCCACGGCGGACAGGGAGCAGTCCGTGAGTTCGCGGAAGCGTTCTTGCGCGCTCGCGGCGTTTGGGAACAAGTCGTTGAGCACTACATCGCCGATCGCTCACGCGACGTTGCACTCGACGAGATCACAGGAGCAAAACAATGAACGCTGACGAAACTGTCGCGTCCGGACGCCGCGTCCTCCGGTTGGAGGCAGCAGCACTCGCGCGAACCGAATCACGGCTCGGGCAGAGCTTTGCTGACGCCGTTCGCCTCGTGACGGAAAGCAAGGGACGCGTTATTGTTGCCGGCGTTGGCAAGTCGGGGATCATCGCACGAAAGATCGCAGCGACGATGACCAGCACAGGGACCCCCGCGACCTTTCTCCATCCGGTCGAGAGCATCCACGGCGATCTTGGCATTGTCGGTGCCGACGATGTAGCGATTTTGCTCTCCAAAAGCGGAGAGACTGCGGAACTGCTGCCGTTGCTGGAACAACTCTCAGGACTCGGGGTTCGGATTATTGCAATCACGGGCGGCGAGCATTCGACACTTGCAACGCATGCCGACGTCTGGCTTGATGCGTCGGTCGAAGAGGAAGCGTGCCCGCACGATTTGGCGCCGACCACCAGCTCGACGGTTGCGCTGGCCATTGGCGATGCACTAGCCGTGACGTTGCTTGAGCAGAAGGGGTTCCAACGCGAGGATTTCGCGCGATTGCACCCAGGCGGGTCCCTCGGCCGTCGCCTTCTGACTGTAAAAAGCATCATGCTCACCGACGATCTCCCACTTCTCCGGGATAGCGCCACGGTGCGTGACGCCTGGCTGCAGGTGGCAGAGCGTCGTGGAATCGCTCTTATTGTCGACGAGACGGAGGCGCTGCTCGGCGTCGTCACCGCGGGCGATCTCGCGCGGCGCATCCTCAGCGAGTCCGAGCTGTTCAGTCAGACCGTAGACTACGTGATGACCCGCTCGCCACGCACCGCGCGAGCCGATGAACTCGCCAGCGCGACGGTGTACCGCATGCAGCAGGCCGGCATTATGGCCATGCCGGTCACGGATGATGCCAATCATGTGCTCGGCATTGTTCATCTGCACGATATTCTCCGCGCAGGAACCCACTGATGCGCGCCGCTGTGCAGTTGCGCACGCTGTTTACGGTGACAGTGTTGAGCGTTGCCTCGCTCGCTGGTACGGCGTGCAGGAAGGGGCAGGGCAGACCGCCAGTTGGCAAGACGAGTAAGAGTCTTGCTGATTCGGCCGACCAGATCATTTTCGGCCAGCGGACGCTGATTACCGATCGTGGGCTTTCCCGCGCGGAAATACTGGCCGATACGTCGTTCTTTTTTGACGAGAACACGCGCATCGAGATGCGAAGGGTCAATGGCACGTTTTTCAACTCGGCGGGCATGAAAGACGCACTGCTGACGGCGAAGGAGGGGCTGTATAACTCGCGCTTCGGGGTGCTCGAGGCACGGGGCGATGTGATCATCACATCGCTCGACGGTCGCCGCCTGACGTCCCCCAAAGTGCATTTTGACCAGCGACTCAATCAGCTCATGAGCGACACGAGCTTCGTCCTGACCGAACCGAACGGCCGTGACATTCGAGGCGTCGGATTCAAGTCAGACCCCGACATGACCAACATCAAGATCGACCGAGTGCTCAGTGCGAAGGGTGGTGCCGTCGCGGTTCCCGATCGTTGATGCGGCAGTTTCGCATGGCGGTACAGTTCGCACTTACGCTGGTGTCGCTCACGCCGATCGTGGCGCGAACGCAGGGACAGCGCGAGTGTAATGTGGAGCTCGCGGGCGTGCGTACGAAGGGGCTAATCACAACAGCAACTACGATCATCCGTCAGCCGAGCGGGCGCAATAACGTCTGGATGGGAGGAGGCGTCGACGCGATTTGCGGTGGCACAGAACAGCGGCTGCTCTCGGACAGTCTTGAACAGTATCCGGATCAGAGCCTTGTCGTGCTCATTGGACACGTGCATTACATCGAGGATCGGATCACGCTCGACGCAGACAGGCTCACCTATTACACGAACGAGGAACGGATCGTCGTCGAGGGCAAAGTTGTGGGTCGCACGCCCGGCGGCACCCGCTTTACCGCACCCCGGGCGGAATATCTGCGTCCAGCGGCCGGAATTCGTCCACGGTCGCGCTTGACGGCTGGGAGCCGTGCCAAGGTTTGGCTGAGCCCCGCGGATGCTGGAGAAACAGGCAAGGACACGGTCGTCCTCAACGCAGATCGCATCGTGAGTGACAACGATTCACTTGTCTATGCGATGGGAAAAGTGACGATCGAGCGCCCGGATCTTCTGGCTTCCTCAGACTCTGCGTTTATGGACAACGGGAGCGAGTTTATGCAGCTCCTCATCCAGCCCGTGATCACCGGGGTAGGCGAGCACACGTTTACACTCGTCGGGCAGGTTATTGACACCTGGTCAAAACAAAAGAAACTCACGCGGGTCCTCGCCCGCGGGTCTGCGAAAGCCACAAGCAAAGAGGTCGTGCTCGCTTCAGATTCAATCGACTTACGTCTGAAGGATCAAAAGATTGACCACGCATTCGCGTGGGGCCCCTCGCGCGCTACAGCAAAATCCGCGGAACAGAACATCTCCGCCGATTCTATCGACATCGCGATGCCAGAGCAGGAAGTCAAGGAAGTCCGGGCCATTCGAAAGGCGTTCGCTGAGAGCCCTCCGGACTCTACGAAAATCGTCGTGACTGAGCCGGATTGGATTCGGGGCGATACCATTACGGCGCGCTTTGAAAAGATTCCAGCCCTCGAGCCTGACACGGGCATGCGAAACGTTGTCCGCGACATCGTGAGTCATGGGACCGCCAGATCTTTTTATCAAGTGGCGCAGTCGGGGCTCAAGGACAAGCCGGCACCTCCCAACGTGAACTACGTAACCGGCCGTCTGATCACCCTGACGTTCCAGCAAGGAAAGGTCAAGGACGTGCACGTACAGGACCAAGCGATTGGCGCGTATGCCGAAGCGAAGCCTGATTCGGCGCGTGTGCCCCGCGATAGCACAACGAAGGCAACGAAGAAGAAGCCCGCGACGCCCCCACCCGCACCAAAGAAGCCGTGACCGACACACCGCACGATCCGGCCCAACTCCTGCAGGCCCAAGCGATCATCGACCGCTATGCAGCCGGCGATCGCTCGACCGCCCTTGCATTGTTTGCCCTCATCCGCCTCGCGGATGATCAGGGATCCGCGGGATTCCACGAGCTCGCCGTTGAGCTTCGGAACGCGTACCTCGAATCACTTCGCTCCGAAGGGCGAGACGCGGACGCCGAAGCGGGCCGCATCAGCCTTGATGAAGTCCGTTCGCTTCTACTGACCGTTATCGTGCCGCGCCTCACCAGTGCCAACGTGTTGCGCCTGCTGGAGGCGCCGGCCGGAAATCCAACAGGGTCCCGGCTGCACGTAAGTCCGGCGGTGTGGGATACGATTCGGCCGATCCGTGGGGTGTTACTTACGGGCCTCCAGCATACGGGTGAGTACCCACACCTCCCGCGGCGGTCGTCCGGAACGTCTAATCTCCCGGCCGGCACTGGCAGCGTCCTCGAAGCACGCGGCCTCGTGAAAACGTACCGCACGCGTAACGTCGTCAACGACGTCAACATCGCACTGCGTCAAGGAGAGATTGTCGGTCTCCTCGGCCCGAACGGGGCAGGCAAGACGACCACCTTTTACATGATCGTCGGGCTTATTCCGCCAGCCTCCGGCCAGATTTTGTATGACCAAGAGGATATTACTGCTATGCCGATGTACCAGCGTGCACGGCGTGGTATTGGGTATCTCTCTCAGGAACCGTCGATTTTCCGCAAATTGACAGTTGAAGAGAACATTCTTGCGATTCTGGAGACACTCGACTTGAGTCGAGCGGACCGCGAGGCTAAGCTGGAGCTGTTGTTGAGCGAGCTCAACATTAAACACCTGCGAAAAAGCAAAGCATTCGCGCTGTCAGGCGGCGAGCGGCGGCGACTCGAGATTACCCGAGCGCTTGTCACCGAACCCCGTTTCATGATGCTCGACGAGCCATTTGCGGGCGTCGATCCAATCGCGGTGCATGATATTCAGCAAATCGTCGCTGGTTTGAAAGATCGCGGCATTGGTGTGTTGATTTCGGATCATAATGTTGAACAGACGCTCGACATTGTCGACCGCGCGTACATCATGTTCGACGGGCAGGTCAAGGTTTCCGGCTCCGTTCGTGAGCTGGTGTTCGACGATACGGTTGCCAAGAACTACCTCGGGCCTACACTAGCTGCTCGTCTTCGCACGCGCTTCATTGCGGAGCAGGACAACCCGCCATCTCGCGCCACGGCCACGGTCGCGGAGGCTAGCCCCACAGGTGAAATGCGACCAGAGGAGCCCGCGTAATGCGGGCAGGGCTCAGCCAAACCGCTAGGCTCGGGCAAGAGCTCAAGATCAATCCGCGCCTCTATCAGGCGATGGACATGCTGTACATGCCGCTGCTCGACCTGCAAGCGCATCTCAAGGCTGAGCTTGAACTCAATCCTTTTCTCGAGCTCGATGAGGAGATGGATGAGCTTCAACACGATGATGAAGCAGACGGCCCTGAGTCTGCCGATGACCCTGACACCGACGGCGTCGCCGAACTTGGAGAAGGGCAGCTAGACTCGACGGATGAGCAGGAGCTTGACGGCCCTGAAAACGCATTGGAGGCCGATTCCCCACTCGAAGCGACCCCTGACGACGAGCCAGACTGGGACACGCTCCTTGACGACAGCTACGAAAAGGAGAACGGCAGCACTGAGCCGGCGCAGGAATCCTACGATCCATTTGAGCGTGTGGCCGGAGCAGCGGCGTCGCTTATGGATTCACTGCGCGACCAGCTTGAGTATCTCGCCCTCACGCCGCGCCAACGGGTCATTGCCGACGAGGTCATCGGGAATCTCGACGAAGAGGGATTTCTAGAAGCGACCGCCGAGGAGATTGCGGAATCGATAAACACGACAATCCGCAAAGCCGCAGAGGCAATGGATCGCGACACCGACGATCTCCCATACTACACGGCGGCTGAAGCAGGTGCGGCTATCGTGCTTGTCCAGGGGCTAGAACCGGCTGGTGTCGCCGCCCGCGACCTGCGGGAGTGCTTGCTCCTGCAGTTCAAAGCGCGCGGTGACGACGACACGCTCGCGGCCCGACTTGTCCGCGATTTCTTCGACGAGCTCGCCGCGCATCGCTGGAGCGATCTAGCGAAACGCATCGGCATCACACCGCAGGAGGTCCAAGCGGCATCTGACGCCGTGGCGAAGCTTAATCCCAAACCCGCGGGAGCTGAGTCGAGCGGCAGGACTGATTATATCACCCCCGACTTCGTAGTCGAGAAGGTTGCCGGTGAATATTTAGTCTTCATTAACGACGCGAATCTTCCACGCGTGCGCGTGAGCAAGATTTACCAGGAGATGGCGCGCAACAAAAAGCAGTTCGACGCTGAGCAGAAAGAGTTTGTCGCAGGAAAGCTTAATGCTGCCCAGTGGCTTGTGTCCGCAATCGAGCAACGCCGCCAGACGATGCTGAAGGTGATGTCCTTTATCGTCGAACGACAGCATGAGTTTTTCGAGAAAGGCGTGCAGTGTTTACGGCCGCTCACGCTCCGTGAGGTTGCTGATGCGATCGGAATGCACGAATCTACGATTAGTCGCGTAACGAACGACAAGTATGCGCAAACCCCACGTGGCGTACTCCCGCTCAAGTTCTTTTTCTCCTCTGGCCTCGCTACGGTTGATGGCGATGATGTCTCTGCTCGAGGTATCAAGGCAACCATTGAGTCGATGGTAAAGAATGAGGATTTGTTCAACCCACTGACTGATCAGGCGATCGTTGAGCGCCTGGAGGCCGAGGGTATCCAGATCGCACGACGCACCGTCGCGAAGTACCGGGACCAACTGGGCGTCCGCTCCGCCCGCATGAGGAAACGCGTATGATCGCCAGCACAAACGCATTGCACGTCGACGTCTCAGTGCTCGTTCCTGCAAAGGACGAGGCCGAGAACCTTCCGATGTTTTTGGCTCTCTGCGAAGCTGCGCTCCACGAGGGGCCTACTGTCTACGAAGTGATTGTCGTTGATGATGGCTCCAAAGACGACACGCCCTCTCTGCTGAGCGCACTGCAGGCACAGTATCCTTTTCTTCGAACGGTCCGGCATAGAAGCCAGCGAGGAATAGCGGATGCGCTCCGCTCTGGGTACCTCGCCGCGCGCGGCGACATCATGGTGTTCTATCCGGCCGACTTGCAGTTCAAGCCTGAGGACATCCCGAGGCTGGTTGCACCGATCATGGCGGGCGAGTCGGATATGGTGACTGGATACAAACAGGGCGCTTACGAAAAGGCATTCGTCTCCGGTATTTACAATAGGCTGAGCCGGTCGTTGTTCAATGTGCCAGTGCGTGACTTGAACAATGTGAAGGCGTACAGGCGCGAGATCATGCAGTCCCAGCCCGTTCGACCAGACTGGCACCGGTTCATGATTGTCCTCGCGCATGCGCAGGGCTATACGGTTACTGAGATCCCTGTCCCGCTGTACGCGAGGCACGCCGGGAAATCGAAGTTTGGGCTGTCGCGGATTCCGGTAGGCGTACTCGATATGATTTCTGTTTGGTTCGAACTGCGATTCGGCCAAAAGCCATTGCTTGCCTTCGGTATGCTAGGAGCCGTACTCTTTGTCATTGGCCTGCTCGCAGGAGTGGTCGCCGTCGTTCTGCTGTTCACGCAGGGAGTGGGGCAGCGGTCCATCTGGACCGTGATTCAGACGTGCCTCATGCTCGGCTCAATTTTCTTTTCAACTGGCATCATCGGCGAACAGATTGCGGTGCTGCGCGCTGAACAGCGGGAACTCCGTCGTACCATCGACGAACAGCGTCGAGAGGGGCAGGGACGCTGAGCCAGAACCGACTACATGCGCTGTGGCTCGCGCATTCGTTCCCCCGCTTCTCGGGCGATATCGCCGGGAACTTCTTGCTGCGGCTTGCAGTCGCCTTGCAGGCGCAGGGGGTTCGCGTCACCGTTCTCGCGCCCTCCGCAGCCGGGCTGGAATCGGAGGCCGTCATCGATGGCGTGACCGTACGCCGTTATCGTTACGCGCCGCATAACTGGGAGACGCTCGCGTACACTGGTACGATGGCCTCTCAAGCCTCAGGGCCAAAGGGACTCGCTTTACTCGCAGGGCTCGTGGCAGCTGGAGCTTTCGCGCTTCGACGAGCTGTTGCGCACGACGCTCCGAATGTCGTCCATGCGCACTGGTGGTTTCCTGGTGGCTTGAGCGCAATCGGCGGTGTCGGCAAGACGCCGCTCGTGACAACGCTTCACGGATCGGATGTCCGACTGGCGAAAGGTCATTCTGTCGCGGTCGGCCTCATGCGACGCGTCCTCCGTCGATCAACACACGTCACTGCTGTTTCAGAGTTTCTCGCACGGGAGATTGGGGCCATTGCTTTAGGGCAACAGGTGCAGGTCGCGCCGATGCCGATTGATCTCTCGGTATTCACCCTTGTGAGTGCCACAGCCGAAAAAGAGCGGTTTCTTTTTGTGGGTCGCCTGAATGCGCAGAAGGGAGTATCCGACGTGCTGCGTGCGCTCGCTCGCTGTGAGCCAACCGCGCAGCTCGACATTGTTGGCGAAGGCGAAGACTCAGTGACGTTACACACCCTCGCAACCACGCTCGGAGTCGAACGCCGCGTGACCTGGCACGGAATGCTTGCTCAGTGCGATTTGCCCGCGCTGTATCGTCGTGCGACTGCGCTGGTAGTGCCAAGCGACCAAGAAGGGCTCGGTCTCGTCGCGGTCGAAGCCGCCTGCTGCGGAACACCGACAATCGCGTACGACGGCGGCGGAATCACCGATGTCGTCAGCAGTCCAAGCGCGGGCTGGCTCGTGCCTCCGGGCGACGTGTCCGCGCTCACCGAGGCTATGCGGGAGGCTGGTGCGAACCCCACTGAGCGGAACCGGCGCGGTGCCGCGGCTCGCGAGTCGATGCTCACACGGTTTGATCCCGCGGTCGCCGCTGCACGGTACCTCGACATCTACCGGCAGGCAATCGACCATGCTTAGGACCACATGGGGGCGCGCCCTGAGCCTCGTGCTCGTCGCCGTCGTGCTCTGGTTTTTCGGGCGAAGTCTGCTCGAACAGCGCTCTGCAATCGGCGCGCGATGGGACGAGCTGCACCCCGCGTGGGGGCTCCTCGCGCTTTCGGGGTTCGTCGTACTCATCAGCTATGCGGTGCTTATCGAAACGTGGCGCCGAACCGTGGAGGCGTGGGGCGCGCAGATCGCCTGGACGTCCGCGGCACGCATCTGGTTTGTGAGCAACCTCGGCAAGTACGTCCCGGGGAAGGTCTGGCAGATCGGCGCGATGAGTCTCTTGGCAGAGCAGAGCGGGGTGCCGGCGGTGGCCGCGGCTGGGTCATCGCTAGTTGTAAACCTCGTCAACCTGCTCGCCGGAATGCTCGTGGTCCTGCTTACCGCGGCCCAGCTGATTCCCGGCGCCAGAGTCGTCCCTATGCTCCTGATCGTAACGGTGCTGGCGTTAGCTACCCCGTGGCTCCTCCCCTGGATTGCGAGGCTTGCCTCGTTGGTGCTCCGGAAGCCGATTGCTGAGCCCAAAGTGCCCCCGTCCGCAATGTTTGTGGCCCTCGTTGGGTGCATGATCGCATGGGTGCTGTACGGGGTCGCCTTTCAACTGCTGGCGGCCGCGTTGTTTGGCTCTACCAGTGGCACGACCGCGTCCTATATCGCAGTTTTCACATTGTCGTACCTGGCAGGTTACGTGTTCCTCTTCGCGCCCGGTGGGATTGGGGCGCGAGAGGATGTGCTGCAGCGGCTCATCGCTGCGGCGGCAATGCATCCCGTTCCGGACGCCCTGTTGTTGATCGTCGTATCCCGACTCTGGCTCACGGTGCTCGAAGCCGCACCAGGTCTTCTGCTTCTCGCGCTCCGCCGTTCCACTCCGCCTACTCCCTGACTCGCGCATGGCTCGCACGCCCGTCTCGACCGCGAACTCCTCCGCCTCGGCGGCTCCCGCCGCACCGTCGTACGCTACGGCGTGGGCCGCTCTCGTCTACGCCGTCTGCGCCCTGTCGCTCGCCTGGCCAGTGCTCACGGGGAAGTTCCTCGGCAATGTGAACAGCGATCAGTATCTCGCCGGGTACGCGTTTCGTGAGTTCGCGGCGAGCTACTTCAAGTCGCATGGGTCGATCCCGCAGTGGAACCCATACCTGTTCGGCGGGATGCCGTTCATTGCGGCAATGCACGGCGACATTTTCTACCCAACCTTCCTGCTTCGCCTCATCATGCCTGTCGGTGCGGCGATGGCGTGGGGAATGATTCTGCATTTCTTCCTGTCCGGGTTAGCCACCTACTGGTTCCTACGTCAAGCCGCGCGGTTATCATTCTTCGCGGCGGTGGTTGGCGGCGTCGCCTACATGATGAGCGGCCAAGTGTCTTCGCTCGTTTCGGCGGGACACGACGGCAAACTATTTGTCTCGGCTCTCTTTCCCCTCGTTCTGCTTGTGATTACCTGGGGGATGCGCGACGGTAAGCGCTGGGCTTGGGGCGTGCTCTCGTTGCTTATCGGACTCGCGGTGCTCTCACCGCATCCGCAGCTCTTGCAGTACTTGTTGCTCACCTCAGGCGCATACGCGCTCTTTCTGGCGTTCGCCGGCGAAGGCAAGGACAAGCTCAGCATCAACGTGGCCATCCAGCGCCTCGCCTGTGCCCTAGGTGCGGTGCTGCTCGGCGCAGCGATTGGCGCCATTCAATATCTCCCCGTTCGCGAATATGTGGCGTTTTCGCCGCGCGCTGGCGGCCGCGACTACGCATACTCGACATCCTTCTCGCTCCCGCTTGAGGAGATTATCAATACCTACTTGCCGCAGTTCTCCGGAATTCTTGATTCCTACTGGGGACGCAACGGCATTCATTTCCACAGCGAGTATGCCGGCGCTGCCGTGCTGGTGTTGGCCGTTGCTGGACTCGGCGGCTGGGCCGGCGCACGCAGACGATTCGCCTGGTTCTGGATCGGGACCTTCGTGGTCACCCTCCTCTGGGCCTTTGGCGAGTTTACGCCGTTTTATCAGCTGGTGTACGCGCTCGTCCCGGGGACCAAGTTCTTCCGCGCCCCGATGACCATCATGTACGTGAATAGCTTCGCACTTGCCGCCCTCGCTGGACTCGGCACCGAGAAGTTGCTGACGGGAGGGAAGGGGACCAAGTTCGCCTTGACCTGGGTCAGCGTCGCGGCCGGGATTGCCGTGTTCGCCATGGTCGGAGGCTTTACCGCCCTTGGGAATGCCGTGGCCGTTCGCCCCGAGTTCGCCGAGCGCGTTGATGCCAACGCTGATGCCGTGAGACTCGGAGCGCTTCGTTCGCTGTTTTTTGTGGCGCTTGCAGCTGGCGTACTGTACGTGCTCGCCAAGCAGAAACTGACGGCCACTATGGCCGGCTGGGCCCTTGTCGCGATCACGGCGGTTGATCTGTTCAGTGTGGAGCGGCTCTACTGGGATTTCAC
>Ga0114969_10003583_pt1 | contig 12470 bp, 8 predicted proteins | sample M_130807_MF_Meta_FD_87316 | JGI IMG/M metagenome (GOLD analysis project Ga0114969, IMG submission 87316) | Freshwater microbial communities from Lake Montjoie, Canada to study carbon cycling - M_130807_MF_MetaG | ecosystem: Environmental > Aquatic > Freshwater > Lake | place: Lake Montjoie...
TAGGCATCAGCAGTGTATCAACCTTTTATAGTGAAATTTCTTCTGTGCAGTCGTCTGTCAATGCAAGTGCTTCTTCCCTCAGTACAGCGATCTATCTCACAAATTTGAGCACTTACAATGCTGCGAATCTCTATACCGATAACAAAGTAGGCATTGCGACACAGCAGAATAACAACAATTTGGCAGCCTATTCAACCTATGTGAGCACAACCTACGCAACAATTAGCAGTCTTTCAACCTTACAGGGATATACGACAAGCACTCTAATTAGCACAGGAGATGGTTTGACCAGTTCTATTTATTTTTTGAGCACGGGATTAAGCAGTTATGTTTACTTAACTAACTCAACAACACTCTCTACGTTTAGTTCGATCTTAAGCACCCTGAGTCTTCAATCGACACAAATAGCCGCGTTACAAGCCTTTAGCACAGGAAGTTATAGCACAAACTACATTTTGGCTAGCAGTCTTATTGTTTCATCACAGGCAATCCAAGACAGTAATCTCGCTGTTTCCACGAATAACCTACAAGTTCAAATAACAAGCAACACATCAAATATAAGCACAAATAACTCTACTTTTTTGAATTTCCAATCGACAACGATCTCTAGCATATCCTCTCTGACATATCGAGTCAGCACCATAGCAGATTCCTTGTCATCTCTTTGGTTTAATTTTGATCTCTTGAGCATGAGTTCTATTTTGAGCAGTATTTACACATCTTTTTACAATTTGGAAATATACAACACAAACCTCTATTCAAACACATCTACCTCCGTAAGCACATCGATTGGATACATCTTATATTCTACGAATCTATTCAATCAATCCATTGCGAATGCGTTTTTCAATTCAAACGTCAGTTCCGTCTATGCATCCACCGTCAGCACTGTGGTTCCAAGCACAATGGCATTTGTGTCAAGTCTTATTAGCACACTCTATAGCAGTTTATACTATAATCTTAATTCCACCTTACAAGATACTGTGTATTCTTCTTTAACAAGCACAACCTATGGTTATTTGTCGACAGTGGTTCCTTCCATTACGTCTCAAGTCAACAGTACTCTTGTGACAGAACAACGATTGCTTCTCTCAAACACTTCTTCCAATGCTGTGCTGGATTTTTCAACATATCGCAATTTCTATGTAAATGTGAATTCTTTGTCAAATGGAACCGTCTACAGAATAAGTTACTCATCCAATGCGATCTCCACCCTTAATTACAATCGTGGAGTGATTACCATTGATATTAGCACAGTTGGAAATTTCTACTCTACAAATAGCAGTTTACTTGTCCTTGCAACAAATCATTATGGCTACCCTACAACAACATCCGAGCGATATATACCCTATATAAGCAACGCAGATTATACCATGCAGTATGAATACACCATTCTGAACCAAATTATATACACAAACTTACTAGGAGTATATCCTAGACTCAATGTGACATCAATTGGATACAGCACCATTTCAACCTTGCTTTCAGTATACGTCAATTCTACAATCAATTCTAATTACATATGGCGAAACACACCGATTGCTGTTAATTGGACCACCTATTCATTTTATCCATTTTCGACCTTTGGTGCTCCCTCCTTCAATCCGCAAGTGCAACTCACCTACAATGTGAACAGCACCACTATCCAAACATATGGTCCTTATTCGTTTTCTCAATCGACAGCAGTGATTCAACTTCCTGTTATCAGTAGTGCAACCTCCGCCTTTGTGTCAACTTCCATCAGCGCCTATATTGTTGGAAAACCCACATCCGCCGTATCCAGATCGTTTGTCACCGTTCTTCCTGCTTTCAATACCGTCTACCTATCAAGTATCAGTTCTGGAATCCGTATCAGTGGAAACACACTCGCAGGATTTTCAGGTACAGGATCCAACACCTTATCTTCCTATTCAATTACTGTCAGCACTTCATTGGGAACGAGTCCAAATGCAAATTATGATTTCCCAAATCTTACGTATGCAGCATCCAATCTTCTCACAGGCGGATCAAACCTAAATTTCATTGGACCCTCTACTCCAACCGTGACACCTGCAATCGCTCTTATAAGCACACCCTCTGGATATACTCCAAACAACGCATTTAGCAGTATTAGCTACACCAATGCCACAGATGCTGTATCCACCATCATTCCAAGACAAAATGCTGCTTATCAACAAGTCATCGGCATTGTAAACTTTGGGTCGAATATATTTAGTCGCATTCTTCAATTAACCTCAAACATCTCAACAACGTTTGCTTTATAAACAGGGTGAAAATTCTCCTTTGTTGATTTTGTTACCGTCTTCCACTATCTAAACATTCCTACACTCTAAGAGTGTAAGAATGTTAGCGCATCATCCTTCCACAGGAAAGCCCATACGGGTTTTAAGAACTGAACCAAAAATAACAACTGATGCAAAAACGCTTGTTCTTCTGGATTCCACCATGAAGCCCAGTCCCCGTTGGAATCGTTGGTTTCCTGTTGTCACAACAGTTGACGCAGTGTCCGTGTGTGGACCTCAACAAATACTTGCGGTCGTCCTCGGACCCGATGCTTCCTTTGCAGAATGGAGTTCCGTCCTGCCTTCCTTAACGTCTGAAACATCCCAAACCGTCTTTGTAGCCCCTCGCAAAGTCCTATCTTCCTGGGAAAAAACTGGTTTTACATACGATCGTGTCTTAATTACAGAAGAATTGTTTGATGCCTATCCCTATTTAGGAGAACCCTGCACATCAGCAGATCCTCTTGCGAAGGTGGTTGTTTGTATTGCGCATATTTTTCGCATACAACGCATTGTCTGGTCTCATTCAGCAGATCGATCGTCTCTTCCAGCACCTATTCTGCCCGTGTACGATGCTTGGACTCGCTGTCTTCAAGGAACACTGCGTCAAATCCCAGCGGATTCAGATGACACCTGCATTCCTAAAACGACCTTGATTCAACAGTGGTACACTGCGTCTCCAGCAAGAAGACATAAGGAAATTAAGGAATGTTTAGAAAAGAATATCGCTTGTCCCTACATTGATTCCATCCTGTTGTTGAATGAATCCGAATATACCAATATTCCAGCAAGTCCTAAGATTACCTGTGTAAACATTGGTCATCGCCTGACCTACTATGACGCCTTAATCGCTGCAAGGGATCGTGTCCCAGTAGGCGACATTGTCATCATTGCGAATTCAGACATCTGGTGTAACGAGACACTCTCTTATTTGTGGCGTATTTCTCTTAAGGAATCATCGATGTTCCTGGCCTTGTTGCGATGGGAAGACGTAGAAACTCCTCACATTTTCGGCCCTCGTCCTGATTCACAGGACACGTGGATTTTTGCACGTGATTGTCTCACCTTTACGCCCACAAAGGAGGAATTTGGCTATCCATTTGGACAATCGGGCTGTGACAACGCAATCGCACTCGATATGATGCGTCAAAAGTTTATGGTTGTGAATCCTGCGTATTCGATCAAGACCATGCATTCCCATCGATCCAATGTTCGCACCTACGATCCGAAAAACATTCTGTATCGCCCTTTCTATCTTCATTGTGATCCTACAGCGATTCAAAGCGCTCATGTGGAATTGAATTTATCTGCTTACAAACCTAGTGGACTCTTGTCAACAGTGTGGCAATCCACCTATATGTGCGAATCCTTTCCAAGACCCCTTCAGTCTGTAGAACCCGATGTACAGGACACCGTGTGCGCTATGCTCAAACACAACGGAGGAGGATGGAATTATGTCGCGCATTCTCAGAATCTCTGGACACCGTCCATTAAAGGCCCTCCTCTCTATCACTTCACGGGCGGCACCTTTGTCTCTCCTGGAGGAATTGTCAGTGGATGGAACAAGATCTATACCGGTGATCACAAGGGGTGGATGTCCCGCTGGGAAATGTCTCGCACCACTCTTCTAACAAATTGTATGCGCGTGGAGTCTGTTGTGGCACTTCCCTATTCTAACAAATGTATGACCTCTCTGAGTACCTGGGTGCTCGAATATTTACCACGCGTTCTACGTCTTCGTCGGATCCTGCACGATGCTGGCTAACAGGTCCCTGAGTTTGGTGTTCCCTCTCAACCGGATCTGGGCGCCTTTCTACAAGACTGCATCTGGCCTTCCTCGGATCCAATGGCCGCCCTTCCCATGTTGGAAGATGTACAATACTACGCAGATCACGTATGGGCTGTTCCACCCTCCGACACTCCTACACCTGTCACGAAAGAAGATGTCGCCTTGTTGCGATCCTTGCTTCCCTCTGTAGAACGTGAATCAAAACCAGTGGCTGTGATCTGTGTATCCGATGATCCATCCGTCGTCTTGTCACGTGAATGGGCCGACTCTGTAGCCGAACACATTCTATCGAAATGGACGGTGAAAATCGTGCTTCCAACAGATTCAGTGGTGCGTAGGAGAGAAGCATTACAAAGCGCTACTTGGATCATCGGAAGCGGAGACGCGCTCGATTGGATTTGGATGGCTTCTGCCGGTACAACAGTCCTTGAATTCATGGAGGCTGGAACTCCTGAAGGATCTCATATTCACTTAGCCGGCGCAGCAGATCTTCGCTGCATCGTTGCAACTCATGTGCGCGATTCACTTCCGAACCTAAGACAAGCAGCCCTACTCGATGTAGGAAAAGCAGTGAAAGCCTTCGGATTCAAAGAGTTGTTAGATGTGGTCAGATCTCCCGTCAAAACCACGATTCCCACGGTTATCTTGCCAACTGGAAAGGCGCTGAATGGATTCTTTTCTCATAGCGGAGACACCTTTCGTGAAATGGCAAAGATCTGGGCAGAGCGTGGCTATTGTAATATTGAATTAAGTGAAGAAACACCTTATTGCTGGTGGGGTGGAATTGGCGAGATACTCTTATATGATCGACCCACCGTTCGATGGTGGAATGATTCCGTTCCTTATCAAATGGCTCTCTTTGGAAACTGCGAACCCATAGACAAGGCTCGCATTCGTCAATCCGTGTGGTCATTTTGGCCACGATCGCCAAGAGCCATTGAAGCCGCTGTAGACGCACACAAGGTGTTACGGACCTGGGAAGATCGATCCATCAAGTCTTTGTTTCTTGGCAAGATCGAAAATGGAGTTCAATTGGCTGCACGATCCACAGCGGATTGGTCCAAGTGTGTCGATCTGTTTTCGATGCCCAAGGACAGCACTGGTGCGCCGTATCCTTTTACACAGGAAGAATACCTTGACAAGTTATGTCAAGCCCGATTTGGTCTTTGTTTGCCTGGCTTCGGCAAGAAATGTAATCGTGAAATCGAGTACTTTGCTTGCGGAACGGTTCCCATTGTGACACCGGATGTTGATATGACCCATTATCTAGTGCCTCCCAAGGCAGGCGTTCATTACTTTATTGCGAAGACGCCCGAAGATGTGAAACGCATTGTTGCCGGCACTACAAAGGAAACATGGCGCATGATGTCGGTGAAAGGTCGTGAATGGTGGCGATCCTATGCTTCTGCAGAAGGAATGTTTCGTTTAACGTTTGCACGCATTGAACAATGCCGCCCTTATTTCGGTGTTGGAATTCCTCCTACAATCCGATTGTAAATTCATAAATAGTCATAGATTCTCATAGAATCTAAAACTAATACTATCTTTCTAGACTAAACTTCGTAGAAACCGCTGAATGGGCGGATGAGTCTTGAACTTGTCCAAATACTGTCGCAACCATTGATTAAAATACCCTGCAGCGCCTGATGTTTGAAACCAATGCGTATGAACCGACTGAAGGGGTTTGTCCTGGTATCGCAATCCAATACTCTTATCAGATCGATTGAATGAAAAACGTCCTTGAATGTCAGGAGGGGGACTGGTCCCTTGAACCATCCGCCACCATCCAAAGTTGACTTGAATCGGAAATTCGTACAATCCAGATCCTGCAACTACTGCTATATCTTCTAAGGCTGCCTGCTCAAAGAAGCGACTCACAGAAGCAAAGGCACGCCACTTGTCCAAAAAATCCCGTGTTTTGAACCACATAAAACCAGCATTATACTTTCCAAACAGTCCTTCGTCGACTGGTCGAATCATATGTGGCGACAAGGCCAGCGTTGCTGTTGCTGGGATTGAAGGAAGAGGCGCTAAATGGCAGATGTCTGCATCCAAGAACCAAGCGCCTGTTGTGTCCAAGGTCGGATTCACAGTCCACATCCAATCCAAGACGTTTGCCTTTTCGTACGTGTAATCCTTGAACAAAGAATCGTATAATTTGCCTGGACGAGCTTCCATATCCGATCGTGTTAATCCCTTGTAAGCATCCAAGGCAACTCGGACATGCCTTGTTCCTTTGAATAACACAGAATCAATGGCTGTTGCGGAATCGGTGTAAATGTACAAGGTCGCATCGGGGTGCCAGACTTCCAAGGTCTTACAAAAAATACGGAAATCCGATAAGGCTTCTTTGCCGGTAACAATCAATCCAATGTGGGCCATTGCTTTGATTACTTTGGTATGAGTTTAGACCAGTGAGTCTAATTGCGACGACTAGAACGACGACTGGCCTTGCGACTACGACGACTGGTCTTACGGCTTGAGCGACGTTTCAATATTTTCACCTTACCAACAAGTGTATCTGCCGGATTAACTTGTACATAATACTCGACTCCATCAATGGTTACGTAGGCATGCAATATGCTACCTCCCATAGACCGACCGGACTTTCGATCTAATATTGTACCTTGTGGAAGATGCTTTCTTGTAAGATGTCCTTCTGCATAGACATCAACATCCACACCTTCCTGAGCAGCAACTGTATATTGAGCACCGTTCATATATATTAATGTTCGAAATTTAATTCGTAAACTCTTCCACCCAATGTTGCACCTCTAAATACTGTCTATTCAAACTCGTAACCCAAGCTTCTGCGAGGTCTTTTGTTAGACAATACGATCCGTGATGTTTGTCTCCATTAGGAAGAATATACGCAATACGAAACATCTTGCTGTGTATGACACTAGTCCCCACAGTTGATTTGCTTTCGTTTTTTTTCAGTTCCGAATCATCAACCGTTTCTGCAAACGATTATGGGCGGTTTCTGCATCCACATCTCTTGCAGCCATACGACGTTGTCGTTCTTCCTCGGCCACCTGTTTGGCTCGGTCAAAGGCTGCAACCGCTGCCGCTTCGTCTGCTGACAAGGCCCTCGGAGCCGTTCCGTATTCTCGTTTTGCATCCTCCAAATTGGAAGGGCGTCCATCCGTACTTACATCCGCCACATCCTGACTAAAGGTCGAACCTTGTCCATACGCAAATTTAAGATCCGTGTATCCAATTCCTTGACCTCCTGGCGCTTTCGTATACTGCGCTGGGCGTTCTCCACCTAATTCTACACCAAACGAGGGTGCCAAGATCAGTTCCGAAGGAGCCCTGTACTTGCTAACAGACGTTTCTGTTGCTGTTGTCTTGGCCCGCGTTTCATCAGCAAAGGCCTTATGAAAAATATCGGAATTGAATTTCTGTCGCAGATTGTCGTAGGTTTTTACGCTGACATCCTCCTGCTTCTTCAACCAATCGCCATATCCATCATCTCCGTCGGGATCTGGCAACTTGTTCTCCTCAAACAGCTTGTTGAAGGTTGTCATGTTCAAGTTCTTAGGATTCAAGGCAACTGGAGCCACTGCTTCGTCTTCCAATTCCAATACGTTCGCATTCACAGGGGCACGCGCTCCACCGCGGTCCAGAGGCAAACCAGCGACTTGTCTGACCGTTTTTGCGTGGGCCAAGGTCACAGGAGCCGTAAAACGAGCATCACTTCCGTCTTGTGCAGTTTTCGGAATCAATTTCTGTAAGACCTCATCAATATAGGTATAGGCGCGCGTAACCTTGTCAAACAGTTCTGGGTTTCCACCCTTATCGGGATGCGCCTTGATGGCAGCACGTTTGTAAGCAGACTTCAAAGCCTCATGTGTCAAGGGTGTAGAATCATCAAGACCTAACACGTAATAGGATTCGTGTAAGACATCCAGCGCCCGTTTCGGTGGCGGAACAGTTGCCAAGGTTGTTGTTCCAGTGCGACGAGGCACATCATGAATCTGTAAGGTGGGTTCTCGTCCAACAAGTCTAGCATGTTGTGGGGTTGCCTGTGGAGTCTGTGCACTTCCTGGCCACGGTGCATATTCTCCTCGTCTTTGTGCCGCGATATAGGCTAACACTGGTGCATACACTCCTGTGCGTTTTGCGACATTTACAAACTCTTGACCGACTAACAAGGTGTCCAAGGTGCGAAGTCGGGCTTCATCAGACTGCAGTGCAGTCAGATTCTGCCAAATCCGACTATATCGGGGTTCCACGGATAGTCCTGCTCCCATTCTTCTTTGGCTCGGAATCTTTTTATTCAACGCAACCGAAGGTTGCTACGCAGAAATTCTTACACTAAAAGTCTCCTTCTGATAACAACACATTAGCCTGTAACCAAGTGGTGACGTTCATCACTTGATTGCTTTCGTATTTTGCATCTTGAACACCGTTCTTATAGAGGTACACCGTCGGAACCTTTCCTACATCCTTCTGCTCCTCTTCTTCCATATTGTCATAATCAATGTGCTTGACTGGCACTCCGTACTTCTTGGCCAGATCCTCTATTTGTGGCTGGATCATCTTACACGCCTTACACCATTTTGCTCCAATATATGTTATATTGTAGGTCATTGTGATGATCTGAAAAAGAGGAAGAATTTCTTCATTTTTTCAGATGGGATGAGAAAAATTGAAATGTACACACCTTGTGTACATGTCTTGCATCTTACTTACAAATGGAATACACTGAACGTCGCAAGAAATCGGATAAGGCAAAGGATAAGGCTGGGAAACCTAGTCAAAAACACGTACGACAGTACGAAGCTCTAATGGAGATAAGAGCCGCTTCAGGTTCTTCTACGAAAGTCGTAGTAGAATCTAAGAAAAAGTAATCTTTTTTTCATATAATTTTTTTCATCACAAAACGCTGTCATTATGCAAAATACTCACTGTTACGCAATTGGAGCATACCCAAGTTCCACCCCAGCTGTACCTCCTCCACCGTTTCGCAACGCAATACCGGATGATCCGCCCCCTCGAAACATCTCCTTTTTCTTCATCGCAAACACAAGCGATATTCCAAGCATGACGAACACTGCCCCCACTAAATATATGACCGAACTTGACTTCATTCTACTCTAGACTGAGAATGTTATCATCTAAAACAATATCCGTTTCTACAAATTGCATACTCACCACAATCACTATCCTTATTACATAACACTGCGTAAGACCAATATGGAAAATACCAATAGGGATACCCATATCCCCAACCACCATTCCCTCCGCCTCCACCATAATGTAACCACGTTCCGGGAGACCCCCTCCTTCCACCCATATGTCCACCTCCTCCGCCTCCTCTGCCTCCGTGACCGCCCCCTCCGCCTCCGTGTCCACCTCCAGCATGTCCGCCCCCTCCATGGCCGCCGCCACCACCACCCCCCGATATAAACATCTCTTTTTTCATAGCAGCAAACGCGAATCCCAAGACGACGACAATCAATCCTACAATCTGTAGAATAGATCTTGCTTTCATCCTAGTCTAGTCGTACAATTCCTCGATCCAATTGCGTATTTGATCCGGACGTATTAAGGGAATCTGAGGTTCACATTCCCATAGGAAGCGCTTTCCAAACGAAGCAACACTGTATTCAGTAGGCCACGCATATGGATGTGCTGCAATCAACTTCTTGTATTCAGAAGGCAAGAGTTGAAAGGACGATTCCGGTAATACAAGGGCTAACTGCTCCAACGGTTTCAATTCAAGGCGTCGAGTTTTAGGAACATGCAATACAGTCTTTGATTCCAAGCATTCCAAGATACTTTGCCAGCGAGGAGGCAGGAGCCAGGGATACATCCATTCTCGATCGACTTGCTCTCCAGCATAATACGCCAACGTCCATCCCAAGGACTCGCAGTATATCTCGGCAGCCTTTGCTTTCTCAGCACCTCCTAAGGCCTTGCGATCATAGATTGCTGACCAATCTGATCGTAACCGATATTGCTGTCGATCTCCCTGTTGAACCTTATAGACAAGCACTTCATCTTCGCGCCACTCCAACGGTGCATCCTGTGCTCTTGCTAGTGCGCGTTCCACTGCGTCCCCTCCCATAACGCCAATTCGTTGCGTTAGTTTTTTTGATACCGACTTCAAGACATCCTCTGCTTCCGTATCCGCTAATCGTCGCACAAGGTCTATCAAGACCGGCACATTGTATTGTACAGAATCCTTGCTAAGAACAAGAGGTTCCTTTAACTCTAGTAAATACTCCAACAGTCGCTCAATACCATTGTCCTTGATCTTAAGCGCCATTCCGTGAGGGATAAAGTCATTGCCCAATAGATTCATAACGCCTACAAAATCGCATAGAAACTCAGCCGGTGTTTGAGATCCGTGACGACCATGTGCTGCATATAAGGCTGCTGACAACTTCGACATATCCATATACAAAAACTGTTCTGCACCCACAGCATTCGTCTTCACTCCACCACCAAATTCTGTTTCCTCTCGAAACAAATCAACTCGCGTTCCGTAGCGCGCGTATTGAAAGAGTGCTAAGACAATCAAGTCGGCATCCAATCCATATACAACTGCATCTTCAATCTTCGTCTTGCGAATATAGTCCATTAACTTCTGTTCCCCCTCTCCCGGTTCATCTGCAGGTGACACAACAATACGAGAAGTGCGTGTTAGATCATGGAGGGCAGCCGTCAACTGTTCCATGAACGCCGTGCCCGGTGTAATCGCGTTCGTATCCCATCGAGGAATGCGTACGTATCGTCGCCCCTGTGCTTCTGCCTTGATCCTTGCTTCCTCATCCGCCGTCTTTGCCGACTTAAATCGTCTCATCCTCTGCTGTTTCAACTTCGCCAACGGTGCAACACCATCCACCGCAATATAGAGTGTCTCTGCCTCTACATGTCTGTCGAGTTGTCGTATATAAGCAAGAACCCTTGTCACAAGATCTCGTTCCCATTTGGACGCCGTCAATTCTGTATAAGGAGTAGCAGTTTGCTGTAGTCTTACACAGTGATAAATCGCACAATTGAGATCTAATGCTAAGACTTGAGGTTTTGTAATCCTCGTTTTGGATGTCAAGCCAGCCACAGTTTGTAGCAAGTGTTTGTAGAAGGAAGGAATGCCCATGCCGTCTCTAGCCGATCTATTAGTACAAGTGTCTGATGTATTTAAGTACAACATCCAGATACTTCCTGATACACTGTTTGCTGCAACCTTACTGTTTGCGCTACTCTTCCAATCAGCACCCTCGGCAACTCTAGGAGCGGGACTCATCCTGAATGCTGGAGCCCATCCCTTTATTGCGGGATTTATGAGTCGTAACATTTCAGGTCTTGCAAGACCCGTGGACAGTGGGAAATGTGGTGGCCGATTTCCCGGCATGTCGTTTGCTGGCGCTGCAGCATATGCCAATGGAAATAATGATATCGATCGCGCCGCGTGGCCCTCTTATTATTCATCCTTTATTGGATTTTTCCTGGCCTACATCATATCCCTTACCTTTATTTATCGCGAAGAACTGAATTCAAGCCCTACTCGTAAGACGTCTACAACGACAGGCCTTGTTATTGCAGTCTTGTTACTCATTCTTGTAGCAATCTATCGTCTTTCTTCCGGATGCGACGATGTGATGGGATTAGTTGCGGGTCTTCTCATTGGTGGTGGTTTGGGTATCGCTTATATCACTCTTATGGCTCGTGCCTCGGATCGTGTCCTTACAAATATGTTGGGTCTCCCATTGTTCAAAAATGTGGCTGTCGACGGAAAACCTATTTATGTATGTGCTTAGACACTTCAAAGTAAAAACCAGGCCCCATACCAAGATGGAGTTTGCCAAAATACGAGAATTTATTCTAGGTGCCTATCACGATCTCCCGAACGTGCTTGTCACGGGTTCTTTACTGATTGGGGCACTGACAGGATACATGCCCTTATTATGGCTATCTCTCGGTTTATTAGCCTTTGATCTGCCTATCACGTATGGACTTCAAGTCATCATCAAAAAAGTAATGGGTGAAAGCGATATATTTACTGTGCGATCGGCCACTCAATGTACATCAACATCTTTTGCTCCTTCTATGGCCAATGGTGGCGGAAACGCCTTAATTGATTTTACAGCCCCCACCTTTTGGATGACGGCCTCTGTCTTCTTCGCCGTTTTTACAGGCTATAATGCTGTTCGCATTCTATTCAAAGCCAGTGCAGAAGGCGCAACCCAACAGCAAATCAATATGCGTCGTGCGTACTGTTTTGCAGTGCTGTTAATTTCCATTATTTTTGGCTTCATAGCAGGATCTCGTGTACTAAGCAGATGTGAAACACTTGCAGGTGGTGCTGTCGGTGCTGTTGTGGGAGGTGGGTTGGCAATTGCATATTGGCATATTCTGGATGTATGTGGAAGTGGTCTTGTACCTGA
>Ga0114969_10003584_pt1 | contig 12470 bp, 15 predicted proteins | sample M_130807_MF_Meta_FD_87316 | JGI IMG/M metagenome (GOLD analysis project Ga0114969, IMG submission 87316) | Freshwater microbial communities from Lake Montjoie, Canada to study carbon cycling - M_130807_MF_MetaG | ecosystem: Environmental > Aquatic > Freshwater > Lake | place: Lake Montjoie...
CACCAGACCCACGGCCTTTGCCGCGCCGGTCGAAGTCGGGATCATCGACACCGCCGCGGCACGCGCGCGATAGAGATCCTTGTGCATCTGATCGAGCGAAGGCTGGTCGTTGGTGTACGAGTGAATCGTCGTCATGAAGCCATGATCGATGCCAATGGCATCGTGCAGCACCTTGGCGACCGGGGCGAGGCAGTTCGTGGTGCAAGAGGCGTTGGAGACAATGATGTCCTCCTTCGTCAGCTTCTGGTGATTGACGCCATAGACAACCGTCAGATCGACGCCGTCGGCGGGCGCGGAAATCAACACGCGTTTGGCGCCGGCCGTCAGATGGGCGGACGCCTTTTCTTTCGACGTGAAAATGCCCGTGCATTCGAAGGCGATATCGACGCCCAGCTCCTTATGCGGCAGCTCGGCGGGGTTCTTGATGGCGGTGACGCGGATGGCGTGGCCGTCCACGATCATGCTGTCGCCTTTGACCTCGACCTTGCCGGGGAAGCGGCCATGCACCGAGTCGTATCGCAGCAAATGTGCGTTGGTCTCAACCGGCCCCAGGTCGTTGATCGCCACGACCTCAAGATCCGTGCGGCCCGTCTCCAGGATGGCGCGCAGAACGAGGCGCCCAATTCGTCCGAATCCGTTGATCGCGACACGCACGGCCATGGCACTATTTCCTTTTCTAATGAGCCTTTTTGGTCAGGTGGCTAAGGGCGGCTTCCGCCGCAGCCTCAGGCGTAATACCGAATTTCTGATATAGTTCCTTATATGGTGCGCTCGCGCCGAAACCGTTCATACCGACAAAAGCGCCACTGGCGCCTATATAGCGGGCCCAACCGAAAGGCGAGGCCGCTTCGATGGCAACGTTAACAGCCGCCGAATCAAGGATTTGCGACCGGTAGGCCCGGTCCTGCTCCTCAAACAGCTCCCAGCACGGCATGGACACAACGCGCGCCCCGATACCTTGGCGCTGCAATATGTCGCGTGCCGCCACCGCAATCTCAACCTCGGACCCAGTCGCCATGAATGTCACCTGCAAGGGGCCTTCGCTTTCCCGCAGGATATAGGCGCCGCGCGCGCAGCGGTTTTCCGGCGTGTGCTCGGTCCGCAGTAGCGGAAGGTTCTGCCGCGAGAGGGCCATCAGCGAGGGCCGCTTGTTCTGGTTCATCGCCAGTTCCCAGCACTCAGCTGTCTCCACCGCGTCCGCCGGGCGCATGACCAGGAGATTGGGAATGGCCCGCAGCGCGGCCAGATGCTCCACCGGCTGGTGGGTTGGGCCGTCTTCGCCAAGGCCGATGGAATCGTGAGTCATCACATAGATGACCCGCTGTTCCATGAGTGCCGACAACCGGATCGAGGGCCTGCAATAGTCGGAAAACACCAGGAACGTGCCCGAAAAAGGTATCAGCCCGCCATGCAGCGCCATGCCGTTCATGGCGGCGGCCATGCCGTGCTCCCGCACGCCGTAGTGAACGAAGCGGCCGTTATAATTGTCCGGTGAAACGACCGGATCGTTCTTGGTCTTGGTCAGGTTGGAGCCGGTCAGGTCGGCCGATCCGCCGATCGTCGCCGGCACTTCGGCATTGACGACTTCCAGCGCCATTTCCGAGGCTTTGCGCGTGGCGACAGTGGTTTTGTCCGCCACGAACTTCTGCTTCAGGGCGTTTATGCCTGCGCCGAACGCAGGGGGGATTTCGCCCGCGAGCGCGGAATCGAACTGTACGCGCAACGCGCGATCGGCATCCGAATGCCGTGCCCGCCACGCTTTGCAGGCGTCCGCTCCGCGCGATCCGGCGGTTCGCCACGCGGCCGTGATCTCTTCAGGAATCTCAAACGGGGGGAAAGGCCAGCCAAGTGCGGCTCGCGCCCCGGCAATTTCCTCGGCGCCAAGGGGCTCGCCATGAGCCTTTGACGTTCCGGCACGTTTCGGAGCGCCAAAACCGATCTTGGTCCGGCAGGCGATCAGCACGGGGCGATCGCTGTTTTGCGCGTCCTGCAAAGCCGATGCGATGGCGTCGGCGTCGTGCCCGTCGACGCGGACAGCCGCCCAGCCCATCGACTCGAACCGCATCAGCGCATCGGTCGAGTCGGACAAAGACGTCGCACCATCGATGGAAATAAGATTGTCGTCATACAGCACGATCAGCCGGCCCAGCTTCAAATGCCCGGCGAGACTGCATGCTTCGTGGCTGACGCCCTCCATGAGGTCGCCATCGCTGGCGATCACATAGGTTTTGTGATCGACCAGAGCATCGCCGAACCGGGCGTTCAGGATGCGCTCGGCAAGCGCCATGCCGACAGCGTTGGAAATGCCTTGCCCCAACGGCCCGGTGGTCGTCTCGATGCCCGGAATGAAGCCGTGCTCAGGGTGGCCAGCGCAGGGGCTTCCCATCTGCCGGAAGCGTTTGATGTCGTCGATGCCGATGCCGGGGTAGCCCGTCAGATAGAGCAGCGCATACAGCAGCATCGAGCCATGGCCGGCGGACAGCACGAAGCGGTCGCGGTCGGGCCAGGACGGATCGGCAGGATCGAATTTCAGAAAGCGCGTGAACAACACGGTCGCCACATCGGCCATGCCCATGGGCATGCCGGGGTGACCGGATTTTGCGGCTTCGACGGCATCCATTGCGAGCGCGCGAATGGCGTTCGCCATGAGTCTCGAGCCGTCCTTCGTCGTCGGAACCGGTGCGGAATTCATCGTATTGCCCTCATAAGGTGGCCTTAAGGCAGGCCTTGGCCGCACGCAAGAGCCGGAAAGCCGCGTTCCACTGGGTTCTCGTAGCCAACACTCCACAATGCAATTCGCGCGCGGGTTGCCGGGGCTTTCTTCAACGCCTAAGGTGCCAATGTCATGGAACCTGCGTGCAACAGCAGACTGGACGCGGCTTTGGCGCGCTTTTCCGAGGCGGTCAGCCGCCTGGATACGGCCGTTGAACAGGGACTTTCGCGCGCGCGTGATGCCGCCAGGCTCGAGGCCGAGCTTCGGAGCGCCAACGAAGAACGCGACGGTCTCGTGGTGCGGGTGGCGAGCCTGGAAGACGAAGCCCGGGAACTCGCTGGGCTGACGGACGAAGTGGAAGACCGGCTTGACGGCGCCATCGCGGAAATCCGCGAAGTGCTGGGGCGCAATTAAAGAGGGCTCACGGATGCCGCTCGTAAACGTGCTGGTGAATGGCCGGGCCTATACGGTGGCCTGCGATGAGGGCGAAGAGGACCATGTCCGCGACCTCGGACAATTCCTGGACAAGCGGGTGCGAGAGCTTTCGGGCTCTGTCGGGTCGGTCGGCGATTCCCGGCTGCTGCTGATGGCCGGCCTCGTCATCGCGGACGAACTGTCGGAAGCCCTGGCCAAATTGCACGAGCGCGAGACGGAGCTGCAGGCCCTGAAATCAGGAGAGGCCAAAGCCGCCGAAGAGCTGCAAATAAAAGAGAATCGGGCCGCGGAAGCCGTTGAAGACGCGGCCTCGATGCTGGAGGCCATTGCCGTGCGCTTGGAGCACGCCTAAGTTAGCTCCGGGCGGGTACTGCCCCGCACGTCAGGAAAGCGATGCCCAGGGGCCTTAATGGTACTCATAGGGAGCTGTTCCTGTCCGGGATCGTGGTCCCGGACATACGGTGCCCACCTGCATCTGCAGGCCCGTGAGGATCCAAATCCAACGGCTACGGCGGTCCCGCCCACTTATTTCCTGGATTTCCTCCCCCCGGGGGGGACCTGCCGGGAGTTTAGCCTCCACATCACCTCCCCCATGCGGGGAGGTGATTGAATATGGGATTGCCTCGCTGAGCCGCGTGATAGTTGCATCTGTTACAAGCGGTCGATGCCTGCGAAAAACCACTCCATGACCATCGCCGAAGAAAAAGAAGCCATCCGCAAACAAGCCCTGGACCGCCGCGCCGCGCTGAAGGCTGACGTCCCCGAGCTGAGCCGCGCTCTGGCGCGCAAATTCGTCGAACTGGTGCCCATTCCCACGGGCGCGGTCGTCTCGGCCTATTTTGCCATTGGCGATGAAGCCGATCCCGCGCCGCTGATCGAAGCGCTTCGCGCCCGCGGCCATAAAATCGTGCTGCCGCGTGTCGCGGGCAGGGGAAAGCCGCTCAACTTTCACCTGTGGGAAGAAGGCGCGCAGCTTGTGCCCGGCGGCTTTGGCCTTTCCGAGCCGGCCCGTGATTGGCCGCTGCTCGATCCCGACGTGCTGGCCGTGCCGCTGCTGGGCTTCGATCGCCAGGGCTATCGCATAGGTTACGGCGCGGGCTTCTACGACCGCACGCTGCAACGCTTGCGCGCGATGAAACCCATCGTCGCGGCCAGCTATTGCTTCAGCGTACAGGAATTCGCCGCCATTCCCCATGACGAGAACGATCAGAAGCTCGACTGGATCGTGACGGAAAAAGATGCCGCACGCGTTTCGCTACAGACCAAGCCACTGTAATAGAACCGCATGCGTATTCTCTTTATCGGCGATGTGATCGGAAAACCTGGGCGAGACGTGCTGGCGGCAGAGCTGCCGCAATTGCGCGAGCGTCTCAATTTAGACTTCGTCATCGCCAATGGCGAAAACGCGGCGGGCGGCTTCGGCATCACCCGCAACGTCGCCAATGAGCTGTTCGCCACCGGTGTCGACGTGCTGACCAGCGGCAATCACTGGATGGATCAGCGCGAAATCCTGACCTTCATCGACAGCGAAGAACACATCCTCAGGCCGCTGAATTATCCGCGCGGTACGCCGGGACGCGGCGCCAATTTGTATCAGACCCGCAACGGCGGCAGCATTCTGGTGATCAATGCGATGGGCCGCGTACACATGGACCCATTGGACGATCCCTTCGCCGCGGTGGACGCCGAGCTTGCGGCCTGTCCATTACGCGAGGCGGCAGATGCCATCCTTGTCGATATCCATGCCGAGGCGACCTCGGAAAAAATGGCCATGGGGCAATTCTGCGATGGCCGCGTGTCGTGCGTGGTGGGTTCGCACAGCCATATTCCGACCGCCGATGCGCAGGTCCTTCCCAACGGCACCGGCTATCAAACCGATGCAGGCGCCTGCGCCGATTATGATTCCGTCATCGGCATGGACAAATTCGAGCCGTTGCAGCGGTTCACCAAAAAAATGCCTACGGGGCGAATGACCCCCGCCACCGGACCCGCCACTCTATGCGGCGTCTTCGTCGAAACCGACCGCCTGACCGGCCTCGCGCTCCGCTGCGAGCCGGTGCGCGTCGGCGGCCGTCTTATTCAAGCGATACCTTTCGTCTGACGTTAACTTGATCTGCCGGCCCGGCCGCGCCATATCGGCGGTATGCTCCCGAGCCTGTTTATCTCCCATGGCGCGCCGACGCTGCCTTTGACCGAGTGTCCGGCGCGCGAATTCCTGAAGGGCTTGGGCAGTCAACTCCCGCGCCCTCGGGCCGTGCTGGCAATTTCCGCGCATTGGGAAAGCGATGCTCCCACGCTCAATCGCGTGGCGCGCAACGACACCATTCACGACTTTTACGGCTTTCCGGAGGAGCTCTACCGCTTTCAATACCCAGCGCCGGGATCTGCCGCGCTCGCCGAGCAGGCGGCAAAGGCTCTGGCCCTGGCAGGCTTTGTGCCCAAGCTCGACAATGTGCGCGGCCTCGACCACGGGGCCTGGGTGCCGCTGCTTCTGGCGTACCCTCACGCGGACATTCCGGTTGTCCAACTGAGCATTCAGACCCCGCTCGGGCCGGAGCACCATTGGAAGCTCGGACGCGCCCTGGCGCCGCTTCGCCATCAGGATGTGCTGATCGTCGGAAGCGGCAGTCTTACGCACAACCTCCGCAGCATGGCGCGTGGGCAGATCGATGCGCCGGAACCGGCCTGGTCGAAGGAATTTTCCGATTGGATTCATGCGGCCCTGATCCACCGACATACGGCCGATCTGTTTGCCTACCGGCGCTTGGCGCCGCATGCGGCTTACGCCCATCCCCAGGACGACCACTTTGTTCCTCTGTTCGCTGCACTGGGCGCGGGCGGTGAGGGGAGCAAGGCGAAGCGTCTGCATCAGAGCACGACCTACGGCTCCCTGCGTATGGACTGCTACGCCTTCCACTGATGGGGGCCACTGAGGGCCGGACCGGTTAACGCTGCCCCCGCCCTTGAACGGGGCATTTAACCCCGCTATCTGAGCCGGAACCTGTTCCAGACCAGCTTTCGGAAAACCGCCCATGGCCGGCCATTCACAGTTCAAGAACATTATGTTCCGGAAGAACAAGCAGGACGCTCAGCGTTCCAAGCTGTTCTCCAAGCTCTCGCGCGAAATCACGGTCGCCGCCAAGCAGGGCCTGCCGGACCCCGCGCACAACGCCCGCCTGCGCGCCGCCGTTATCGCCGCCAAGGCGCAGAGCATGTCGAAGGACGTCATCGACCGCGCCATCAAGAAAAGTCAGGGCGGTGAAGCCGAAAACTATGAAGAGGTGCGCTACGAAGGCTTCGGCGCCGGCGGGGTCGCGATCATCGTGGAAGCGCTGACCGACAACCGCAACCGCACCGCCGCCGATGTGCGCTCTGCCTTCTCGAAATATGGCGGGGCAATGGGCGAGAACGGCTCGGTGTCGTTCATGTTCAGCCGGGTGGGATCGATCATTTATCCCGGCACTGCGGGCGATGCCGATTCCATGCTGGAACTGGCGATTGACGTGGGCGCCGATGAATCCATCTCATCGAGCGACGGCCACGAATTTCTGACCAAGGTTGAAGACTTCGCCGCCGTGCGCGAGGCGCTGGAAGCCAAGCTCGGTGCGCCGTTAAGCGCCAAGATCATCTGGCGTCCCGGCAATACCGTGCAGGTGGGCGAGGATTCCGCCGAGACGCTGACGAAATTGCTCGATGCCCTGGACGATCACGACGATGTCCAGAACGTCTACGCCAATTACGAAATGAGCGAGGCGCTGATGGAGAAACTCTCCGCCGCCTAATGCTGTTGCACCGGCCGTAATGAATCGCGGACACTGCTGGAAGCGATTCTCCAGGTGCCGCATTGGCCGTAACCATCCGCATTGCCGGCTTCGATCCGGGCCTGTCACGCACCGGCTGGGGCGTGATTGAGGTGACCGGCTCAAAACTGATGCATATCGCCAACGGCGTGATCGCCACGGCGGCATCGCTGCCGCTGGCCGAAAGGCTGGCGATCCTGCACAGCGGTATCCGTGCGGTGCTGGTGGAATATGCGCCGCAGGATGTGGCCGTTGAACAAGCCTTCGTTGCGAAAGACCCGCTGGCCGCTTTGAAGCTTGGCCACGCGCGCGCCATCGCTTTGCTGGCTGCGGCGGAAGCCGGTCTGAACATCGCCGAATATGCACCCAACCACATCAAGAAGTCGGTCGTCGGCGTCGGCCATGCCGACAAAATTCAGGTGCAAGCCATGGTGCGGCGGCTGTTGCCGACGGCTCGCTTCGAAACGGCCGATGCTGCCGACGCTTTGGCCTGTGCCATTGCCCACGCCCATCTTGCCGGTACCAACGCGCGAATGGCCGCGCTCCTCGCCCAATGATCGGCCGCACCTTGATCCTCCCCTGCGTAGCAAAGCGGAGCGGGGGAGGGGGACCGGCGAAGCCGGTGGAGGGGGCGGCCGCGAGCGCTATGCCTTCCTCCAGCTTTCAGGACTTGCCGCCCCATAAATTGAGCGCGCGGCAGCCCCCTCCACCATGCTTCGCATGGTCCCCCTCCCCCGCTTCGCAGGGGAGGATCATTTGATTGGCAAGCTGACGGGGAAGGTCGACTCAGTGGCGGCCGATCACGCCATCATTGACGTTGGCGGGGTGGGCTATCTGGTGCATTGCGCAAGCGCGACGCTGTCGCGGCTTACCATTGGGGCGACGGTCAGTCTGGCCGTGGAAACCAAAATGTCGGATGAGGCCATACGCCTCTACGGCTTTCTGGCGGCTGATGAGCGCGAATGGTTCCGCCTGCTTCAAACTGTGCAAGGCGTAGGCGCGCGTGTTGCGCTGTCCATTTTGTCGGGGCTGAAGATTTCCGAACTCGAGCGTGCGGTGGTGCTTGGCGACAAAGCGGTCGTCGGACGCGCGCAAGGCGTCGGTCCCAAGCTCGCCACGCGCATCGTCACAGAATTGAAAGACAAAGCCCCGTCCATGGCTTTGCAGCGTGTGGCCGATACCGGCGAGCGCGTCCCCGGCATCCAAGCCCCGCGGCCCGTGGAAGCCGACGCCATCGGCGCCCTCGTAAAACTCGGCTATTCGCAAATGGCAGCAGCGGAAGCCGTCGGCCGCGCCCAACAGAATATGGGTCCCAATGCGGAATCCTTGCCGCTGGATGCACTGTTGCGCGAATGCTTGCGACAGCTGGCCCGCTGACTTAGTCTGACTAGTCAGACTAGTCAGGAGCGGCCATGACCAAGCACTGGGCCTTGCAGGACGCCAAAGCGCGATTTTCGGAGCTTGTACGGGCCTCGGCCAAGGAACCGCAGCATATTACCGTCCGGGGAGAGCCCGCCGCCGTTCTTCTTTCCGAGGATGAATATCGCCGTCTGCGAGGGGATCCGGCGCCCACAAAGACCTTTGCCGAAATCTGGAAATCCGCGCCGAAAGTTCCAGAGTTCGAACTTCCGCCGCGGAAACGCGAAAAAATGCGAAAGATCGATTTTTGAAATTTCTGCTCGATACCTGCGTGGTTTCCGAAGCGATCAAAGATACGCGCGACGCGGGTGTGCTTTCCTGGGTCGATGCAACAGCGGACGATTTGATCCTTCTATCGGCGGTCACGTTTGGTGAGCTGAAATTTGGAATCGACCGTCTGGCCAGAGGCGCCAAGCGTTCTCGCCTGGAAGCATGGCTCGACGATCTGCTATCCAACACGCCATCCGAGCGAATATTGCCGGTCACAAAGGAAATCGCTTTGAGATGGGCTACGCTCCGGATGGAACGGCCAAACACGCAGACCATCGACGCTCAAATTGCTGCAACAGCTCTCATCCACGGGCTGATCCTCGTCACGCGCAACGTGAAGGATTTCACCTTTGACGGGCTTACCGTCTTCAATCCGTGGTCCAAGTGACGCACAGTAAGAAGCAGTCCACGAGTCGATCCATGGCGACGCCCAAACCCAAAGCGCAATCGGTGAAAGACGCGGAGCGTGTCGTCGCGCCGGAGCTGGCGGAAGAAGACGAGCTTGAATCGACGCTGCGTCCAAAGCGCCTGTCGGAATTCGTGGGGCAGCAGCAGGCGCGGGAAAATCTTTCGATCTTCATCGAAGCGGCTAAGGCCCGCGGCGAGCCGCTCGATCACGTGCTGTTTTCCGGGCCGCCGGGCTTAGGCAAAACCACGCTGGCGCAAATCGTGGCGCGCGAGCTTGGCGTTTCCTTTCGCACCACATCCGGCCCGGTCCTGGCGCGGGCCGGTGATCTGGCGGCGCTTCTCACCAATCTCGAACCGCGCGATGTGCTGTTCATCGACGAGATCCACCGCCTCAATCCGGCGGTGGAGGAAATCCTCTATCCGGCCATGGAGGATTTCGAGCTCGACCTCATCATCGGCGAAGGCCCGTCTGCGCGCTCGGTGAAAATCTCCCTCAATCCTTTTACGCTGGTGGGGGCTACCACGCGCTCCGGCCTTCTCACCACGCCGTTGCGTGACCGTTTCGGCATTCCCATTCGTCTCGCGTTCTACGAAACCAAGGAACTGGTGCTGATCGTCGCGCGGGGCGCGCGTGTGCTCGGGCTCAACCTCACCGAAGACGGCGCGCGCGAAATCGCCATGCGCTCGCGCGGCACGCCCCGCATCGCGGGACGCCTGCTGAAGCGGGTGCGCGATTTTGCGGCAGTGGCCGGGCGGGTGCAAGTCGACCGGGCGGTGGCGGATGCGGCTCTGGCGCGGCTGGAAGTCGACAGCCGGGGCCTTGATGGCTTCGACCGGCGCTATCTCGCGCTGATTGCCGAAGGGTTTAACGGCGGCCCCGTGGGTGTCGAAACGCTGGCCGCGGCGCTGGGCGAGCCGCGCGATGCGATAGAGGAAATTGTCGAGCCCTATTTGATTCAGCAGGGCTTGGTGCAACGCACCCCGCGCGGCCGCATGGTCACGGGGCAGGCCTATGTACACTTGGGACTGCCCAGTCCAGCCACGCGCCCGCAACAGCCGCTGCTGTTTGGGGACGAAGGCGAGTGAGCATCGCTATCCGCGATGCTCTGCCCTCGGATGCGGACGCCATCTGCGCCATCTACAACCACCATGTGCGCGAAACGATTGTCACGTTTGAAGAGGTGGATGTGACCGCGGAAGACATGCGCGGGCGCATTGCGCAGGTCACGCCGGTTCTTCCCTGGCTGGTGGCGGAGAAGGACGGGGATGTGGCCGGATACGCCTATGCGGGGCGCTTTATCGACCGCTCCGGTTACCGCTTCTGCGCTCTATCCAGTGTCTATGTCGACGAAGCTGCGCGGCGTTGCGGGCTCGGGACTGCGCTCTATTCCGCCCTTCTCGAACGCTTGCGGCTGAAATCCATTCACTCCGTTGTCGGCATCATCGCGCTGCCCAATCCGGCCAGCATTGCTTTGCATGAAAAGTGCGGCTTCAAAAAAGCTGGCCATCTGACCGAGGCCGGTTACAAATTCGGCCGCTGGATCGATGCCGGCTATTGGCAGGCGCTACTCTCACCATGAACGCGCAACCCCACGAGCCGACGGGCGGCTGGTTTGAAGGAACGGCGCACGTCTTTCCGGTCCGCGTCTATTATGAAGACACGGATTTCTCCGGTTTCGTCTATCACGCGAGCTATCTGCGCTTCATGGAGCGTGGCCGCTCGGAGTTTCTGCGCCTTGCAGGGGCCGGTCATGCGGGAATGCTGGAGAGTTCCGAACCCCTGGTCTGGGTGGTGCGCCGGATGGATATCGGCTTTATGAAACCCGCCCGCATGGAGCAGGTCCTTTCCATCCGAACTGGCGTGCTGGACCTTGCCGGGGCCCGCATGCGCCTGGATCAGGTGGTTATGCGGGGAGACGAGGCCTTGGTGACCGCCAAAGTGGAGGTTTGCATCGTCACCCTTGACGGGCGGCCCCGCCGCGTGCCGGATTCCACACGGAAAAAATTGGAATTCTTTCTGACAAACCGATAATAACGCGAAACCGCAACGGAGGAATGCATGCGCAAACTCGCTTTGGCTCCCGCCCTTTTCCTGTGCCTGGCTGCCGCCACGCCGTCCATGGCCCTTTCCGACAAGCCGTATATTACGGCTGCCGACCTCGATTTCGCGGCAATGCTGCCGCCGCCGCCCAAGGAAGACTCTCCGGCCGGCAAGCGTGACGTTCAGGCCATCCTCAATCTGCAGAAGGGGATGAATCCGCAGTTGGATGCCGCCATCCACAAAGACCTGGATCAGAGCGTCTACACGGTTGCCGGCTCGGTCCTTGGCCCGAAATTCACCAAAGAGAATTTCCCGATGGCGGGCGCGTTCTTTGACAAGGTCGTCAAGGATGGCGGCGTTGGCGTCGGTCCGATCAAGCAGAAATACAAGAAGCTGCGTCCCTTCCAGTACAGCAAAGAGATCAAGGCCGCCGAAGACATCGCCAAAGGGGCCGCCGGTCCGACCTATCCGAGCGGCCACAGCACGACGGCGGCTGAAGTTGCCCTCGTCCTCGGCATGATGGTGCCGGAGAAGCGCGATGCTTTGTATGAGCGGAGCGACGAATATGCCCAGCACCGCGTCGCCAGCGGCGCAGCCTATCCTTCCGATCGCATGGGCGGCTACATCGCGGCTTCGCTCGCGGTCAATCAGATGATGAAGAACCCGGAATTCCGCGCCGACTTCGACGCCACCAAAGCGGAAATCCGCAAAGGTCTTGGCATGAACTGAGCGGCCAAACGCTCGCTGAAGTTCCTGTTAGAACAGCATCGGCGCCGTGTCCCTTGGGGGCACGGCGCTTTTGTTTTTGCCGTCTGCTTTTACGTGTTGCCTCGAATCAGGCAGAATCGTTCATCGCCACGGCGGCGATGTTGCTGTACGACGCCTTCCAGATGGCCGATTCGCCTTGTTCGGAAGCAAGCCCAATGGCCGTTCCGATCAAGGGCAAGGCTGACGTTTTACGCGCGCCAAGAAGCGGGTCAAAATTCAGCCATGTTGAATGCGTTCACTGGATTTCAGCTTTCTGCGTTCCCACTCACGAACATCCAAGGCACACGCTGCTCCGGAATTCGGCAATGACCCTTTTTCGTTTCGCCGCCATGCTCGTGGCGGTTTTGACTCTTTGCATGCTCTGCGACGCCCAGCGGGGGGCGTTTGCGCAATTTCAGCAGGCGCAGCCCGGTGGCGGCCGCCCGCCTGCCGCTGCACCCACGGGTCCCGCTGCGGATTCTGCTCCGCTGGCGGCGCCCGAGGGCGTTCCGGCCTCAGCGGCTCCCGGTGGGCAGACTGAGATTCAAGAGGCATTCACCCCGATTGGCCTGTTCTTGCGGGCCGACATCGTCGTGAAGGTGGTGTTGGGCGGGCTGATCCTGGTTTCGTTTTGGTC
>Ga0114969_10003587_pt1 | contig 12461 bp, 9 predicted proteins | sample M_130807_MF_Meta_FD_87316 | JGI IMG/M metagenome (GOLD analysis project Ga0114969, IMG submission 87316) | Freshwater microbial communities from Lake Montjoie, Canada to study carbon cycling - M_130807_MF_MetaG | ecosystem: Environmental > Aquatic > Freshwater > Lake | place: Lake Montjoie...
GATGACGAAGGTGGGGGAGGCGACGGCGTCGCTCGAGGATGTCGAACTCGACGCGCATGTCACGCTCGGGAACGAGCGGATGCTGGTGCGGATGCCGCAGGGGCCGGGGGATATTTTCGGGGTTGGGGAAATCGTGTCTATCATCGACCGGAACGTTCGTATCCGATTCGATGAAGGGAGTCTTGCCTATGTCCCCCGTTGACACCCCCACCCCCCAGGAAGAGATGATTCCGGCGAATCCGCCGAAGCCTCCGGTTGCAGCGTCGAAGGCGTTCGCCGACAAGGGCGCGTGGCTCGCCGCCGCCGGCCGCTTCAAGGAGGAAGAGCACGAGGTCGAGGGGATCGGCGTCGTGCTGTTCTCCGAGATCAGCGCCGCCGCTCGAGCGGAGATCCTCGGCCAGATGGCATCCGCGATGCAGCCCGATCCGGAGACGAAGGAGAAGGGGAAACTCGACACGGTCGCCTACCAGAAGGCGCTCCTGCTCGCCGGCGTCGTCGATCCGAACTCGCCCGCCGGGTCGCGGAACCCGCTGTTCAAGGCCGGCGACATGGACGCGGTGATGCGCATCGGTGGCGCGGCCGTGACGGAGGCGGTCGCGGTCGTCGAGCGCCTGTCGAAGATGGGTCGCTGGCAGGTGGAGGCCGAGGGAAACTCCGAACCCACCCCGAGCGGCGCGTCTACTTCCGGATAGCGGAATCGGTCGGGTGCACAGTCAGTGAGCTTCTTCAGCGCATGGGATCATCCGAGATGGCGGAATGGATCGCGGAGTTCCGCATGCGCAACGAAGAAGAGAAGCGTGCGATCGAGAAGGCGCGCAATCAGTCTGAGTAGGGCGGGAGGGCGGCAGCCATAGACGTTGCCGTCCTTACCGCCCAGCTTGAGGCGAACATCGCGGGGATGCTCCGCGACATGGCCGCGGCGGATGCCGCGATGGCCTCGGCTCGAGCCGAGGCCGACCGCCTGCGGGATACGGTCGCAGGGATAGGTGATGGGAGCGGGAAGGCCGCGTCCGAGATCGTCGCCGGATCGGAGACAATCAAGAGGGCGCTGAAGGGCGTCGAGCAGGAGTACGACGCCGTACGTGACCACGCACTTGCCGCTGGAGCGGCAGAAAAGACGGTCGGGGATCAGCAGATCGCAAGGATCGGGAGGATGGACGCTGCATTCAGGCAACTCCGCGACACCAAGGCCGCGGCGTCCAATGCTGGGGCGGATGCTGGTATTAGCGATGTCGAGGTAGCGAAGCTGAACCTGATGGTGTCGAGAGGCGCTGACCTCCGCGACAGGTACATCCAGGCAGCCGCAGCGGCACAGAAGATCGGGCCGAGCTCGACCGACCTGGCGAGGTTGGAGTTGATGAACGCGCAGGTCGATGCACTTACCGAGGCCCTCGAGAAGACGAAGAAGCCAAGCGAAGTGCAGGTCGCGAAGCTGGCGTTGATGCAGGCGCAAGCCTCATCTCTCCGAGCAAAACTCGATGAGGCGGCTAGTGCGGCAGAGCGGGTCAGTCCCGATTCTTCGGCGATTGAACGGGTCAGACTCCTAAATGCCCAAGCTGGAGCGCTCCGCGACAAATGGGCGGAGGCCGCCGTTGCGGCCAGAGGTGCAGCCGCGGCAGCGGATGGCTGGTGGATGGCCGAGAACGCTGGGATGAAGAATCGCGCCGAGGTGCTTCGGATCGTCGCGCAGCGCACTGCGGATGCAACGTTCCAGCAGGAGGCCTACAACCGGGCGGCGAACGACTTGAACACCCACAGTGTCGGCTCCGGTATTGACTCCCGGATCGCGGCAGGCATGGCATCCGCACGAAACCAGTCGGAACTCTTGAGGGTTCAGATGCAGCGCACCGCCGAGGCGACCGCCAAGGCGCGAGCCGAGCAGGAGGCACTCAACCGGGCAGCCGAGGCGATGAACACCCACAACCTCGCGTCGAACATTGACTCGCAGATTGCCGCCGACCGGGCGCGTGCGAAGAATGCGTCCGAGCTCCTGCGGATCGCGATGATGACGAAGGCAGCCGAGGAGGACGCTCGCGAAGCCTCGGGACCGAGTGACATCGCCCTGACGAAGATGGAAGTCCTGAAGAACCTCGCGCAGAAGTACCGGGACGCGGTGATCGAGGCTCACATCGCCACAGGAGGGGGCGGAGGTGGAGTTGGGGCATCCAAGGGGCTCTTTGGCGGCGTCCTCCCCGGTGGCGCGCGCGCCTCGGCCGCCTCAGTCACGACCGCGCTCGGCATCGGCCTTGCCGCCGCGCCTGTGATCGGATTGGCTGGCGCCGGCGGAATGGTGGGACTGACGGCCGCGATCGGGTCGCTCGTCGGCACGGTCGGCACCTTCAAGCTCGCGTTCGATGGCATCTCGAAGGCGGCGTTCACGAACCAGAAGGCGTTCGATGCGCTCAACCCGGTGCAGCAGAAGTTCGTGCAGACACTTCGGTCGCTCGACGCCGGGCTCGGAAAGACGCTCCACTCGATCGCGCAGAACACCGTGCTGCCTGGACTCACCTCGGCGATCTCCTCGGCGGTGACGCCGGCGTCGGTGAACACCCTGACGACCGCGGTGAAGGCTTTCTCGTCCGCGATCTCTGATGCCGCTCAGGCGTGGGGGAAGCTGCTCGGGTCGAACCAGTTCGCCTCGGCGCTCGGCGACGTGCTCCAGGCGGACGCCCGCTACGCCCGGGACTTCTTTGTCGGGATGTCAAACGTCGCCGACGGGATGGTGCACCTGATGCAGGCGGCGATCCCTCTGACCGACTGGATGGATCGCGGTGGGATCGCGCTCGGGAAGTGGATCGACAACTCGATCAAGGCGGCGCAGGCGAACGGTTCGCTCGCGTCGTTCTTCGACCGTGTGAAGACGTCGATCCGTACGCTCGGGGATCTGATCGGGAGCGTGAGTCATTTGTTCGGTGAGATGTTCGACGCGATCGGCTTCGACAACTCGATCGGGCTTGTTGAGTTGATCTCGGACGCGATTCGCAGTCTGGGAGACTACGTTCACGAGAACCAGGCCGCTTTCCACGATTTCTTCTCGGGGGCACTACAGTCAGCCCGCGATCTTAGTGTGTTGGTCGGGGGATTTCTCAAGTCGCTCTCTCCGCTCATCAGCGCCGTGAAGGACGTTGCGGACGGGATCGGTGGGTGGCGAGTGGTGATAGACGGGATCGCCATCTTCTTTGCGGGGAAGATGCTTTTGAGCGTCGGCTGGGTCGCCAAACTAAGCGCGTCGATTCTTGGCCTCGGGCCAGCAACAAAGACTGCCGCCATGGAGATGACGGCCGCTCTTGCCCCCGTGGTTGCCGAACTCGAGGCGATCAGCATTGCTCTCGGTGGTGGCGCAGCGGCGGTGGCTGGAGGAGCCGCTGGGGCGGCGGCACGAGGAGGGATTCTTGGGATGCTCGGGCGTCTCGCGAAGATCGGAGCAATAACGATTGTTGTGGATTTCGTTGCAACGAATCTGCCGCAGGGGACAGGAAGCAATCCGCTCGCTGGAGTCCCCATCCTCGGAGACGTCTATGGCTTTGGGCAATACGTCGGTCAGAGCATCGCCGGGGGGGACTCAATCAGCCCGGCCGAGGCGGCAAAGAACCGACAGTGGTGGAGCATGCAGAACTCCCTCACTCGCGCGAACAACGCTTCCTCCTATGGAAAGTACCCAGGGGCAGATGTTGGCTCAACCTTCCAGACGCTCGCCCAGACAGCCATTGGCATCGGGCAGCGTGCACCGGCGATCGCGTCCGCGATGGGAATGAGCGGCGGAAAGGACAAGCTGCTTGCGCTCGCGAAGGCCGCCGTCGGCACCCCGTACGTGTGGGGCGGGTCCGGCGCGGGCGGGATGGACTGCTCGGGCCTCGTGATGTGGGCGCTCGCGAACGGCATGAACATCAACATCGGCCGCACCACCTCCGACATGTTCGGCAAGGGCGCCTCCGAGACGCAGGCGCAGGCGCAGCCGGGCGACCTCGTGTTCACCGGGTTCGGGTCGAAGGGGCAGCCGGAGCACATGGGCATCTATGCCGGGAACGGTATGGTGTACGCGTCGCACGGCGGAAAGTCGAACACCGCAGCGAACCCGGGGCCGGGCGTGAAGCTCACGACGCTCGACCAGTTCGCATGGGGCGGGCGCGCGCCGGGCTCGGGCACGAACTACGCGTTCCAGGCGCTCCCGGGAGAGGTTCCCGGCAGCACGTATCAGTACGGCAACCCGTACGGCACACCGGGCGCCTTCGACCAGACCGGGATGCCGAAGGCGCCGAAGGTTTCCGCGAGCGAGAGGGTGTTCGGCGCCGCGCAGCAGACAGCGCTCGCGAACGCCCAGAGCGCCTACTCCGCCACGCGGGGGAGCGGGAGCCTCGAGCAGCAGGTCTCCGCCGACACCGCGTACATCAAAACCCTCAGAGGCCTGTACTCCGAGTTGGTTTCGGAGCAGACGAAGTACAAGGGTCACGCGAAGGAACTGGCCGCAATCGCGAAGCAGGAAGCGTCGATCCAGAAGGAAATCACCTCGACGGTCAAGCAGCGCACCGCGGACATCAAGGCGCTCAAGATGGAGCAGGCCGACACGAGGATCTACAAAGACCTCGGCCTCGACTCGTCCGGCGCGGAGCCCGGGGTCAAGATGGGGTCGCTCAAGAACCAGTTCAACTCACTCATCGCGGAAATCACGAAGACGCCGCAACTGATGACCGCCTCGGTCGGGAAGACGATCACGAACATCAGCAACGCGATCAGCGATGGGCTCGGGGCAAGCGGGCAGGGGAGACAGGCGATCGCGAACTCTCTCACCGCCGTCAGGCAGACCGTCAACGAGCATCTTTCCGCACTGAACAAGTCGGCGGCAGCATCGAAGGCAAACGCCAAAGCTCACGCGTCCCTGTCGGCATCCCTCGATCGCGCGAAGGACGATGTTGCGGCGGTGACGGGCGCCTCGACCCCTGAGATTCGCACGCAGATCGCGCTGATCAACAAGGAGCTCTCCGGGTTCATCGGCCCGAACACGAAGGCGAAGATCCAGAGCCAGATCAGCGACCTGAAGAGCATGATCTCGGCCCAGATCGGAACGCTCGTGAACGCGGCGAAGGATGCTGTCTCGAACGCGTGGAAGGCGCTCAACTCGTCCGTGAGCGACCTGATTTCGGCGGCGAACATCGCGTTCGATCAGCAGACGAACGCTCAGGTCACCTCGATGAACAACGCTCTGAGCGTGGAGATGTCAGCGCGGTCGAAATCTCTGTCGAAGCAGGTCGCGGCGATGGCCAAGAAACTCCAGGACGACCTGAAGAACATGCAGATCATGGTGTCGGGACCGAACGGCGGGTTCATGTTCGGCGGGTCGATCACGCAGACCCCGACCCAGATGCTTCTCCAGCAGATGCAGGACTCGCGCGAGTCCGACCAGCTGCAGATGGCCCTCACCCAGGCGACGCAGGGACTCATCACCGCGAACGCGACGGGCGATCCGGCCGCCATCGCCGCCGCCCGACAGTCGCTCAACGATGCTCAGTACGCAATCACCGTCGCCAACCTCCAGAAGCGGGCCGACGCCGAGGCCAAGGCGGCGTCCGATCAGTTGTCAGAGGCCCAGCAGGCCTACCAGGACGCCCAGCAGGAGCTCATCGACAACTTCCAGGAGCAGCAGGACATCGCGAATCAGGCCTACCAGGACATGCGGCAGGCGGAAATCCAGAACTACCAGGATCAGCGCGCCATCCAGAAGCAGGCCATGGACGCCCAACTCGCCGAGTTCCAGGCATTGATGCAGCAGTACCCGGAGAACGCCGCCGGGTACCTCCAGCAGATGCTCGGGGTGTTCGCCGACAACGGGATCAACGGCGAGCTCTACAACGCGACGTTCGCGATCGGCGGGTCGATCGTGCACGGTCTCTACGACGCGCTCAACCACGATGGCGGCATCTACGACCAGATCGACGCCGTGATGAGCGCCCTCTACGCCCTTGCCGCGCTCCAGCAGAGCGCCGGGCTTTCGAACACCAACGGGGTCACGCCCCCGACGCTCGGCGGCGGACTTGGGGGCGCGTACGGGGAGGGCGGACCTCCGCAACTCCATGGCGACGGGGGGCTGTTCACGGGCCCGACGTGGATGGGCGCGCATGATGTGGCTGGGGAGCGGCGACGCGAGGCTCTCCTTCCGCTTTCGAACGCTCGCGTGATGGGCGAGATCGCAGCTGCGATCACCGCGCAGATGGGTGGCGGCGACAGCGGCGACATCATCATCCAGGTTGACGGTCAGACGATCTTCCGGGCGTCCCGCAAGGAGGCCCAGCGCTTCGGCCGGCGGAACAAGACGATCTACTCGGGCCAGGGGGTCACCGCCTAATGCCGAACATGACGTTCTCCGGTGGTGTGATCACCGACGCGGTTCGCACGATCGGCATTCAGGGTGATGGTGCCGCTGTTCCGGGCGGTGTGGGGGTGTGGCCTGCGGCGACGAACCTTTGCACGAACGGCGGCTTCGAGAGCGGATTCACCGGCTGGTCGGATTTCAACTACTCGGGCGGTCTGCCGACGTTCTCTAACCCGTCCGGGTCTTCTAAGTTCGGGACGAAATCGGGCCGTATGGTGCAGACGGTCGCTGGGGCCGACGCTGGGAAGGGGATAGCTTTCACGGTTTCGTCAGGTCAGACATACACCGTCTCAGCGTGGGTAAACGTCTCGTCGTTTACGGCTGCGGCGCTCGGGAACCGTGGTCTGTTCCTGCTTGATGGCGGGAATGTCGTGAACGCCGCGATCACGGGTGCGACGTCCGGATACGTCAGGTTGACCGCGACGAGGACGATGTCGGGCACCTCGCTTGAGGTGCGGTTGTATGGGCCGCAGGGCACGGTCGATTGGGATGGTGTTCAGATCGAGACGGGGCCGATCGCGACGCCGTACATCGAGACGAACGGGGCGACCGCGACCAGGGCGGTCGCAAACGTGAATCCCCCGGCCTCGCTAATCCAAACATCAAAAGGGTTCATGGCGGCTCGCCTGAACCTCGGATTCAACACCAGCCAGGTCACGGCGATGACAGCAGGGAACCCCGTCGTGTTCCGGATGATGACGACGACTTCCCAGTACATCGGCGCGACGTTCCTCATGGGTGGCGCCAACACGCTCCGCTTCCACAACGGCTCCGCGAATACCGACTTCACGATCCCAGCGACGCTCGCAGGGTCGAACGTAACCGTCGTGATATCGTGGGACGGGGCGGCAGGCAACATCTGGTTCTACGGCCCCGCCGGGAACTTCTCGTCCTCATTCACGTTCACCACCCCGACCGGGACACCGGCGTCATTCGGGATCGGATGTCAGACAAACACCGGGGCGCAGCAGCTTTGTGGGGCAGTCCTGTGGTTCGCGTGCGGCATGGGGCCGCTTTCGAACTCCGACGCGGCCTCCCTCAATGGGTTCGGAAACACCCCACCGCAACTGAACGAGTTGATGGCGATCCTGTCCACGGGCTCGTCCCCGACGATGACCTGGAGCGCGATCACCACCGCCTACGTCGCGACAGGTCTCGGGTTCGTTTGCCAGATGTCCGCGACGAATCCGCCGAACCTCCTTGCGTCCGATGGCGCCAGTTGGGTCGACATCACCCCTTACGTGCAGAAGTACGAAATCAACCGCGGCAAAACCCGAATCATCGACCGCTTCGAGACGGGAACGATGAGTCTCGTCCTGAAGAACACCGATCGGCGCTTCGACCCCGTCAACGCATCAGGGCCGTACTACCCGAACCTGCGCCCAATGATCCCCATTCGCGCCGGCTTCGTCATCGGCGGGGTCACACAGTGGGGGTTCACCGGGTACGTGGAGCGCTGGCCGCAGGTTTGGGCGGGCCCGACGTGGGCCGAGGTTGACCTTATTGCCGTGGATGGGTTCGAGTTCGTCTCGAACCACGGCCTCACGAGCTCCTACGCGTACGGATACATCTATGCCACAGCCCCGGCGGTCATACTGGTCTTCACCTCCAATGTGATCGGGTACGTCGGGAACTCAACGAAAGTCACCCTCACTGTCGCGGGGACGAATACGCCGCTTTCGATCTCGGTCGTGGGCACCGCGATCACCGTCAACCTCCAGACGAACGGAGGCGGAGTCTGCACGTCCACCCTCGGTGACGTCAAGAACCTGATCCAGAACAACGTGGCGGCGAACGCCCTCGTCTCCGTCTCGTACATCGGGGGGGGGCAGGATTGGTTCCAGATCACCGCCATCGCCCCAGGGACGAGCAGCAGTGTCACCCTGTCGGGCGGAACCTTCACGCAGCAGCTGTCCGGAGCTCGCGTGGATGCCGTCCTAACCGCGTCGGGATACCCAACCGGATCGAGTTACAGGGCCATCTCGGCCGGCACCGTGCAGGTGCAAGCAGAGACGTTCGCCGCGAGCGAAACCACGAAAGCGATCGACGAGCTCTACAACGATGAGGCCACCGAAGACGGGGCGCTCTACTTCGACCGCAACGGCCGGATCGTGTTCCTTGACCGAACGGCTCTCACCGTCGGCGCGGCGCTCGTCCCGTACGCGACGCTGACCGATGCACTCGGGGAGACGCCGGGAACGTTCCAGTACCAGGAGGGCACGGAGGGGCACTTTGACATCGACCTTGTCTACAACAACATCTCCTCGCAGCGCCTCAACTCGTCGACCACACAGACAGCGACCGACACCTCGAGCAACGCCAACTACTTCACCCGTTCGCTCTCAATATCCCCACTGTCGATCAGCGACACCGACTCCCTCGCGCTCGCCCAGGCGATGCTCCTTCGATTCAAGCAGCCGCAGTTCTACTTCGACGCAATCACATGCTTCCCGGGAACGAATCCCGACTTCTGGGACATGCTCGGGCAACTCGAGTTGATGAACACGCTCAAGATCGTTCGGCATCCGCCCGGGGCGGGGGCGCCGATCAACTCCATCGGCCCCGCCGTGAAGATCACGATCAGCGGCGACAAGGATGCAAAGAACACCGTGTGGCAGATTCAGGTGGTCCCAGGGTTCCCCGTCAACTTCATCATTCTCGACGACCCGGTGTATGGAAAGCTCGACACCGCAACGAACGGACTCGGCTACTAGAGACTCGCACCGAAGGCGATACCTTCGGACAACTACTTCCCCAAGGGGGTCGGAATGAAGTCTCTACTCCGGATGTCGAACGCCACAAAGGCGCAGCTGATCATCGCGATCAACTCGTTCCTCGCCCTCATCGTCGCTTTCGACGTCGTTCTCACACAGGCGCAAATAGGAGCGGTCAGCGTGTTCGCGAACGCCGTCCTGTCTCTCTTCGTCGCGAAGACGTACGGCCAGAGCTCGATGCGGAATCCGTAAGGGGTGCGCCACTTCTCGATCGAGAGTTTTCTGCGCGCGCTCGTGCGGCGCCGAAACACGACCCAACCCGGTCGGGAGTAGCGCGTGCCCGAGGGAAACACCGAGAACGAGAACTCGATTGCCCAGATGACCCATTCCGATACGACCACGTCGGAATGGTCGGCAGACAAGAGAACGATGCGAAAACTCCGGTCGATCGCGGGCATCGGGATCGTTGCCGGATGGCTTCTTTCGGCGATCAACAGCTTCCTCCGCAACAACTACGAGTCCCTACAACTCACAACCCCCGTGATGGTCGTGTTCGCAGGCTTCCTCTTCGGGGACACAATCCTCAGAAGGAGGTACTCTGATGACCGTTGAAGCCGTGCGACTCTCGATCGTGCTCGGAGGGTTCTTCGTGATCGGCTTCAACTTTTCCGTCATCGCACACGCCCCCAGGATCGTCAGCGCCGTCGGACCATGGCGACTCTTCATGGCGGGGAAGATCTTCTTCACTTTCGCGGTGATGATTGTCGTTCATCGAAATCTCCATGCAGCGGTCGGGTGGCCCGAGCTTCTGGTTGCCTTTGGGATGCTCACCACCCTTCTGTCGATGCTGATGCTCGAGCACTCCTACCGCATCCACAAGCAGCACGTGCCAGCGTTTCCAGTGGCGCCGGCGCGCGCTCCCCAAAGGCGATAGGCGACCATCTTCCGTGATAGGGTTCTGACCGATGCCTCCGAAGAAGGACATCCGCAAGGCGATGGTGAAGCTGATGGAGCTCACCATCGCCGACGAGCAAACGCACGGCAACTGGACGTACGCCGCCGTTCGTCCGCTTGAGACTCCGGAGCGCCCGTGGGTTCCCGGTGTGCACCGTCGAGGCGACTGCTCGAAGGGCGGCCAGTGGATCGCGTACTGGGCTGGAGCCCCCGATCCGTTCGGGATGGACTTCGGGCCGTACGGTAACTCGCAGACCGCATGGTCGAACCTTCAGCACCTAGACCACGCGAGCGAACTTCTCCCGGGCGACATGATCACGTTCGGGCGCGACGGGCAGAAGCACCTCTCGGTCGTTCAGGAGGCCGGCGCCGATCCGCTCCTCTGGTCGTGGGGGCATCAGGGGGCGCCGAACAACTACCGACTGTCTCAGGACTCGCGGGAGCGCCAGTTCCTTCGCATGCCGATCGCCGCCTACGTGCCGACGCCGGAAGACAAACTCCGCGCGAAGACCGGGTGGTTCGCGTGGATGCAGTGGGCGCTCGGCGAGGGCGACTGGAAGGGGCATCCGAAGAGCGCGAAGGGCGTGCGTCCGAATGTGCCTCGTCCGATCCCGGTTTCATGGTGGAAGCGTCGAGCGATGTTCCTTCTGCGCCGCAAGCGCGGGAACCGCCCCACCACAAAGAAGTAACTTTTCATTTGACATAGTGGGTTTGTGTGGTGTAGGTTTCCCACATGACCGACGAAGCAAATGATCCAGACGTGTTCGTGACTCTGCGTATGCCGGCGTCTCTCCACAACGCAATGAAGCAGGCCGCTCGCGACCACGAGCGAACGCTCGCTGGCGAGGTGCGTCAGGCGATTCGCAACCACGTCGACACTTTCGTGCCCAAGACAGATCCGTCCTAGAGAAGGAGGTTTCACCATGTCCACAACCCCGCTCGCGCAGGGGCAGGCAGGCAACGAGATCGAGATCGCCGGGCCGATGGCCCCGAAGGCGAACCTCGCCCGCCGCGAACCCGTACCGAAGGAGCTCGCCGCGCTCGGAGTCGTGATCGCAGTCGATCCCGAGTCCGACATGCAGATGCTCATCATCCCGAAGGCTCTCCGGGAGAAGGCGAACGTTCTCGCCCCCGTGCAGGCGTTCCAGCAGGCGGACGCGAACTGGCGCCCGTCCCTCCGCGTCGTCGAGCTCGACCCCGACCCGATGAACGGCCCGCACTTCTACAAGCAGCAGGGCGGCAAGGTCGCCCCGCGCAAGCAGGCGCTCGAGCTTCTCGCTGACGCCGCCGGCGTCGTTCAGATTTCGACGAACCTGCTCGGCCGGGAGCGCGTCGAGATCGGCGGCGTGATTTCCGAGACGTTCACGCACATCGCGATCCTGAAGATCCGCAAGTCCGACGGGACGCTCCGCACCCTCGAGGCGTCACGCACCTACGAGCCGTTCGCGGAGTACGAGGAGATCAAGACTTCGGTCGGCTCCGGCAACTACGCGAAGACGCCTGGGACTCCGGACTTCGACGCGGAGGTTCGGAAGCGGTGGCTGAACGAGGTGAAGTTCGCGAAGGCGAAAAACGAGTCGAAGGCGATCAACCGCGCGTTTCGCTCGGCGATCCAGATCCCGCAGACGTTCACTCCGCAGCGCGCCGCGCTCCCGTTCGTTGTCGTCGGGTGGAACCTCGCCCCGCAGGACTCCGGTGCCGTGCAGTCCGCGATTGCGCAGCTGTACGGGGCGGCGGCAAGCGAACCGATCGAGGCTCCACTCGCGCTTGACCAGGGGTGGGACGCGCCGCCCGAGGAATCGGAACAGGAGATCGTTCCCGAAGATGGCCCCGTGGTCTCTTTCCCCCCGTTCGAGACCGCGGAGCCGAGTCAGCAGGCACCCACCGAGAGCGCTGTAGAGGTCGCTCCGGTGGGTGCTCCTGACGCCCAGGATTCACCCGCCGACCCTGTTGAGGTCGCCGAGCGCGAGTCGGCAGTTGCGGGTGATACGCCGGGGGTGGTGGAAGAGCCTCCCGCCCCCCCGGCGGAACCTTTGCAGGATGCGACGGTGGTGCCAGCTACCGACGAGCAGGAGGCCGAGGCGACAACACCTCCCGCCTCGGCCTCCGACCAACCCGTCGAACAGACTCCCGCCAGCGCCCTCAGCCCGGCGGAGTTCGAGTCGCTTCCGCGTGCTCTCGCGGTGAAATGGCCGTCCGGCTCGTATCAGGATCGCACGATCGGCTGGACGCTTGAGCAGGGCGAGTCGGCTGACGAGTGGCTTGCGTATGGGTTGCGCCAGCCGTGGCCGCACGACCCGGACTTCAAGAGGGCACTGATGCTCGCGTGCAAGGCGCACCGTCCCGAGATGTACGCCGAGTTCCGGAAGGAGGCACGGGCATGAAGACCTACGAGGATTTCGTTCGCCACGCCCCCCGGGGGTTCC
>Ga0114969_10003590_pt1 | contig 12455 bp, 7 predicted proteins | sample M_130807_MF_Meta_FD_87316 | JGI IMG/M metagenome (GOLD analysis project Ga0114969, IMG submission 87316) | Freshwater microbial communities from Lake Montjoie, Canada to study carbon cycling - M_130807_MF_MetaG | ecosystem: Environmental > Aquatic > Freshwater > Lake | place: Lake Montjoie...
AAGTCCGGCGCCGCGCCCGGCGTCTCGCCGACGACCTGAGCGACGGGGCCGGCGCGCAGGGGCGCGGGGCCATCGGTGCCGACGAGGCCGGACCACCCGACGACGACGCCATCGCCGACGCCGTCGACCGGGCCTGCGCGACGGACGCAGCGCGCTCGCCGGTCGCGCGCGTGTCACTCGCACCGCACGCGGCCGCGCGACTCCTGCGTGCCGACGGGCCGGTCGAGTTGCGCACCACGCTCGACGCCCGCCTGCAGCGCGCCGCGTCGGCGATCCTCGAGCGCCAGGTCCGGGCGCTCGACGGGCGCAACGTCCACGACGGCGCGGCCGTGGTCCTCGACGTCGAAACCGGCGAGATCCTCGCCTGGGTCGGCGGCAGCGGCGCGTCGGCGAGCGCACGTCACGTCGACGGCGTGGTCGCCCACCGGCAGGCGGGATCGACGCTCAAGCCGCTGCTCTACGCGCTCGCGCTGGACCAGCGCCGCCTCTCCGCCGCCTCCCCGATCGCCGACCTGCCGCTCGAGATCGACGTCGCGGGCAGCGGCGCCTACCGACCACGCGACTACGACGAGCACTACCGCGGACTGGTCACCCTGCGCGCGGCGCTCGCGGGCTCGCTCAACGTCCCGGCGGTCCGCACGCTCGAACTCGTCGGTGTGGCACCCTTTGCCGGGATCCTGCGGCGCATGGAGTTCGCGGGCGTGGACCGGCCCGGCGACCACTACGGGCCGGCCCTCGCTCTCGGCGCCGCCGACGTGAGCCTGCTCGAACTCGCCAACGCCTACCGGGCGCTGGCGAGAGGCGGGGCATGGACGCCGTTGCGACCGCTCGCCGACGGAGCCGGTGCGGAGGCCGCCGCGGGAGCGCAACCGGTCGGCGCGGCGAACCCGCGCGAGACGGGTCCGGAGGGGCGCCGCATCTGGTCCCCCGAGGCCGCCTTCGTCGTCGCCGACGTGCTCTCCGACCGAGACGGCCGCAGCGCGACCTTCGGACTGGAGAACGCGCTCGCGACCCGCTTCTGGTCCGCGGTGAAGACCGGCACGAGTCGCGACATGCGCGACAACTGGTGCATCGGCTTCACGCGTCGACACGTGGTCGCGGTCTGGGTCGGCAACTTCTCCGGCGAACCGATGCACGAAGTAAGCGGCATGAGTGGGGCAGCCCCCGCGTGGCAGGAGATCATGGCCCTGCTCATGAACGGTCGCGCGGACGAACGCCCGGCCGCGCCGCCGGGCCTCGTGCGTCGCCGTGTGCGCTTCGGCGCCGAACCCGAGCGCGACGAATGGTTCCTCGAAGGGACCGAGCCGGCCACCGCGCGCATCGAGGTCGCGGCGCCGATTCCGCGCATCGAGTCCCCGATGGACGACGGCGTCTTCGCGATCGACGCCGATGCACCGGCGCGACGCCAGCGCATCGCCCTCGACGCGAGCGGCGCCCCCGCGGGCGCCCGATGGAGCATGGACGGTGCCGCAATCGGCGCGGCCGGGCCGCCGCTCCTCTGGGAGCCGCGGCCGGGCCGTCACCGGCTGGCGCTGGCCGACGGCGCGGGCGCCGTCCTCGACGCGGTCGACTTCGAGGTCAGAGGCCCGGTCCCGGCATCGCCCCGCTCGATCCCGCCGTCATCCCCCCGTCCACCGCGATCGCCTGGCCGCTGACGAACGAAGCGTCGTCGCTCGCGAGGAAGAGCACGAGACGCGCGACTTCCTCGGGTTCCCCGATGCGCCCCAGCGAGTGGACGCGACCGAAGGCGGCGAGGACTCGGTCGTCGATCTCGAAGCCGCCGAGCATCGGTGTGCGGATGATGCCCGGGCAGACCGCGTTCACGCGGATGCCAACCGGCCCGACCTCGATGGCGGCCGTCCGGGTGAGCCCGACCACCGCGTGCTTGGTCGCAGCGTAGGAGCCGAGCATCGGCGCACCCGTCAGGCCGGCGACGCTCGCCGTGTTGACGATGCTGCCCCGGGCCGGGCCGGGATTCGCCGCCATCGCCGGCACCGCATGCTTGATCCCGTGGAAGACGCCGTTCACGTTCACGTCGAGCAGGTCGCGGTGCGCCGCCTCGTCCATCGCGGCAAGGGGCCCGTGCAACTCGATGCCGGCGTTGTTGAACATGACGTGGAGCCGGCCGTACTCCGAGACGGCACGCGCCACCAAGGCTGCGACTTCCTCGGAGCGCCGCACGTCGGTCCGCTGGAAGACCGCACCGATCTCCCGCGCGAACTGCGAGCCGTCCACCACGTCGCCGATCACCACGTGGGCGCCCGCCTGCGCGAAGAGCCGCGCCGTCGCGGCGCCGATGCCCGAAGCCCCGCCGGTCACCACCGCGGTCTTGCCGTCGAGTCGATTCACGGAATTCCTCCTCCGCCCGCAGTCGCGGGCCTCGTGGCGCGGCTCAGGAGAGCAGCGCGGCCAGGGCGGCCGCGGCGATCGCCAGCCGGGCGAAGAAGCCCGGCTGGATGATCGCGTGATCGGACGCGATGCTGCGGACATTCTCGGGCGCGATCGCCCCCGTCGTCACTCCCTCCACGATCTCCAGGCAGTCCTCGGCGAGGATCTCGCGGAAGCCGTGGCCGATTTCCGGCGTCGCGACCGAGGGGTCGCCCTTGTAGCTCACCTCGGCTCCGCCATAGCCGAAGTGCGCGTTCAGCAGCCAACCGATGCTGCCCGCGAGCCCTTCGGCGGCGCCACGCAACGGCGCAAAGCGCTCGCCGAGCGCCTGCAGCGGACGAAACGGCGGCGGGGCCGCCGGCCCGAGCCTGCGGTAGCAGGGGTCGACCAGGTGCGGGCGCTCGGCGAGCATGAACGACGTCTCCCAGGCGCCGGCGTGTTCGCCGGTGACGAGGGCCCTGCGCTCGCGCTCGTCGAGCGTGCGTCCCAGCAGTTCCTCGAGGCGCGCGTTGCGACCGCCGGTGATGATCCGGTGCAGCACCTGGATCGAGGGCGTGATCATCCGGATGCCGCGGCGCCGGCTGGTACGTCGACAGGCGCGCTCGAGAGCCGCCGCATGGCGCGGGCCGCCGTGGCCGTTGGTCACCACCACGGTGCCGAATCCCGCGCGCGCGAGCGAGGCGCCGTGGCCGAGCAGGACCCGGTAGACGGCCCCCGGCGGCGCGTCCATCGAGCCGCGCAGCGGCAGTTCGTCGGCGCCCAGCGTGAGCGGCGGAAAGACGGCGACGAGCCAGTCCTCGTGGCGTGCGGCGAAGCGGCGCGCGGTCTCCTCCGCCATCCACGACGCCATGGCGACGTCCTGCACGATCGGCAGGTGCGGCCCGTGCACCTCCAGGGCACTCACCGCGAGGAAGGCGATCGAGCGCCGCGGGTCGAGCACCCGGATGCGGTCGTAGGTGAGTTCTTCGGCGCGGACGAGCGCCATCTCAGCGGATCACGTAGACCGGGTTCGGCAGCTTGTAGACGCGCTCGGCGAAGCCGCCGTTCAGGTCGCTCGCCTGGTCGCCGACGGCCGCGACGATATTGTAGCCGCGATTGATCAGGTCGCGCCGGGCGCCGACCTTGAACTCCGCCGCACTCGAGAACTTGGCCCCCGCCGGTGGGCCGATCACCTCCTCGAAGGCGTAGCCCTGTTCGCGCAGGTTGCGCCGTGTCGCATCGAGCAGCTCGGGCGGCCGGGTGACGACGAAGAAGACCGCGATGCCGAGTTCACGCGCCCGCCGCGCGAGCGCGAGGACCGGCCGCACCGCCGGTGCACGACCCTGCTTCTGCCACTCGCGCAACCCGCAGGGACCGCGCTCGAGATTACAGGGTCCGTCGACGATGCGCGCCCACCGGTTGGCGCGCAGCGCCTCCCAGTTCGAGAGCGCCGTCTCGTCGACGTCGAGGACGAGCGCGGGCTTGACGACCGCCTTGCCGCGCTCCTCGAGCCAGGCCCCGGCCTGCGCCGTCACCGCCGCGACCTCCGCCTCCCAGCGACCCGACCGGATCCAGCCGTCGATCGCGGCCTGGGTGTCCCAGAGATTCGGTACCTGGACCGGGGCCGCCTGCGCCTGGGCACCCCCGGGCGCCGCAGGGCCGGCTGCGCCCGGCTGATTCATGCCGCGCGCCCGGGCCGAGCAACCGGCCGCACCCGCGAGCGCGAGGGCTGCGAGCAGGATCCGGCGCGATGTCGATGCGGCTGCGGACGATCGGCGCATGGGCATTCCCTCCGCCGCCGAGGCTAGCCCCGCGCGCGGGCGACCGCACGCGGCCTCTGCTAACTTCCCGCCGCGATGGCCAACGTTCGCTCGATCGATCCGACCCGCCTCCCCAAGCACTTCGATTCGGCCGAGGCTGAGGTCCGCTGGCACGCGGCCTGGGACCGCCTCGGGCTGCACCGCTGGGACCCGGCACGGCCGCGCGAGGAGACCTACGTCGTCGACACGCCGCCGCCCACCGTCTCGGGATCGCTGCACGTCGGACACGTGTTCAGCTACACGCACGCCGACGTGCTCGCGCGCCAGCAGCGGATGCGCGGGCGCAACGTGTTCTACCCGATGGGCTGGGACGACAACGGGCTCCCCACCGAGCGCCGCGTCCAGAACCACTACGGCGTGCGCTGCGACCCTGCGACGCCGAGCGCCGCCGACCTGCGGCTCGAGGCCTCGACCGACCCCAAGGCGCCGCCGCGCCTGCTCTCTCGCCCCGACTTCATCCGCGCCTGCCTCGAACTCACCCGTCGCGACGAGGAGGCCTTCAAGGCGCTGTGGCGCCGCATCGGGCTCTCGATCGACTGGCACGAGGAGTACTCGACGATCGACGAGCGCTGCCGTCACATCGCGCAGGCGAGCTTCCGCGACCTGTGGGAGAAGGGGCACGTCTACAGCGTCGAGGCGCCCACGATGTGGGACGTCGACTTCCAGACCGCCGTCGCGCAGGCCGAAGTCGAGGATCGTCCGACCCGCGGCGCATTCCACGACATCGCCTTCGGGGTCGAGGGCGGCGACGCGTCGTTCGTCATCGCCACCACGCGGCCCGAGTTGCTGCCCGCCTGCGTCGGCGTCACCGCGCACCCCGATGACGCACGCTACAAGGCGCTGTTCGGCAGGCGTGCGATCACGCCGATCTTCGGCGTGCCGGTACCGATCTTCCCGAGCGAATTGGCCGACCCCGAGAAGGGCACCGGCATCCTCATGGTCTGCACCTTCGGCGATGCGACCGACGTCGCCTGGTGGCGCGAGCAGAAACTCGCGCTGCGCCAGGTCCTGGGCCGCAACGGCCGCTTCGTGCCGGTCGAGTTCGGCTCGGCCGGCTGGGAGAGCACGCGGCCAGAGGCGGCCAACGCCGCCTATGCCGCGATCACCGGCAAGGCGGCGGGTGGCGCGCGCCAGGCGATCGTCGAGATGCTGCGCGACCCGGCACACGCGGCGACGGCCGACGGACAGGCGGCCCTGCGCGGCGAGCCACGCCCGATCGAGCACTCGGTCAAGTACTACGAAAAGGGCGACCGGCCGCTCGAGTTCGTCTCCAGCCGCCAGTGGTTCGTGCGCCTGCTCGACAAGAAGGACGCGCTGCTCGCCAAGGGTGACGAGGTCCGCTGGCACCCCGACTTCATGCGCCTGCGCTACCGCAACTGGACCGAGAACCTCAACGCCGACTGGTGCATCAGCCGCCAGCGTTACTTCGGCGTCCCGTTCCCGGTCTGGTACCCGCTCGACGACGCGGGTGCTCCGCGCCACGACAGCCCGATCGTCGCCGACGCGGCGAGCCTGCCGGTCGATCCGACGACCGACTGCCCGCCCGGCCTCACGCCCGAGCAGCGCGACCGCCCGGGCGGCTTCACCGCCGAGACCGACGTCTACGACACCTGGTTCACGAGTTCGCTCACCCCGCAGATCAGTTCGCGCTGGGGCCTGGAACCCGACCGCCATCGCCGGCTGTTCCCCGCCGACATCCGCCCGCAGAGCCACGAGATCATCCGAACCTGGGCCTTCTACTCGATCGCGAAGGCGCTCCTGCACGAGGACACGATCCCCTGGCACCACGTCGTCGTCTCCGGCTGGATCCTCGACCCCGACCGCAAGAAGATGTCGAAGAGCAAGGGCAACGTCGTCACCCCGATGCACCTGCTCGACGAGCACGGCGCCGACGGCGTGCGCTACTGGGCCGCCTCGGCTCGACTCGGCATGGATACCGCCTTCGACGACAAGGTCCTGAAGGTCGGCAAGCGGCTCACGACCAAGCTCTTCAACGCCGGCAAGTTCGTGCTCGGCCAGGAGGGGCCCGCGGCGCTTATCACCGCCGAACTCGACCGCGCCTTCGTCCACCGACTGTCGCTGCTCGTCGAGCGCGCGAGCGCGTCGTTCGACGGCTTCGACTATGCTCATGCGCTGCAGGACACCGAGGCGTTCTTCTGGCAGGACTTCACCGACAGCTACCTCGAACTCGCCAAGGGCCGCGCGCGTGACGGCCGCGATGGCTCGGCGATCGCGGCGCTGCGCCTCGGGCTGAACGTGCTCCTGCGGCTGTTCGCGCCGGTGCTGCCCTACATCACCGAGGAGGTGTGGTCCTGGGCGTTCGCCGCGGAGACCGGCCACGAGAGCATCCACCGCGCGCCGTGGCCGACGGTCGAAGAACTGCGCGCCGTTCCCGCGCCAGCGGAGCCCGCCTGCTTCGACGCGGCGGTCGCCTGCCTGGGCGCGATCCACAAGGCGAAGACCGAGGGCGGCGTGTCGATCGGGCGCGAGGTCGAGCACCTCTCGGTCGCGGCCCATCCGCAGACGCTCGACCGGGTCGCAGCCGTGCTCGCCGAAGTGCTCGCCGCCGCGCGCGTCGCGAGCCATGCGCTCACGGCGCGCCCCGATCTCGCCGAGGGCGTCTTCGAAGTCGCCGACGTCCGCTTCGCCCCCGCGCCGCCGCCGGGCAACCGCGGCGAAGGCTGAGGCGCGAAGCCATGCGCGGGGCGCGACGATGAACGTCGACGAGGCGATGCGACCCGGCCGGCGCGGCCTCTTCGTCGCCGGCGAGTGGCGCGACTCGCTCGACGACGCGCGCTTCACGGTGCACGACCCCGCGACCGGGCAGGCGATCGCCGACGTCGCCGACGCGACGCCGGAGGACGGCCTCGCGGCCCTCGCGACCGCGGAGGCCGCTCGGCCAGCGTGGGCGGCGTCCGCGCCGCGTCGCCGGTCGGAGATCCTGCGGCGCGCATTCGAAGCGATGCTCGCCCGCACCGACGCGCTCGCGGAGCTTCTGGTTCGCGAGAACGGCAAGCCGCTCGCCGAGGCCCGCGGCGAGGTCGCCTACGCGGCCGAGTTCCTGCGCTGGTACTCGGAGGAGGCGGTGCGCATCGACGGTTCGATCGCGACCGCGCCCGGCGGGGCGCACCGGATCGTCGTCGTGCGCAAGCCCGTCGGCACCGCGCTCCTGGTGACGCCCTGGAACTTTCCCGCGGCGATGGTGACGCGCAAGATCGCGCCGGCGCTCGCCGCCGGCTGCTGCGTCGTCCTGAAGCCGGCCACCGAGACACCGCTCACCGCGCTCGCGCTCGCGGGCCTGCTCGCGGAGGCCGGCGTACCGCCGGGCGTGCTCACGGTCCTGCCGACGACGCGCAACGCCGAGGTGGTATCGGCGATGCTCGCCGACTTGCGGGTGCGCAAACTCTCGTTCACCGGGTCGACCGAGGTCGGCAGGCTCCTGCTCGCGGGGGCCGCGGCGCGGGTGCTGCCCTGTTCGATGGAACTCGGCGGCAACGCACCGTTCGTCGTGTTCGCGGACGCCGACCTCGATGCCGTGGTGGAGGGATTTCTCCTCGCGAAGATGCGCAACAACGCCCAAGCCTGCACGGCAGCGAATCGCATCCTGGTCGAGGAGCCGGTCATGGAGGACTTCTCGCGTCGCATCGTGCGCGCGATGAAGGCGTTGCGCGTCGGGCCGGGAATGGAGCCCGGCGTGCAGTTCGGACCACTCGTGGACGCCGCGGGGCGCGACAAGGTGGATCGTCTGGTCGGCGCTGCGGCCCGCGCCGGGGCCCGGATCCTGTGTGGCGGCAGCGTACCCGAGGGCGCGGGGTTCTTTTACCCGCCGACCGTGCTGGCCGACGTGGCCCCCGACTCGCCGATCCTGCGCGAGGAGATCTTCGGGCCGGTGGCTCCCCTGGTGGCGTTCCGCGACGAGGCCGAGGCGATCCGCCTCGCCAACGCGACCGAGCACGGACTCGCAGCCTACGTCTGGAGCCGCGACCTCGGCCGGGCGATGCGCGTCGGCGAAGCGATCGAGTCCGGCATGGTCGGCATCAACCGCGGCATGGTCTCCGACCCGGCGGCGCCCTTCGGGGGCGTGAAGCAGAGCGGGCTCGGTCGCGAGGGAGGCCACGAGGGCCTGCTGGAATTCACCGAGCAACGCTATCTCGCGGTCGAGTGGTGAGTCGGGCAAGCCACCTCCTCTCGTTAGGAGACTTCCCGACCCCCCTCGGGTGGGTGCGCGTGCGGCGCGCGGTGCGGCCAACCGGCGCACATGGTGCGAACGCTCGCCGGGGAGGTCGCCATCGCCCAGCACGACTGGGTCGCGCGGCCCGACACCGGACTGGACCACGTGACCCACAACGGAGAGCGTACGACCTGCCGACGCACGACTGAGACGCGCCGCAGGAGAAGAGCAAGCGCGTCACGGGTTGCCACAGGCCGCGGCGCAAACTAGGAAAAACGGTGGAGCGTGCACTAGGGAACGTCGCGGGCGCCGTCGGCGGCCGACCGTCCCGCAATCGCCCTCCCCCGCGGCCGAGCGGGAAGGGCAACGGAGGAAGCAGCATGAAGTTCTCGAAGACCGAGGTGATGCGATGGTCGCTGGCCACGATGGCGGCGTGTCTGGTGTTGGCGGGAGCCGCCGTTCCGGCTCGTGCCGGCGGGTCGGAGTTGATCGACACCGACATCCTCGAAGACCCGTTCGTCCAGCTGAACGACGTGGCGACGGAGAAAAGGGACACGTTCACGATCCGCGGACGCGTCGAGGTCGCCCTCGGCGAGAGCCCGGTGGCCGACGGGGTCGCGAACGGCGTCACGGTGACGGTCCTCGAGTCGAAGAAACTCCCCGTGGTCTTCTCGATCGTCTCCACGCCGGCGCCGCCCGTCGCGGTCGATGCGAAGACGTTCACCGCGGCCGAGTGCAAGGCGGTCGCCAGCGGACGCAGCCTGTACTGCAAGGACTCGACCGACGGGAGCTTCTTCCGGCTGCGCCGCTCCTCGTCCCCGACGAAGTTCCGGGTGAATACGGTCGTCCGCAGGCAGGAGTTCGTCTCCCCGGCCAAGCCGTTCGAGACGCCGCTCTGGGGCGACGTGCAGATGAGCCTCTTTCACTGGCTCGGCGAGACCGACCCGAGCCTGTGCCGCGTCACCCAGAACGGCGAGCGGACCACCTGCCGCGTGAAGAAGTGACGCTCCGGCCCAGGGGCCGCACGACGGCCTGATTCGACCCGGGGGCGGGTGTCGCGATCTGCGGCACCCGCCCCTTTTCTTCGCCCCGCCGTCGAATTAGCCGGGGGGCGGGCTTTCCGGTCGCCTCGGCCCGCCGGGGCCATCGGGTGCGGCCAAGTGGAACGATTCGGGGATTTTCGATGACGAAATGATGACAGGACGTGCGAATTGGCGTAACGGAAAGGGATGCAGAACTTGTCCGACGTCAGGCGTCCCCTCTTCTTCTCATCGGCCGTCTCGCTCCTCGCCGCGAGCCTCGCGGGTGGCTGCGGCAGCTCGAGCAGCGGAGCCGCCGGCCCCGCGACGAGTTCGAACATCCAGCATGTCGTCATCGTCGTGCAGGAGAACATCAGCTTCGACTCCTATCTGGGAACCTACTGCACGGCGCCCACCGGCTCGGATCCGTCCTGCACCGACGGCCCCGGGTGCTGCGAGCGGGCGCCGGCGGCCGACCCGGGCACCGGCACCGCCCCGCTGCTGCTCGACGATGCGGAGCACGGCGGGTTCGACCCGGTCCACTTCTCCACCTGCTTCTCCTCGGAGATCAACGGCGGCGCGATGGACCAGTACGTCGAGGGAGCGGTCTGCGGCTCGAATCCGCGGAACCTCGCCTACGCCGACGACGCGAGCGTCTGGTACTACCGCGACCTGGCGAAGAATCACGCGGTCGCCGACCGATACTTCCAGTCGGTGGTCGGTGCGAGTTCCGCGAACGACATGTACCTCGCACGCGCGAACTTCGTCTTCGAAGACAATACCTACGTGCCCGAGGGTGCGATCGGATCGTCATGCCTGCTCAACAAGAACACCGCCCTCTACGACGACCCGACGATCGGCGACCTGCTCGCCGACGCCGGCGTCCCCTGGGCCTTCTACATCGAGGGCTACCAGGAGATGGCGGACGCCGAGGCCGCGGGCGGGTGCCCGCCGCCCGCCCCCGGGTGCGCCCTCGGCATCGGCCTCTACCCCTGCACCTACGACCCGAGCGACATCCCCTTCCAGTACTACGAGCGCTTCCGCGACAACCCGCAGTACATGAAGGATCTGTCGCACTTCGAGCAGGACGTCGCCGCCGGGACGCTGCCGGCCGTGAGCTTCGTGAAGGGCCTCGGCTTCCGCACGGAGCACCCGGGCTACGGCATCACGATCTCCGACGGCATGGACTTCACCCGGGGAGTGATCGACCGCGTGCAGGGCTCGCGCTACGCCGACGACACGCTGGTTCTGGTCGTCTACGACGAGAGCGGCGGGTATTTCGACCATGTGGCGCCGCCGCCGAACAGCAGCGTCGACGGAAAGCAGTATGGGCCGCGCATGCCGACCTTCGCAGTCGGGCGCTTCGCGCGGAGCAACCACGTCTCCCACGTGCCGATGGAGCACGCGTCGGTGGTCAGGTTCGTCGAGTGGAACTGGTTGGGCGGCAAGACCGGGCAACTCCAGACGCGCGACGCGGTGGCGAACAACATCGGCAGCCTGCTCGACCCCGCCGAGACCGGGAACCCCGTCCCGGAGTGATCCGGGAGCCTTTCGAGGCGGGCGCGGGCGGTCTTGCGTGAGCGACCGCCCCGCCCCGTCCCCCGGCCTTGCCGGGGGGAGCCCGGATCGCGGGGAGCTGCCGTCCGGGCCCGGGCCTGGACGGGGGCGTCCGGCCGCCAGGCCCGCTGCGCCCGAGGGGCGCGACCTGCGCTTCGCGGCGCTCGCCTTCGCCGCCCTCGGCGCGCTCGTATTCGCATCGCATCGCGAGGCGCTCGGCTGCTGGTTCGCCTCGGACGACTTCCGGTGGCTCGAGATCAGCGAACCCGGGGACGTGCTGCGCAGCTTCGTCGGCCCCTGGGGACACGGCCCCGCCTACCGGCCGCTCTCGCGCGTGAGCTTCCTCGTCGACCATGCGCTGTTCGGCCTGAATGCGACGGGCTGGCATGCGCACGGTCTGCTGCTCCACGCGACCGCCGCGACGCTGCTCGCGGTCCTGCTGCGGCGCCTCTCGGGCGATCGCGTCTTCGCGCTCGCAGCGGCCGCGGTCTTCGCGGTCTTCCCGCTCGGGTACGAGAACTCGATCTGGATCTCGGGCCGGATCCACCCGCTCGGACTTTGCTGGTCGCTCGCCGCACTCGTCTTCTTCGACCGCGTGGCCGTGAGCGGCCGGCGCGGCAACGCCGCGGCCTTCCTCGCCTGCTACGCGATGGGCCTTCTCGCCTACGAGGCGAGCGTGTACGTGCCGGCCTTCGCCGTGCTGGTCGCACTCGCGAGGCGCCCCGGCGCGGCGCGCCGCCCGGCCGTCCTCCGCACCTGGCTCGCCGCCCTCGCGCTCACGGCGGTCTGGATCGCGCTCCGCTCCCGGGCCGTCGGCGGCGCGACCCTTTACCCGATGCGAGCGGTCGGGGAGATCCCGTCCCTCGACTTCGCCGCGCATGTCGCGGGGGCGCTCCGCCGCCTGCTCCAGCGACTCCAGCCCGCCTGGTGGGCGCTCGTCGCAGCCACCCTCGCGACCGCCTGGGCGGCGCCGCAGCGGTTCGCGGCGTTACCGCTCGGGGCGATCGTCGCACTGCTCGGATTCGCCCCGTTCGCGCTCGTGCTCGGCGGCGTACCCGCCCGCTTCCTGTATGCGAGCCAGCTCGGCATCGCGATCGCCGTGGGCGCGCTCGTCGCGGGTGCGGCACGCATACCGCGCGTCGGAGGCCTGCTGGCCGCGGTTCTCGCCGCGGCGATCCTCTGGCCGCTCGCCACGCAGACCGATGCCATCGCACGCGACTGGCGCACCGCGGGACAGGTCGGTCGACGCGTGCTCGACGACGTCGAGACGTCGACTCCGCCCAACGCGGGACCCGGGATCACCGTGCTGCTCGGCGCGCCCTACGAGATCCGGGGCCGGATGGTATTCTCCACCTACCTCGACGCCGCGATGCGCGTCTTTCATCCCAGCTACCCGCGGCTCGTCGTTCCCGGCCAGTACTTCCTCGACTCCGACCGCCGCGCCGCCGCAGGGATGATGGCGGCGACGATCGACGGCGACGCCGCGCGCCGCGCAGCACTCGGCCGGCCCGCGGTCGGGTG
>Ga0114969_10003591_pt1 | contig 12451 bp, 8 predicted proteins | sample M_130807_MF_Meta_FD_87316 | JGI IMG/M metagenome (GOLD analysis project Ga0114969, IMG submission 87316) | Freshwater microbial communities from Lake Montjoie, Canada to study carbon cycling - M_130807_MF_MetaG | ecosystem: Environmental > Aquatic > Freshwater > Lake | place: Lake Montjoie...
ATTATGCAAATGGTTCACATTTACTTCTTTTAAATACCCTTGTTTCTTTAAATAAATGGTAAACAAAGTTATTACAGCAATACTCGTCACCCAGAAACTAGCGAAAGAATACCAACCGTACATAGTACTATACCAATGAGGGTCGAGTGACATTAACCAATCCCAGGCGGTAACTAAAATATATACTGCAAAAAATGGAATGAAAACAGAAGCGATAACTAAACTCCTTTTATACATTGATGTATCTCCAGAAGCCATTGTATCTTCCTTCAATGATGTTTTTCTAAGCAGGATAGTGCAGGTAACCAAAGCTCCAACAAAAAAAGCAAAACGAATAAAAAAGAAAGGAAGATTCAGGTATGCCGATTTCCCTTTAAGAACTGGATCCTTTTCAACTTCTTCTATATGAGTCCACTCATATAAATTTCCATGACCAGCTATTAAAACCAACAATAAAATAACTGCGGCAATTGGCATCCATTGAGAGATAGCTTCTGGTACTCTTTTAAATACTACAGAAAATCCACCCCAAGCAAGGTAAACAGCTGCAATAAAAAATGCTGCTCCCATTCCAATGCCCATAAAGAAGACGCTGTCTAAAAGCAAGTTTGCCCATACTCGGTTTATTTCATCTCCGCTATAAACAACAAAGCCTCCTGCTAAAGCAGCTGCACCAATTAACATTAATACAATGCTTATTGTTTTTAGTCTTGATGTAAAATTAAATGTCTCGTTCATTGCAGCGTTTAATTTTCTGTGTTTACATTTTTTTTGTTGAATCAGAAATTGCAGGAATACCAGCTAATGTTTTTCGGTAATCGTCCTGCATACTTCTCACATAAGAAATAATTTTCCAGATTTGCATTCTATCCAATTGAGAACTGTAAGAGCCCATCAGGTTCTTTCCAAAGTGAACTGAGAAATACATTTTTCCTTCCGGAAGAGCTAAAATCGCATCGGTAAAATATGATGGTGGTGGTGGAAACTTGCTTGTAACATTATCTCCAACTACAATATGTCCAGAAGCTTTTCCGTCTTCGCCATGGCATATTGCACAATAAATATTAAATAATCTTTTTCCTTCTCCTAAAATCTCAGGAGTTATTGTTAATGGGTTTTTTACATCAACTCCGGCTGCTTCATAGCCTTCAGGTGTGTTGGTGTAATGAAAAGGCATAAATGCACTTTCGTTTCCAATTATTCCCTGATACATTGGAATTGTTCCGCCAACAGGCTTTTGAGCATTCATGCTGTCAGGAAAAATTTCGTTTTCTAAATATGTTTCGTATGCAACAGGATGTGCCATGTCAGGCATGTATTCACGACCAGGTGTTCTACGCGGCTCATTACTACAGGCGCTTTGAAGCAGCCAAACTAATAGAACTAAACCTGCTGATATTATGGATGACCTCTTTATCATGATTTTTTTTTCGAAATCAATTAATAATGTCTTTTTAAATCTCTTTCTTTAATTTCTTCTGCTCCTGAAGATTGAAGCATTTCTTTCATTTTTCCGATTTCTTCTGCAGAAGTTTTTTTATTTATTCTGAATACAACAGCAAACTTATCATCAGTTGTACGCTCATCTAATTTCTCACGAATTCTTCCTGGATATAATCCTGAACGAAGTAGAAAGGTTAAAGTCATTCCAATGGATGCACTCAAAACTGTAAATTCAAATAAAATTGGAATAAAGGCAGGAAATGAAAAGTGAGGTTTACCACCAAAGTTTAATGGCCAATCTGAGGTGAACACCCAAGTCATGAATGTTAACGCTATTGTCAATCCAGAGGCTCCATAAATGAATCCAGTGATGTGTAATCTTGATTCATTTAAACCCAATGCATCATCCAAACCATGAACTGCAAATGGGGAAACCACATCGTAAACTTCTAAATGGTTTTCACGCATCTTGCGCACACCATCTATCATTTTATCTTCATCACTGTATAAGCCGACTAAAAATTTATTTCTCATGGTTTATGAAATGATATAGCTGAACCTTGGTATCCGTGTGCATGCTCAGCAGCAGCTTTTTTCTGAGCATCACCTGAAATTCTTAAAATGTGTTTTGTTTCTGCCATAGCTATTACAGGCATAGTCTTAGCAAACAACATGAATGCTGTTAGAAACAATCCAACAGTACCTGCAAAAATGCTAATTTCAACATATGTTGGAGAGTAATATGACCATGATGAAGGAATGAAGTCACGATGAATTGATGTAACAATAATTACAAAGCGCTCGAACCACATTCCGCAATTGATAATTATTGACATGAAGAATGTAAACCAAACGCTTCTGCGCAATGGTCGAACCCAAAACAATTGTGGGCTAATAACATTACATGTCATCATTCCCCAATAAGCCCACCAATATGGACCAAGAGCCCTGTTTGCAAATGCATATTGCTCGTAAATATTTCCGCTATACCAAGCAACAAATAATTCAGTAATATAAGCAGAACCAACAATAGAACCAGTGAGTACAATAATTTTATTCATTGATTCTATGTGCTCCAAGGTAATGTATTCCTGAAGGTTCATTACTTTTCTAGCAACGAGCATCAATGTTAATACCATAGCGAAGCCAGAGAAAATTGCACCGGCAACGAAGTATGGCGGGAAGATGGTGGTGTGCCATCCAGGTATAACTGATGTCGCGAAGTCAAAAGATACAATGGTGTGAACAGAAAGCACAAGTGGTGTTGAAATCCCTGCAAGCACTAATGAAAGTGCTTCGTGTCTTTGCCAATGTTTAGCTGAACCTGTCCAGCCGAAACTTAAAACGCCATATATGAATTTTGATAATTTCTTTTTCGTACGGTCACGAACAGTAGCAATATCGGGAATCAAACCTGTATACCAAAATAAAAGTGATACAGTAAAATAAGTAGAAATTGCAAAAACATCCCACAACAATGGAGAGTTGAAATTCGGCCATAGTGGCCCGCGTGAGTTAGGATAAGGAAGATTGAAAAATATTAGCCAAACTCGACCCATGTGAAAAATTGGAAATAAACCGGCACAGATAACAGCAAAAATTGTCATTGCTTCTGCAGCGCGATTAATAGCCATCCGCCATTTTTGGCGGAACAATAATAAAATTGCCGAGATTAAGGTTCCCGCATGACCAATACCAATCCACCAAACGAAATTTGTGATATCCCATCCCCAATCAACGGTTCTGTTCAAACCCCATGTCCCGATTCCGAACCAAACGGTCCAACCAATCATGAACAAACCCCATGTCATTAACAATGCAGTGATTGTAATCGTGATGATGTAAAGTCTAGTGGGCTTGCTTTCTATAGGGCGACAAATATCTTCAGTAATCTGATGATAATTTTTGTTGCCGTAAATAAGCGGGGCCCTGACGGCCGATTCTGCGTGCATAATTTTTCTTTAGTTATCTAATTAAGCCATGTTTTCATTGTTCCTAACTTTCACCATGTAACCAATTGATGGTTTAACATGTAATTCAGCAAGTACATAATAATTTCGTTCATCTTCACGAGTCTTTGAAACTGCAGTTTCTTTATTATTCACATCTCCAAAGACAATTGCATCTGCAGGACAAGCTGACTGACAGGCAGTTCTAGCTTCTCCATCAACCAATGGACGATCTTGTTTTTTTGCATTCAATTTAGCATCCTGCAATTTTTGAACACAGAAACTACATTTTTCAATTACACCTCTTGAACGAACAGTTACATCAGGATTCAACACCATTCGTGTTAAATCATCAATCATCATTGCAACACCTTCGCTCTTATCGTAAGTATTCCAAGGGAAACTATCAGAAGTAGTATAATCAAACCAATTGAAACGACGAACTTTATAAGGACAGTTATTCGCGCAATACCTTGTTCCAATACAACGATTGTAAGTCATTTGATTTAATCCTTCGCTACTATGATTCGTAGCTGCTACCGGGCAAACATTTTCGCATGGAGCATTTTCACAATGCTGACACAACATTGGCTGGTGAACCACTTCAATATCTTCCCAATCTTTTACATCGTCATATTGATTGCCAAGTCCGACTGCATTTGAGTGAGATTCTTTAGTAATTCTTTCTTTATCCCCTGCAAAAGAATAATAACGATCAATACGAATCCAATGCATTTCGTGTACGCGACGAACTTCATCTTTGCCGACAACAGGAACATTGTTTTCAGTAGTACATGCAACCTGGCAAGCACCACATCCGATGCAGGAATTCAAGTCAATGTTCATTCCCCAACGCAACCCATTGTACTGATGAATATCTTGCGGATATAAAGTTACATCATTTAAATGCTCATATTCTTCTATTGATTCATTACCGGCCTTTGGGTTTTTTTTGTATTCAGATAATGTTGTTTCCTGAATTACATTTCTGCCTTCAAAGGTTCCGTGCGTTTGAGTTATTGCTAATTCGTATTTATTTCCGGTTGGCTTTACACTCACTTTTGAATTTGAGTAGCTCATTGTTTCGCCGCTCATTGAAACAAAAGGATAAACATTTTTTCCAACTCCGTTTCCGGCACGGCCGACTTTTTCACGCCCTAATCCAACTGAAACGGCAATAGTATTATTAGCAATTCCGGGTTGAAGAACTACAGGCAATTCCAATTTGAAATCACCAGCACTAACTTCAATCATGTCTCCATCAACCAAATTATTTTCTTTTGCATATGGAACAGGAACCATAGCCACTGTATCCCAAACTACTTTTGTAATAGGATCCGGATTTTCTAATAACCATGGATTGTTGGCATACTTTCCATTTCCTAATCCGACAGATTCGTAAATTACCAATTCCATTCCTTCAGCCTTTTTTCCACTTATTGCAGAAGCAGCAGAATTCACATCTCCTGCAAATGCTATTGCTGAAGTTGCGGTTGAAGGTTTTTCATAAATTCCAACACGAACACAATTATCCCAAAAAGATTGAAAACTAATTTCCTGCGATTGTGTAGGGAAAACATATTTTTCCCAATTTTTTTTAATGAGAGTTGCATAGTCATCAGCACTATCCATCCACTTCAACAAACTATCACCCGCTTGACGAGTATCAAAAATAGGATTAATACATGGTTGACTCAGGCTATATTTTCCAAGTTTAACTTCAGCATCATTCCAGCTTTCTAAATAGTGATGGTCTGGGCAATGGTATTTTACCAAAGAAGTTGTTTCATCATTTCTGTCATTGAGAGAAACAGAAAGGCCAACTTTCTTTAGAGCTTCTCCAAATTTATTTCCTTTTGAAAAACTATAAACAGGGTTTGTATTATAAATAATCAAAGCATCAACTGAACCAGCTTCCATTTCAGAAAGCAAATCAGAAAAGTCTTTATCATTTCCCTGAGCAACATTTGAATAATTATCTAAATCAATAGTATTGCTATAATTACCAAGAATATCATTTATGGCATTCACTAAAATTTGTGAATTAGCATCATTTGAACCGCAAACAACTAACGAAGCACCTTTATTTGCCCACATTTCAGCAGCTGCTTTATTTAATGACTTGGCAGCCTTTTCTGAAACCTTTCCTCCGGAAATTCCGGTTTTACCGGCAAAACCTGCAACCAAATTATAAAGTGCTATAATAGCATCTCCTTCTTCAGATGGTTTAATCGCTATTCTTTTATCAGCATTACTACCAGTTAATGAAACATTGGATTCAAACTGATAGTGACGAGACATTTCAGCCTTTTCCTTTGATACTTTTCTGTTAGCTACATACTGCTTTGTAAATTCGATTGGAGAAATCCAGGATCCAAGAAAATCAGCAGCGAACGAAACAATAACTCTTGCCTTATCGAAATTATAACCTGGAATTACACGCTTTCCAAAACTCTTTTCATTGGCTGAAAGAATTCCGGCGTTTGACATTGGTTCGAAAACAATATGTTTTGTGTTTCCATAATAAGTACCGAAATCCGCAATCAGATTTTTTGTGGAAGGACTTAAAACTGTAGAAGATAATATGCGAATATTTCCCCCTTTAGTTTTAATTGCTGCCAATTGATTTTTAATATCAGAATCAATAGCAGCCCATTCTACCGGCTTATCACCTTGCTTCGCACTTTTACTTCTTGCCTTATCATATAAGGAAAGTATTGAAGCTTGTGTACGGGCATTTGTACCGCCTTTTGTTATACTTGAATTTGAATTTCCTTCAATTTTAATTGGACGACCATCTCTCGTTTTAACCAAGATACTGCAATAGTCGCTTCCGTCAATATAAGTAGAAGCATAATAATTTGCTAAGCCTGGAATAATTTCCTCAGGTTTAATAACATAAGGTATTGCCTGATGAACTGGAATTTTACAACTTGCAGCAACAGTTGCAGCAGTTACACTGAAGCCAAGCATTTTTAAAAAGTCACGACGAGCTCTCGGCTTTTGAACAAAATTGCTGTTAAAAATTTCCTCTATCGGAAGTTCCTGAGCAAACTCTTTGTCGCGCTCATGAATAAACTCCGAGGTTTCTTCTAATTCAGCAAGACCTTTCCAATATGATTTATTTTCCATCCAGTGTTATTTTACAACTGAGGTTTCAAAATTTTTAATAGTGACATTTTTGACATTCGGTTCCACCCAAATCTCCCTCTGTTACTTGAGTTATTTTTCCTGTTTTCAACTCTTCATGCAATTTGCTGAAAAGTGGTTCGTAGTATTTATTCTGTTCAAATTGTGCCCCGGTTGTTCTGTGGCAGTTAATACACCATCCCATAGAAAGGCTAGCAAATTGCTTAACCTCATCCATAGTTTCAATTGGACCATGGCAAGTTTGGCAAGCTACCTGACCGGCTTTAACATGCTGAGAGTGATTAAAGTAAACATGATCGGGCAAATTGTGAACTTTAATCCATTTAATTGGCTGGTTATTATCATAAGCAGCATAAATCTTAGAAATCTCTTCTGTACCTGTAATTGGTCCTTCCTTAATAGCTTTATGGCAATTCATGCAAACATTTACAGAAGGAATAGAAGCAGTTTTACTTTTTTCAGCTCCAGCATGGCAATACAAACAATTAATTTGATTTTGACCAGCGTGAATTTTATGAGAAAATTTTATCGGTTGAATTGGCTGATAATCTCTGCTACGACCGAGTCCCTGAGCTGCATCTACCATCCAGAATCCCAGATACATCACACAGATAAACAACATCAAAGCAACATTTCCTTTAGTAAAAATTGCTTTAAAAAACGGCCGCTCTTCAGGAATTTCTTCTCCTTCTTTTTCTCCGGCATAACGACGAAGATTATTATTGATGCGGAAAATTAAAAAACTTAAACCTGCAAGTGTTACTACAACCACCCAAAGAATTCCGGTATAATTATCAGCGCTTTCTTCTGTTGCACCGGTAACTCCGCCAGCCGGAGCACTTGCGACTACGGGAAATTTATTACTTGCGTCATTTATATAAGCGATTATAGATTTAATATCATCATCACTAAAAGAAAGAAACTGAGTCATGCTCGCTTTCTTATATTCCTCATAAATTGCAATGGCATCTTTATCGCCACTTGCACGAAGTGCATAATTGTTTCTTATCCAACTAATCAACCATGCTTCTGATCTCTTCTTGTCAACATTTTTTAATGAAGGACCAACCAAAACCTGGTCTTTATCAGGTGTAGTATGGCAAGAACGACAATTATTTGCAAACAGTTTTTGACCGTCGGCAACACTAACAGCAGCATTTGAATTCGAAATACTAAAAGAAAAAAGTAAAGAAAGCAATAAAAGCAATCTGGCAGAACCCTTAGTAAACTCACCAATCCGCGAGGGCTTGAAGTATAATGTCATGCGGGCTATTTTTTTTGAATGGTGGCAAAAATATACAGGCAAGTCATGTTTTTACATTGTTGTGACAAAATATTTTATAACAGTTATTCGTCGTTAACAATTTTTTTGGAAATCAGCTAAAAAAAAGTATGTGCATTAATGATCTGAATCTTTCTGAAACTCCTATTGGCAAAGAGTTTCAGAAATAATTAATTTACTTTTATTTTAATAAATTTTGAAAATCATTTGAATAAAAAATATTTTTTATAAACCCTCTCTTTAGAATAAATCTAAATATAAATCTACTGTTTCAAATAATTTGCACGGGCTTTGTCTTTATCCTTGCACTAAAGAAAAAATTATATGAAAAAGATTCTTTTACTTTTTATTTCTATCAGCATTTTAACAAGTTGCACAAGTATTCAGAAAGAATTACGGAACGGTAATTATGATTCTGCTTTTGATAAAGCATTGAAACGCGTAAAAAATAATCCGGGCAAAGATAAATATGCTGTTTTGCTTGAAGCTGCTTCTGATAAAGCATATACAAGAGATATTAAGCAGATTGAGTACTGGAAAAAAGAAGGTGAACCTTCTCATCTCGTTGATATTTATTATCAAATGTGTGCTATTCACAACAGATACAATGGAGTTGAACCAATAATGCCATTACATATTGCAAGCAAAAAAAGAGATGCAAATTTTAAAGATGTAGCTGATGAAGATTTGATTGCTACAAAGACCAAGGCCGCTGAATATTTATATGCACATGCTGTAAAAATTTTAGGTAGTAATAACAGATATGAAGCCCGCACGGCTTATGAAGAACTACTAAAAGTAAAAGAATTTTTTCCTGGATTCAGGGATGTGGATGAGCAAATACAAAATGCTTTTTCAAAAGGCATTTCAAATGTGTTATTAAATGTTATGAATTCGTCGAATGCAATAATGCCTGCCGGTTTGGAAAAGCAGTTAACTACAATTGATCTGGTTGGATTAAATTCTTTTTGGGTGAAATTTGATAGTAAAGCCAATGAGGGCACCACATATGATTATCGTGTTTTGGTACACCTGGTTAAAATTGATGCCAGCCCAGAACAACTTTTAAAAAATAAATATACTGATACCAAAAAAGTGGAAGATGGTTTTGAATATGTTCTTGATGCGAAAGGAAATGTTAAAAAAGACAGCTTAGGTAATGATATGAAAACCAAGAAGTATAAAATTATTGCCTGCGATGTAATTGAAACCGTCCAACAAAAGGATGGATTGGTTGGAGCCACTGTTGATTTTTATACTGCACAAAATGAACTGATCTACTCCTACCCTATTAGCGGAATGAGTCATTGGCAATACATGAGCGCAGTTGCTGTTGGTGATTTAAATGCCCTTACCGATGCAAGTAGAGCCAAACTCGCACACACTGTACCTGCTCCATTTATTTCTGATGAAGAAATTGTTTTTTTGGCCGGTGAACAATTGAAACCATATTTAAAAAGTGCGATTGAAAACAACAGAGGGTTGATTAAATAACTTTAACCCTTATTGCGATAAAGCGAAGCATCCACCACTTCCACCATTTTATCAATCTCCATTTCTTCATCTAAAAAACTGGCGATGGTTTCGGCAGCCTCCAGCGGGTTTGCAATCACCTCTTTGTAATTCAGTTTTAAAACTTCGGCACCCGGAGTTCGTGCAATCCAAGCATCGGCTTTTTCCAGTTGCTTGGTAAATGCTTCAGCGATTGCAATGGGATATGCTTCCTGCCTCACTGCTCGATTGTGACCGAGCATTACTTGTTGTGAGCGCAGTACTTCATCCATATCGCGCTGCATGAAAATAATTTTATAGTTATAAGCTGCAGGTAAATTCGGAAGCAATGGTGCAACAACCTTCACGGCTTTGTCAACCGCTTCGTTCACCCATGTGTTATCACGAAATAAACTTTTTACTTTTTCAAATTCCAGATAACCTTTCGGATTGTTAGTGTCATTTATACGAATATTATCAGTAAGAATTTCTACTCCGCCTGCATTTAACATTTGCATAATCATGCTCGTGCCGGTGCGCGGTAATCCTGAAACTACAGTAATGGTTCCTTTAATATTTTCCATAATAAATTGTTCGTGGTATTTTATTTTATCTTCATTATGCAAGTGCTCCTTATAAATTTTTAATAACCACTGATGCGCTTTACGGCTTCCCGGTGATTGACTGATCACCACTTCAAATGCCATTGCCGCATCATGATACAATTCGAGATTGTACATGGCTTCACCCAAGCAATAATGCGCCTGAGGCATTGCATACATTAATCCGATAGCTGTTAAAGATTCTTCTGCGGCTTGTTCATATTCTTTAGTTCGAAGCAGCGAGCGTGCAATTCCTAGATGTGCTGATGCATTGTTTGTGTCAATATCCAATGCACGGTTGTATGCCTGTTGCGCCTTATCCCATTTTCCTAATCGCTGATATACTCTTCCTAATTCGTTATAGTAATATGGTAAATGCGCAGAGCGTTGTTCTGCTTTCTCCAATAACTCCATTGCTTTGCGTGGTTTGTTTTCAGCAATGAATAATCCTGCTTCCAATAAATCCAATCGAGCCAATTCAGCAGCTTCTGTTGTTCGCAGTTTATCCATCAGCACACGACACTCTTCATTTTTATTCAGCGCCATGTAACATTCGTGCAATGCTAAACCATACCGGAGTTTATCAAAATTTTCCGAAAATATTTTCTCCAGAATCACCATCGCTTCGCTGAATTTTTTACGGTACATCAACACACGCGCTAAATAAAATTGCGATTCGTCGGTAATTTTTTTCAGTGCTTTCTCTTTGTCTTCACCAGGTTTTTCTACATAACCCAATTCAATCAACTGATCCATTGCCGCTTTTGCCGCCCACGGATCTTCGCGCACATCGCCGGGCAACATGCCTGCATCGCCTTCGGTTACATTTTCCCAACTTTCAATAAAAGTTGGTTCCACTTTTTTATCGAATGATTGAAGCAACGGTTTACCAATCATATCTTTTCCAACAGGCAAACCAAAAAGTGTAAGCACAGTTGGAGCAATGTCTAACAATGTTGCACCATAAATGCGCTCATCTTTTTTTATTTGTGGCCCTTTCATGGTAAAAATTCCGAATGGTGCATGTTCGAACGCAGGACCCGCTGGTTCTTTCGGAATACGATTCGGTCGCAAATGATCAGAATGAAAACCATGATCGCTCATAATAATGACCGTAGTATCATCACCAGCCAAACGCAACAATCGTTCAAGCATCATATCATGAAAACGATAGGCACCTTGCACTACATCTTTATACAAATCATATAAATTATCAGGGATATTTTTTCGCTTAGGTGGATAATACTTCATAAACCCATGGCAGAAATGATCAATAGCATCATAATAAACAGCCATGAAATCCCATTCAGTATTTTGCATTAACCAGGTTGCTGCACCGTGAACAGAGGAACACTCAGCCAGTATTTTTGCAACTGATGCAAGATGCCTGTCTTTATCCTGATCAACCTTTAATGCTTCAGGCACAAATGGTAAAATGTGCGACAATGTTAATTCACCAGGATGCACTCGCCACTCACTGAGGTGCTCCATTTCTTTAGGGTGAATACTTCCATCAGGCATTGGCCATGGGGCACCAAATTGCCCTTTTACTTTTTGGAAAAAATTAGAAACCATTACACCGTTAATTGGCTCAGCTGGGTTCGAAGGCCACCAGCCAACAACATTTGATTTCAGTCCTTTCTGGCTTAACATATTCCATAATGCTTTCACTTTTCGTGATCGCGACGACACTGGTCGAACAGCCTGATTATTTGCATCAGGTTCAACGAATCCAAGAATACCATGTTCATCAGCAGTTTTTCCTGTAGCAATTGAAGTCCATAAAATCGGCGATAAGGGAGGATCAAGTGTTGCAAGATTTCCCATTACACCCTGCTCTACAAATTTGTTGAGTGTGGGTAATAAACCCGCATCGAGCATTGGCGAAATAATTTTCCAATCCGCTGCATCCCAACCAATAAGCAGAACTTTTTTTGCTAAACGCATTTATTAGTCGTTTGAAGATGTTGGTTTGTTGTTACTTGTAATAGACTCTGTACTATTTCCCAACTTTTTTTCTTCTTCCTGTTTCATTGCTTCCGCTCTTTTCTTTCTCCATAATTTTAAACCAACATCACCAAGTGCTAATAAGCCAAGCATACCTTCAGCTGGGACATCAAATTTTTCGTTATTCAAAAAGATTTGCTCTTCAGAATTGATATCCAGATTTTTTTCACCCATTAAATTACTGTTTGTGCTGCAATGTAAAAAGAAGAATAAAATTTAAGGGTTATAAATAAAAAAACGGACAATCTCTTTTCAGAAGATGTCCGTTTTTCAGATATTTTAAAAAAGCTATTTTATACCCTCAACAAGAACAGTAACTTTATTATCAGCCACTTCAACAAAACCTCCCATCACATTAAAATTGGTAGTTGTTTTATCGTGGTCAACTTTTATGTTTCCTTCTTTCAAACTACTGATCATTGGCGCATGATGATTTAAAACCTGAAATGAGCCATCAGTTCCCTGCATCTGAACTGAACTTGCTTCGCCGGCAAAAATTTTTTTCTCAGGTGTTAATATTTCTAAAT
>Ga0114969_10003593_pt1 | contig 12446 bp, 8 predicted proteins | sample M_130807_MF_Meta_FD_87316 | JGI IMG/M metagenome (GOLD analysis project Ga0114969, IMG submission 87316) | Freshwater microbial communities from Lake Montjoie, Canada to study carbon cycling - M_130807_MF_MetaG | ecosystem: Environmental > Aquatic > Freshwater > Lake | place: Lake Montjoie...
GATCATGCAGAGCAGGATTGCGGCCAGCAGAGCACCAACGTACCCAGCAGGAAATTGCGTCAAAGGCAACATGCCAAACATGAAAATGCCACTGAAAAAGGTGGTGAAAGGCCCAAATACCAACGCTAGAAACAGCGGGATACCGCCCCAGGTATTCAATATTTTCCTCGGGCTAAATAAGAATCTCAGCGGTAAAGAAAGTAATGTCATACCTAATAACAAGAGCAATAAGGCTGGAATGGTGACTATTGCCACGCCAAGGTTGAATAGCGAGCCGCAGATAACGGGTACCAGCAGCATGAGGTATATGCCGTGCCGTAGAGGTTTAGCCCATTTACTGAATAGATCCCGCTGTTCTTTACAGCGTTGCTCCAACTCCTTACGGGCGTTCTGCATTGGCCGCTGATAGGCCTTGCTGAGATTAATGTTTTTGCGATTACTGATAAACAGCGTGCTTAGCAACTTTTTGTCATTAGCATTTAACCGCTCGCTACTCTCATCGGACTGTAGCGATAACCACTGTTCTTCCACAGTACGGCCTTTGGCAAACCAGAATCCTTTCGCTTGAGTTTGTTTTACCTTAATAGCTACCGCGCGTTTAGCCACGAGGTTCAGCAGATCGCTACTGAAAGCAACGTCATCGTACTTACGCCGAGTGATATAGCGCAGATAACCCGGCGACATATCGGCAGGGAGCGCGTACAGCGGCACAATTGGCGGCATTTTCAACCCGGTGGCAGTCACATTCTTACGCCACCAAAGCAGGTAGTAACCGACCAAGAGAAACGCTGGTATCCATAATGCGCTGGTTTTCGCGGTCGGTAACAACAAGTGCACCAACGGTGAAGCGGCTTCCGGTGCTGGCGCGCTGGCAAGAATGCTGCGTGGCCAGGTGTAGGCGACGGTCAGCCCTTCGCCCTGCTTTAGTGGTTGCACGGTTTGCACGCTGCCATCGGGCAGGATCCGAGCATTTTGCACTTTGGCACCCCGCATACCGGTATAGATATCAATGGATCGCAACCGCGTGTCTTTGCCTGCGCTGTTCAAAAATGCGCTGGCTTCGGGCAGCTCCAGATGAAAGCTGGCTTTAGTGATGGGATATGCCCAGTCGTTGCCAGTCACGTTCCAGTAAAGCTCATCCCAATCGGGGAAGCGGCTGAAGTGGTTACGAATTTGGTACTGGATCTCATAGTTGTAAATGCCGGGTTCCAAGAAATGTTCAGCATTGCCAATGCGGACGGTGAGCGTTTTTCCTTCTTTAACTACGCTGAAAGGTTCGGCTACGCCATCGCGTAAGACGTTCTTTATCTGGTAGTCGACGCTGAAAATTTTACCGTCCTGCCGGTTCCAGCTTAACGGCAGCGTACGGAAAATCCCCCGGCGTATTTGTTGGCCTAGAGACAGCACTTTGATGCTTTCGCTCATCAGCATGCTGCCGTCGGTATTAAAACGCGCACGGGCATCGAACGATAAAATATGCTCATAAGCACGTACGAGGCCTGTGGAAGGAGGTGCCTCGCTCTCACTTGCTGCGGCGACGCTGATGCCAATATCATTGCTTGCAGCCTGAACGCTCCCCACAGCAAACACCAAAAACAGCCAGAAAAAGCGCAATGCTCTACTAAGCCAGCTTGCCATTCGGTTATTCCATCCGTGGTAACTTGGCATCTTCGGGGTCCTCAAGCACAAAAAACGCGTCCACGTTAAAATTGAAGGCGCGGGCCAGCAGTAAGCTTGGGAAAGATTCCACCAGAATATTAAAATCGCGCACCGTGCTGTTGAAATAACGACGCGCCATCTGCAACTGTTCTTCTATTTCCGCGAGGGATTGTTGCAGAGACAGGAAATTCTCGTTGGCCTTCAGCTCTGGATAGGCTTCTGCCAGGGCAAAGATACGCCCCAGAGTGCCGGAATATTGCCGCTCGTTCTCGGCAATCTGGCGCGTGTTGCCCACCAGGTTGCTACGTTGGCGGGTGATTTCTTCCAGTAACTCTTTCTCATGCTGGGCGTAGCGTTTAACCAGGCTCAACAGATTCGGCGCAAGATCGTGGCGGCGCTTGAGTTGCACCGCAATCCCGCTCCAGGCTTCATCTTTGAAACGGCGCAGGGAGATAAAGCGGTTATAGGTGATGATTACCCAGATCACTACCGCAGCAATGACGGCTAAACCGATATAAATTTCCATTTTTTTCAATCCATATTTGGCAGAAGCAACATAATTCCTTGGAATGTCTATGGATATTATCTCACTCGAGTATCTGCGGTAAATCGTGATACATATATACCCTTTATACTTCAAGTTGCTTGGGTGTTGGCTGCGTGACTCTGCCCATGCTGGGCCTCGCCCCTTCGGGGCCACCGCAAGCGGTGTTCAAATCTGCCAAGCAGATTTGTCGTTCACCCTAGTCACATAGTTATCTATGCTCCTAGGGCTTCACTCCGTTGCCGCCTACAAGCAACTCGAATTATTTTGGGTATAAAACTCTCCTGATGATAAGGACGTTATCCGCCATGTATCAACCCGCCTCATTCCGTGAAGACGATTTCGAAACCCAACTGGCATTAGTGCGTGCCAACCCGCTGGGGCTGTTAATCAGCTACGGTTCTCAGGGGCTGTTGGCGGATCCGGTGCCTTTTCTTGCCTATGTTGATCCACAAGGGCAGGTGACATTGAGAGCCCATGTGGCACGTGCTAACTCTCATTGGCAGGTGCTGCAAACGGTGCAGGAGTGCCTGGTGGTGTTTCAGGGGGCGGAAGGTTATATCTCGCCGGGCTGGTATGAAAGTAAGCGCCAGAACGGCAAAGTGGTGCCAACCTGGAATTATGCTGCGGTGCAGATGTGGGGCGTGCCAAGGGTGACGGATGATCCGCTCTGGCTGCGTCAGCAGTTAGACGGGCTGACGAACTTACACGAAAGTAAACAGCCGGAACCCTGGAGCATTGACGATGCCCCTGCCAACTATATTGCTGGCCAAATGAAGGGCATCGTCGGGATTGAAATTGTTGTTACGCGGCGGGAGGGCAAATGGAAAATGAGCCAGAACCGTAATGCTGAAGATGTCAGCGGTGTGATCGCCGGGCTGCGGGCAGGTGACAGCGCGCAGCGGCAGTTGGCCGATGAGGTTGAGCGGTGTCGTGAATAAGTTATGCTATGGCGAAATGAATCATACTCGTCATACTACGAGTTGCCTGGATGTTGGCTGCGCCCGTTCGCACCCGACACATAGTGGCCTATGCATCTTGCAACTCTCGCCTACATGCGACTCGAATTATTTAGAGTACTGCGGAACTGAATGATGGATTACACCAAAATTATTAAAGAAATAGGTCGTGGCAAGAATCATGCACGCGATCTGGATCGGGAAACCGCGTTTCAGCTTTATCAGGCGATGCTGGCGGGAGATGTCCCAGAATTGGAATTGGGCGGCATACTGATCGCCATGCGTATCAAAGGAGAGGCCGAGGCTGAAATGCTCGGTTTCTATCAGGCGATGCAGCAGCGGGTGATGCGCTTGCAGAAACCTCAAGGCCGCCCGATGCCTGTGGTGTTACCGAGCTACAATGGCGCGCGCAAACAGGCTAACTTGACCCCCTTGCTGGCTTTGTTGCTGGCTCGAGTAGGGTTACCGGTCGTGGTGCATGGCGTGTTGAATGATAATACGCGCGTCACCAGTGCGGAAATTTTCCGCCTGCTTGGCGTGCCGTGGTCCGAAGATCCTTGTCATGCACAGCAGCGGTTGGAGAGCGGTCAGCCGGTCTTTATCCCAATATCTGCGCTTTCCACCCCAATGGAAGCCCAGCTTGATCTCCGCTGGAGGATGGGCGTGCGTAATAGCGCCCATACCCTGGCTAAATTGGCCACGCCGTTTGCTGATGAAGATGTGCTGCGTCTTGCCAGCGTTTCACACCCGGAATACGTTGGGCGTGTGGCGTCGTTTTTCCGTCAAATCGGCGCGCGTGGCTTGCTGATGCAGGGTACGGAAGGTGAAGCCTACGCCAATCCACAGCGTGGCCCACAGATTCATTATATTGTTGATGGCGAGCAACGGATTCTGTTGGAGCGGCCGCAGCAGGATGTTCCGGTTGAGCTGCCTGCGGCTAAAGATGCGGAAACCACTGCACGTTGGATTGAACGCTGCCTAGCGGGTGAGGTGGCGATCCCAGAACCCATTTCTCGGCAGATCGCCTGTTGCCTGCTGGCAACCGGTGAGGTGAAGACCCTGGATGAGGGGGGGGCCCGCCTGCGCTGAGAAAATCACCTATTATTTTTGCGCACCCAGTGCCTAAAAGTGAGCTGAGATACGGTAAGGCTCTGGGATCAACGTCGAATAATGGTGAATTGAGACGGTATTTGCGGTGTTGTATGGTTTATCGGCAAGAAAACTTTAAAAACGCAGGTGTACAACTTTACAAAAGTGGATTACACTCAAAAAGCCATTTTGGGGTAGTAGGGGGTATCTGCCTGATGAAACTCGAAATACATCTACCTGATGAAGAGAAATCCCCCAGCCTTGAATCATTCAATGTTGTAAAACAGGGTTCGCAGACTAATATATCTAAAACGCATGAGAAAGGGCTCTTAAATGCTTGTGCAGTAATGTATGCGTATTTGGGATGGTGAATCACATTTTCAGCATGGGCTATTTGCATGCATTGCACAGAATGCGAAGTCTAATCTTATAGGTATGGATGATGAGCAAATATGATGATGTTCAGCAGTTCAAAAATAAAATCAATATGAAAGATATTGATTATAAAGAATTTCCTAAGGACGATGGTTCATCGGCTCTGCACCGTTGGGCTATCGTTGAGCAGGTGGCTGAAGGAGGTAATGGTATTTCTTCTGGCATCGAGCGCAGCATGCAACCGACGCCGGTGAGCGCCACCGAATTTTCTCCTGCTCCGTCCTTGAGTTTGAATCAACCCACACAACCGAATGTTGCTCCAGCCCAAAATCAAGCATTGCCTAGGCATGTTTCCCATGATTTTAAACAGACGATCCCTCCGGTTTCTGAGCCAAATAGATCTGAACAGTTTGCAGCACCGGTAGTCTCCTCTGCGCCGCAGTCTTCTCAACCGCTGGATACTAAACGTTTTAAAAAAATGTTCAGCAAGAAAACGCCTTCTGCTGGAAATACTGGCCGTGATACGTTACTCAAGCCACTTTTAGAGATGATTGCCTCATGCCGTTAGTCTGCGTTTGTTCTCCCAAGGGAGGGGTAGGGAAAACTACCGTTGCCGCTAATCTGGCTTATGCTTTGGCTCGCAGCGGCAGTAAGGTGTTAGTGGTGGATTTTGATTCGCAGAATGCCTTGCGCCTGCATTTTGGCGTACCTATTGCCGATAATCGCGGCTTTGTTGCTCAATCAGGAACTTTGTCTGATTGGAGTCAATTTATCCTCAAAGTCGGGCCAAACCTGTTTCTTTTACCCTGCGGTGAAGTGACAGAAAACGAGAGGATCCTGTTTGAGGATAACCTGATGAATGAACCGATGTTCATTCAGCGTGGCCTCAGCGCAGTGCTTCAAATTCCAGATATGGTGGTGATTGCCGATATGCCTCCGGGCCGTAATGCTGCGCTAAAAGCCATGGAAGCAGTGGCAGACATGCGCATCTTTGTCCTGTTGGCCGATACTGCCTCTCTCAGCCTGCTGCCGCTTATTGAACAGCATAAGTTTATGAACAAACCGCTCAATAATAAAATGGGCGAGTATTATGTGGTTAATCAGAGTGATATGAGACGCACTCTGAGCAGGGACGTCACGCATTTTTTTGAGCAGCGCTTACAGAATAAATTGTTAGGCACGATTCATCGCGATGAGTGTGTACCTGAAGCCAACGCATCACAGCGGGCGATAATGGACATCAGTCCTGTCTCGGCGGCCGCATTCGATCTTGATCAAATTAGTAAAAAAGTAGCAGTTATTTTAGGGCTGAGTGTGGGAGATGGTGCTTATCATCATACTGCGTCTATTTATAGTTCTTAATCAGGACAGTTTGGTCAGCTATGAATAAATTACTTTTTTCTTTCTTACTGTTGTTGGCCTTGCCTTTGATAGTGCTGATCATCATTGTGCCAATGAGCAGTGATAATCAATACATCTTTGGTTTCATTTGTATCGCCATCGTATTTATTCTCGGGGTGAGTAAAAGCAAAAAAATCACCCTGATCATGTTCGTCATGTCAACGCTGATGTCATTGCGCTACATATATTGGCGTGCGACAGAAACCCTGCATTTCAATTCGACCCTGGAAGCGGTGCTGGGGATCGCCTTGTTTATGACCGAGCTGTACGCTTTGGTTATTTTGCTGTTTGGCTATATACAGACTACCTGGTCATTAAAAAGAACCATTGAACCGTTGCCTGATGATGTTTCACTCTGGCCGACGGTGGATATTTATATTCCTACCTATAACGAAAGCATGGATGTGGTGCGTGATACGGTGCTGGCAGCACAATGCATTGATTATCCCAAAGACAAGATGAAGATTTATGTGCTTGATGACGGTAAACGTAATGAGTTTGCCGTATTTTGCGCCGACGCTGGTGTGGGATATATCACCAGAAATGACAACAAGCATGCCAAAGCGGGCAACCTTAATAGTGCAATGAAGGTGACTCAGGGTGAATTGATTACGGTGTTTGACTGTGACCACGTAGCCACCCGGGCTTTTTTGCAGGCCACGGTAGGTAGCTTTTTGATTGATGAGCGCTTGGCACTGATCCAGACCCCGCACTATTTTTATTCGCCCGATCCTTTCGAGCGCAACTTATCTGAAGCGAGCAAAGTGCCTAACGAAGGGGCACTGTTTTACGGGCCGGTACAGCAAGGTAATGACAACTGGAACGCGACGTTCTTCTGCGGTTCCTGTGCGGTTATCCGCCGGACGGCGTTGGAGGAAGTGGGCGGATTTGCTGTTGAAACCGTTACCGAGGATGCTCATACCGCACTGAAAATGCAGCGTCTGGGATGGGGCTCGGCGTTCCTGGCACTTCCTCTGGCCGCGGGCCTGGCGACAGAACGTCTGGGGCTACATGTGGTACAGCGAACTCGCTGGGCACGTGGTATGACGCAAATCTTCCGGGTAGACAATCCTCTATTTGGGCGCGGCCTGACCTGGCAGCAGCGTTTGTGTTATTTGAATGCCATGCTGCATTTTCAATACGGTTTGCCTAGGGTGATATTCTGTACCGCACCGTTGATTTATCTGTTGTTCAACCTGAACATTATTGCGTCATCGGCGGGGTTAATTTTCGCTTACGTGTTACCTCATTTGGTGATGTCGATTTATATCAACTCCAGAGCAACGGGCCGATACCGTTATTCATTCTGGGGGGAAGTCTATGAAACCGTCATGTGTTTCCATCTGGTTATTCCTACCATGCTGGCGATGATTTCGCCAAAACATGGCAAGTTCAACGTAACGGATAAAGGGGCATTGCTGGACGATAACTATTTTGACTTCCATATTGTGCGGCCACACATTATTGCCGTATCGCTGCTGCTTTTGGGCGTCACATGGGGTGTTGTTCGCCTGTTTATGCCCGAACACTATGGTGCAAACCCCCAGGTTATTATGCTGAATATCGGCTGGGCCAGTTTCAGTATGATTATACTGCTCGCTTCCATTGCGGTGGCGCGGGAAACACGGCAGGTCAGAAAAACTATCCGTGTTGATGCCACCATTCCTGCCGTTCTCCATTTTGCCAGCGGTGCAGCGATGCGTACCGAGACGCTGGATCTTTCAATGGGCGGGGTCAGGCTCAAAACTCCGGATGAGCGTTTCCTGGATGATCCCATTGAAGAGGTCGAGCTTGCCCTTAAGTCTGGCGTTGTTTCTTTCCCGGTGGAAGTGATTGATGTCGATAAATCGGTTACCCGGCTGATGTTTCAGGAACTGCCGATCGAAAAACGCCGAGAACTGGTGAGAGTGGTTCTGGCCAGGGCTGATGCCTGGATCCGTGATAAGCCCCATGCGCCCGATCGGCCGTTGCGTTCATTCCTTGGGATTCTTCGCTGTATTTTTGAGCTGTTCTATTTCTCTTGGCAGGATCGCCGGGAAAAAAAACAGTGGCGTAAGAACCAGCCTGATGTAAAACAGGGTCAGGAAAAGGAACAAATAATATGAGTGTAGTGGGAAAAACGCTACCAACCGCCATGGTTCTGGCAAGCAGTCTGTTTTTGTGGTTCTGCCTGTCTGATTCATTGAAGGCGGCGGAACCTGTGGTTCCCGCTCCACCTAGCAGCGAAATTCAGGGCTTGCCGCTGTTACCCCGGCCGGTTGATCCCCCGGTTCAGCCAGAAGGGGTGCCGGTGAGTGGGGATCAAACCGCCGCAGAGAGCACTCCGGCTGATAGTTCTGCGGTACAACCCGCTCTAGCTCAAGCTGCTTTAAATCAGTCGGTTGAATCGACTATCAGCATTACCGATATGGGGCAACCGGCCGGATTAACGCTGAGTAACTGGCAGCCGCAATCGGGGATTACGTTTACCTTGCCGTTGGATTCGGTGGTGACCGCTGCCAACCTGTTGCTGGATATTGAAGTCTCACCTGCTTTGATGGAGGGGGATACCGAACTGCATCTGATGCTTAACGGGCAACCTCTGAGCCAGCATTTGCTGAACAAACTTCATCAGGCCAAAGTGACCTATAAAGTCTCTATCCCGGCAGCCATGGTAGTGGCGCATAACAATTTGAGTTTCAGTATTAAAAATAGCAATGACGCCGCCATGCTGTGTGAAAAAGGCGTCTCCAATAAATACTGGATAAAAGTGTTGCCGACCAGCCGTTTGCAGATGGAAGGTCAGGTATTGAATATCGGCCAAAATCTTGGCCGTTTCCCGCGTCCATTTTTCGATCCCCAGGCTATGCAACCTTCGGTGGTGAATATCGTCTTCAGCCAGGCCAAAAGGCCGGAGGATGTCGGCGCAGCGGCGATGGTCAGTTCTTACCTGGGTATATTGACGCGTCATGACAATCTTGATTTTCAGGTATTACAGGATGCACTCCCTGAGCAGAACGGGATTATTTTCGCCCGACCAGGGGAGCAGATTGGCGAACTGACGTTACCGCAGGCCGATGGCCCCACGCTTCAGGTTATCGATAATCCGCTGAACCCGGTTCATAAGCTGTTGCTGGTGATGGGGAATAGCAGCGCCGAGATGCGTCAGGCTGCCTACCGCCTGGTCAGCCAGCCGTTGCCAGAGAAAACGCCACTGTTGGCGGTGAAACCGGTGACGATCCCTTTGCGTCTTCCTTATGATGCCCCGCGTTGGATCAACACCACTCATCCGGTCAAATTTAGTGAACTGGTGGCCGACGTTGATGAACTGACCGTCAGCGGTGTCTCTCATGACGCTGTGCGCATTGCTTTCCGCGCGGCACCGGACCTGTTTATCTGGGACGGCAGAAACGTCCCGTTGCAAATCAATTACCGTTTCCCTACCGATAGTTGGATTGATGAAAGTAAGTCACAGTTGAGTGCTACGCTGAACGGAACTTTTTTACGTAACTTGCCGGTAAATAAATCGGGGTTGCTGGAATTGCTGTGGCGCGAATTTGGTGGGGATACCCGCCAAGAGAGCTACAGCCTGCCTTTGCCGCCTTATCTGATTTACGGCGATAACATGCTGGAGCTCTATTTTTCTATCGTGCCTAAAGATAGCTCCTCTTGTAATCCCGCAGACAGCGACAGCATCAAGAGCCGTATCGGCCCCGATTCTTACATTGATCTGAGTAAAACGTATCATTTCACCGAGCTGCCAAACCTTTCTTATTACGTTGGTGCCACCTTCCCATTCACCAGGCTGGCTGATTTTTCTCAGACCGTCCTGTTATTAGCTGAAAAACCGACTATAAATGAGATTCGGGCTTTGCTTAATCTGACGGCTCGGGCTGGCGCTGCCACCGGAAATGCCATCAGCAATGCCGACATCAGATTCGGGTTGAAAGGCAATGAAGTGGACGATCCTGAATTTAAGGGGCGGGATGTGCTGGTAGTGGCCTCGCTGGTCCAGTCAGCGTTTTATCAGCGGCTGCTGCAAAATGTGCCGTTTGCCCTCGATCCCAGTGGGGCGCTGACGGTTAAGCCACAGCCGATGAGGGAAAAACTGCAAGCCTACCTGAAAGGCAACTGGCAGACGCAAGGCATCGATGCGGATCGCTACCTGTCTTCACTCTCTGACTGGCGTGGTTTCTTCAGCTTCCGCTCCGCTTGGGATCCCCAGCGGGTGGTGGTGGTGGCCAGTGCGACCGATGATGGTGGGATGAGCAAGATTTATACTGACCTGAAGTCATTGAAGATTAACGCCGGGATCCGTGGCGATCTGGCGGTGATTACCGATCAGAACGGCGTGAACAGTTTTCAGGTTGGCGCTCAGTTCCCTAGTGGCGAGCTTCCTTGGTATCTGATCTTGATCTGGTATGCCAGTAAACACGTGGTGCTTTTGTCTCTGGTTGGCTTAGTGATTTCCGTGGTGTTGGGGTTGAGTCTTTATGTTCTGTTAAGAAGACATGCAGCCAAACGTTTAGGGAGAGATGCAGAAGATGAAAATTAAAACATGTCTCGCCCCAGAGTTATACAGGAGCTGTCCATGGAGTATAACCAATTGAACTTATTGCTGAAAAAGAAACTGTACTCGGTCTCTTTGGCCGGTTTGACGGTATTCTCAGTCTCTGCGATGGCCGGTGACAGCAATCCGGCGCTGAAAGCCCTCTTTGAACAGGCTGCATATTGGCATGATAAATCTCATGACGATCTGGCCCAGGGGGCTTTGCAGAAAGTTCTGCTGATGGATGAGAACAATACCGAGGCGATGTACCTGTTGTCTTTGTATGCCATGCAGGGCGGAGATAAGGCCAAGGCTGAACTATGGCGGAAGAAACTGGGCACTGTAGCGCCCAACGATCCGCGCCTGAAGGCGCTTGATGGCAATACTGTGGCCCAGTCGCCAGCGGTTAAGAATTTGTTGGCTCAGGCTCGGCAGTATGCGGCGAAGGGGAATTTCCCCCAGGCGATTGCCAGTTATCAGGCCATTTTCAATGGCAAAACCCCGTTAGACAACCTGGCCAATGAGTATTACCTCACTTTGGCGGGAACGCCTGCGGGCAGGCAGGAAGCGATTGATGGCCTGAAGCAGCGCCTGGCTTTGCAGCCCAGCGACACTCAAACCCAGGTGGTGCTGGGGAAAGTCATGACTTATCAGGAGTCGACTCGCCGGGACGGGATAAATCTGCTGGCTACCATTGCTCCTACCAACGCTGATGCCGATCAGGGCTTGAAGCAGGCCCTGCTGTGGCTGGCACCGCAACCTTCTGATAAGCCACTGTACGATGCCTATCAGCAACGGCATCCGGCAGATAAAGCCGTTGCGGCCTATTACCAGCAGAATATTGCTGGAGCCGCGAAAAGTGCCGGGTACGCTGAACTGAACAAAGGGGAGTTGGGGGGAGCAAGGAGCCAGTTTGAAAGTATTCTGGCCAGTGACCCTAATGACCGGGATGCCTTGGCAGGCATGGGGTTTACCGCTATGCGCAGTGGCGACTTCAGCCAAGCGGAGAGTTATCTCACTCAGGCAGCGAAACAGGGCGGCCCGCAAAGTGCACAGTGGAGCGCCTTAGCCCAGGATGCCAATCTCTATGGCTCATTAGCCAAAGCCAAACAGGCGGTCAGTGCGGGTAGGCTGGACGAGGCTTTGGCTCTTACCGCGCCGCTGGTCAATGCTACGGGCGATAAAGGCAATGCCATTACGCTGTTCCGAGCGGACGTTTCCCGTAGAAAAGGGGATTTCGCGGCGGCAGAACAGGATTATCGCGGGTTGCTGGCGCAGAACCCGCAGAATAATGATGCGAAGCTGGGGCTCTATTATCTGTTACTGCAACAGCGTAACAAGACGAAAGAGGCAGAACTGGTTCTGCAGACGATCCCGGCCAATCTACGGCCTAAAGTTATGCAGGCGGTTGCGGGTGTTAACGTTGAGCCATTGCGTAAAGAGGCCGCCTTGGCGGTGCAGAGCAATGATGCCCCGCGTGCGCTGATGATTTTGCAACAGGCTTTGGAAAAACAGCCATCGAACGTTTGGGTACGTTTGGATATGGCGCGCATTCTGTATAAACAAGGGCAGGAGCTTCAGGCGCAAACCTTGATTTCCCCCATGATGCAGATGGGAGCCACGACAGACGGGCTCTACGCTGCTGCTTTGTTTGCTTCTGAGCGCAATGACTGGCTGAACGTTTCTACGCTGATGGCGCGCATTCCGGCCTCGAAGCAGACTCGTGATATGCGGGAATTAGCCGCAGTGGCCTCCGTCAATCAGCAGCGTGCCACTGCCGAAAACTACCTTCGCCAGGGCAATACCGCCAGTGCAGCCGTGATCCTGCGCCAGATGGCGCAAAAACCGCCAACTGAGCCGGCAGCGTTAGGGGAGTTGGCTAAAGATCTGA
>Ga0114969_10003594_pt1 | contig 12444 bp, 12 predicted proteins | sample M_130807_MF_Meta_FD_87316 | JGI IMG/M metagenome (GOLD analysis project Ga0114969, IMG submission 87316) | Freshwater microbial communities from Lake Montjoie, Canada to study carbon cycling - M_130807_MF_MetaG | ecosystem: Environmental > Aquatic > Freshwater > Lake | place: Lake Montjoie...
CCTACCTGCATGTGCTGCGGACCAAGCTCCCCAACACACTGGAAATGCTGCGCCCGCTCTACAAGGGGACCTTCGCGGCAGCGGGCGGATTCACGAAGGAATCCGGCGAGGAGGCGCTCAAGTCCGGCCTGGCCGACTTCATCGTTTACGGCAAGCTGTTCACATCGAACCCTGACCTGCCAGAGCGCTTTGCCAAAGGCGCGGAACTGGTTCCCTGGGACACGAACACCTTCTATTCGTCCGGTCCGAAGGGCTACACCGACTTCCCTTCACTCTGAGCGCAACGCCAACCCATGAGGAGTACAGGCAATGACTGACCTGCATCTGCTGGAGCCGCTGGTGGTTCTGAGGGTGATCTGCGGGTTTTTCTTCATCCCCCATGCGGTTGGCAAGTTCACGGCGCAGGAAGCCTCTTTCTCTTTCTTCCGCGCCGCCGGTTTTAATCCGGCACCGCCCTACGCTTTTCTGGCGATGGGCCTTGAAGTCATCATGGGAGTGCTGCTCATGACCGGCCACTTCGTGCGACCGGTGGGCTTTGCCGCAGCGGCTTACCTGCTGATCTGCGCCGCCGCGGTCATCAAGGTGCAGAAGAAATGGCTGTGGCACATTGGCGGCTGCGAATTCCCGGTCTTCTGGGGAATCTGCTGCGGAGTTCTGGCTGCGCTGAGCTGAGCGGCAACGCAGCCACTGCCTTCGGATCAGCCCCGCAGGCGAGCCGGATGCGTGTGCACGGGCACGCGCTTGAGCCACAGCTTCAGGGCCTGCCAGTGGATGGCAGTCAGCACTTGCAGCGTCATCAGCGGGAAGCGCAACAGCATCAGTGCCATCGACCCGGCACTCATGGGCCGCCGACGCAGCGCCAGCGAAGCATCAAAGACACGTGCACCCTCGCGCTCGCACTCCATGTGAACCGCCAGCGCTTCGCCCGGGGCACTAAAGCGCCAGTCGTAGCGCAAATCCATCGGCATGAAAGGCGACACATGAAAGGCCTTGTCGAACTGCCAGCGACCCTGCAACTCGCTGCCCGCAGTGCTCTGCGCCATCGGCAGCACATAACTGTGGCGCTCCTGCCAGGGTGTGTTGGTGATCTCGGCAACGATGTATTCCACGCGAGTATCGGCGGCATCGAAACAGTAGTAGAAACTGACAGGATTGAAGCAGTAGCCGAAGTAACTCAGGTGCGTCAGCAGACGGATCGGACCCGAGGGGCGCACTCCCGTGGACTGCGCGACACGATCCCGCACGGCATCGCCCAGCGGTTGTGACGAGGACCCCAGATAGTCCTCGCGACGGAAACTGGCCAGGTTGGCCCGCCCCACCGACCAGAACCAGCGCCCGCGGAACACCGATTCCAGTTCGTCCAGGTCCAGCCAGACCATGAACAGCGGGTACGTGAAGGCGTGCTCGCGGGGGGCGAAGCGCCGGTGCCTAACCTGTCCGGTATAGAGCGCGCTGTGCACCGCCCTCCTCCGCAAAGTGCTGTAGCGCCTGCAGGGCGCTCCACACGCCATCCTCGTGGAATCCATTCCGCCAGTAGGCGCCGCAGAAATAGCTGTTGTGAGCCCCATTCAGCTCGCGCTGCCGCGACTGTGCCGCCACGGCCGCCGCGTTGAACACCGGATGCGAGTAGGCCACGCGACGCAATACCTTGGCCGGATCGATCGCATCATTGCGGTTCAGCGTGACGCACAGCGGCTCGCGGGTGCGCAGTCCCTGCAGAATGTTCATGTTGTAGGTCACGCAAACACGCTCGGCAGCCTGCTTCGGCAGGTGATAGTTCCATGCCGCCCACGCCAGCTTGCGCCGCGGCAGCAGCCGCACATCGGTGTGCAGCACCACCTCATTGTCCTGATAGCGGAACGCACCGAGCACCGCCCGCTCTGCGGCTGAGGCATCCTGCAGCATGGCCAGCGCCTGGTCGGCATGGCAGGCAAAGAAAACCTGATCGAAGCGCTGTGGCTCGCCGCCGCGCGGCTGCACCATGACGTGGGTGGGGAAGCGACGCACGCTCTCAACCGGCGTATTGAGACGGATGCGCGCACGGAACGGGGCCACCAGGCGCTCCACGTAGCGCATCGAGCCTCCGTCGATGGTGCGCCACTGCGGCCGGTCGTTGACGCTGAGCATGCCATGGTTGCGGAAGAATCCGACCAGGAAGCGCGCCGGCATCGCGTAGACGTCCACCGGCGTCGCCGACCAGATAGCCGCGGCCATGGGCAACAGGTAATTGTTCACAAACTGTGGTGAGTAGTCGTGGGCACGCACGTACTCCCCGAGCGTCAGCTCGCCGCCACCCGCCTCCACCGCACCCGGTGCGTGCCGGTTGAAACGCAGGATGTCACGCCACATCCGGTGGAATGACGGCCTGAAGATATTGCGCCGCTGTGCGAACAGGCTGTTGATGGTGGTGCCGTTGTACTCCAGCCCGCTGGTCTCGCAGCGGACGCTGAAACTCATGTTGCTGGGCGCGGTGGGAACGTCGAGCTCGCGCAGCAGGCGCGTGAACTCCGGGTACGTGCGCTCGTTGTAGACAATGAAACCGGTATCCACCGCGACGGCCTGGCCATCGACCTCGAGACTGCACGTGTCCGAATGACCGCCGATATGCGCACCCGCCTCGAACACCGTAATGTCGTGCTGGCCATGCAGCCGCGCCGCGATGACGTTGCCGGAAATCCCCGCACCAATGATGGCAATCTTCACGCCTGCGGCACCTTCTGAACCTTGGAAATGTCGTAACCCGCAGCCGCGACGGCATCCAGAGCGGCCTGCCAGGCGGCATCGCTGATGTGCGCATCGCGCGCCATGATCCACACATAGTCGCGGGCCGCGCGGCCGATGACGGTGACGGAATAGTCGGGCGTGAGATAGATGATGCGATAGTCGGCCTTGATCGGCCACACGAAGCGCATCCCCCAGGTGGCATTGGTGCTGGTGTCCAGCACGAAGCCGCGCGGCGTGTGGCGCTTCTGCGGCCCGTCGAAGCCACCCTTGTTGAACGTGAATGTGGTGGCAATGCTGCCGTCCGGGTCGAGCTGGTAGCTCTCGACGGCGTTGTACGCATCGCGCTCGATGAACGTCGGGATGTTGCCGATCACATGCCATGCGCCCATGAACCGCGCGAGGTCCACGTGCGGCACGGTGGCCATTGGGGCCTCTTTTCCGTCGCAGGCAGCCAGCAGCATGACCATCACGCCCAGCAGCATCCGGGCCGGTCGGGGCATTTTCATCGGCGTGGCCTCCACGGAATAAAGGAATTGGTGCGGGCGATGTAGTCGCGATAGGCAGGCCGGCGTTCGCCGATGTCCTTCTCCAGCAGACTGACGCCGGAGACGCGCAACAGCAACACCGTCATCAGCAGCGGCGACACGATGCCCCACCAACCGCCAGCGGCCAGCGCAAACAGCCAGAACCCCCACCAGACGCAGCACTCGCCGAAGTAGTTCGGATGGCGTGAGTAGCGCCACAGCCCGCGGTCCATCACCCGGCCCTGATTGGCAGGATCGGCCTTGAAGGCCGCCAGCTGCGCGTCACCGATGGACTCCCACAGCAGCCCGAACAGCGTCACGCCCGCAGCGAGGCAATCCAGTGCGCTCCACCCGGCAGTGCTGGCCAGCGCCGGCTGCAGCGACAGGGACACGATCCAGGCCAGTACCGCCTGAAACGCAAAGACCAGGTACAGGCTCTTGAACGCGAAGCCGGGATCGTTGCGACGCCGGATCTCCTGGTAGCGGCGGTCCTCGCCGTGGCCGATGTTGCGCACGGTGATGTAGACACTCAGGCGCAGCGCCCACGCGAGCACCAGCAGCAGCACAGCCCAGGCGCGCATGCCGCGCGGCGCACTCCACGGCCAGGCGTAAACCAGCGCGGCAGAAGCCAGCAGCCACGACCAGACGCTGTCGACGATGCTGACGTTGCGCAGTGGCAGCGATACCAGCCAGGTCAGTGCCCCGATCGCCAGCAGCACCGGCAGCGCCGCCAACCAGGATTGCCAGTCAAACATGGCGCTCAGGATCCCTGCGGCCGCCGGCTGAACAGATAGTGGCTGACCCACCATTCCCGGCCCTCGTCGTAGCCGAACAGCTCGGCGCAGGCCATGAAGAACATGCGCCAGCGCATCCACCAGCGTTGCGTCTGGTCCCGACCATAGGTCTGCTCGAGCACGGGCCACACCTGTGCTCGCCGGGCATCCATGTTGGCCAGCCAGGCGTTGGCAGTGCGCTCGTAGTGACGCCCATCCCAGCGCCAGCGACGCACCAGCCGCAGCTGCTGCTGGAAGCGCAGTGGCAGATCGTCGCTGGGCATCATGCCGCCGGAGAAGAAATGACGGCTCATCCAGTCGTCGTCGCCGGCGTCGATGAACGCGTAGGGCACCGAGCGGTGCACAAAGACGTGCATGAAGAACAGGCCGTCGTCGCGCAGCCAGGAAGCCACGCGGCCAAACAGCTCCGGCCAGTTGCGCATGTGTTCGAACATCTCCACCGAGACGATGCGATCGAAGCGCTCGTCGGTGGCGAAGCGATTCATGTCGCAGGTGATGATCTGCAGATTGCCAAGGCCACGCGCCCGTGCCTGCGCCTCGATGTATTCACGCTGCGACTGAGAATTGGACACCGCGGTAATGCGGCTGGCCGGATAGTGCTCTGCCATCCACAAGGACAGCGAACCCCAGCCACAGCCGAGCTCGAGAATGTGCTGGCCATCGGCGAGACGGGCGCGTTCGCAGGTGGCGCCCAGCGCTGCTGCCTCGGCCTCATCGAGCGTCGTCTCGGGACCCGCAAAGACACAACTGCTGTACTTCCGATGACGACCGAGCACCTGCGCGAAGAATTCGGCCGGCACTTCGTAGTGCTGCTCGTTGGCCTTGTGCGCCAGTGGCGCCAACTCGGCAGCGGACAGCGACTCGATGAAGCGCTCGGCCAGCGCCGCCTGCTCCGCCGGATCGCCGTCGGCCAGCTCGCGCAGTCGCACGCGGCACAGTCGCCGGATGCCAGCGCGAATCAACGCATCGGGTACCAATCCCTGTTCGGCCCAGTTGAGTGCCTTGACTGCGGTCATCCAATGTACTCCCGGGTATCCCGTCACCCGATTCGCTTCAGCGGCAGCTGCAGATGAAGAATCCTTAATTGGCCCTGGGGCGGCCACTGATCAGACCTTTGGTAGGCTGCGAACTTCGCGGCGCGAAAAAGCGCCTCGGCCACCACACCCGCCGGACGGGAGCGAGGACAGCGATGAGAGTCAGCCTGCTGGTCAGTTTAGCCTTTTTGCTGCTCGCGGGCGGCTCGGCGACAACTGGAGTGGCGGCTGACTCGACGCCTGCCGCGAAGGGTCCGGCAGCAACGCATTCGTCCGCGGCCAAACCCACCGCGGCGGCCCCGACAGTGGCCGAGGTGAAGACACCGACCGCGCAGACGCAAAAACTGGCCCGTTGCAGCGCCGAGGCCACCACCAGGAAGCTGACCGGAACCCCCCGCGATGCTTACCTGACGTCTTGCCTGGCAGCTGCGCCGGTTGAGTCGACTGTCGCAGCCACCGCGCAGGCACATCCCCGAAACTGCGAAGCCGAGGCCAAGGCGAAGACTCTGGAGGGCGCTGCACGCCAGGCCTTCATGGCCGAGTGCCTGAAGACGCCCTGAGGCCCCTCAGGCAGGCGGGAATTCGCACTGCACCACCAACCCCGGCTGGTTGTCGAGGAGCTGCAGCCGTCCTCCGTGGATATGCACCACGGCAGCCACCAGACTGAGGCCGAGGCCGCTGCCGCCGGTATCGCCTGCTGCAGCGCCATCGCGATCGTCCAGCTGCCGGAAGGGCAATAGCGCCTCCTCGCGCCTCTCGGCCGGAATGCCGGGGCCGTTGTCCGCGACCCGCAGCATCACCTGTCCAGCCTCGTTCAGGACTGCCACGCTGATCAGTCCGTCGGCAGGCACAAACTTGAGCGCGTTTTCCACCAGGTTTGTCAGCAGCTGCGCCAGCAGCTGCCGGTTGCCGCGCATCATGGCCGGCTCCGGCGCATCGACCTGCAGCCGAATGCCACGCCCGGAGGCAACGGGCTGATACAGCTCTGCCATCTCCTGCGCCAGCGCGGCCAGATCCAGCGGCGTGCGCTGCGCCTGCTCGACAGTGCCTGACTCTGCATGGGCGATCTGCAGCAGCGTTGCGAGGGTACGCTGCACGCGGTCGATGTCCGCCACCGATTGAACCATGGCGTCGCGCTGCGCCGGCTCGGTGGCCTGCGCTGCGGAAGACTCAAGCCGGATGCGTGCGCGCTGCAACGGCGTGCGCAGGTCGTGGGCCGCGCTACGGAATGTAGTGCGCATCACCGCCGCCTGATGATCGACGCGATCGAGCATGCTGTTGACGACGCCCGTCAGCTGATCAAACTCGTCGCTCGAATTGCCAACCGGCAGGCGTTGCGCGAGCCGGCCGGACATGATGTCCTCGCAGGCCGACGTCACCTCGCGAATGCGCGCGGCCACACGCCGGCTGTACCACCAGCCCGTCAGTCCGGCTAGCATTGCGGTCAGACCGATGCTCCACACCATGGCAGCTCGCTGCTGCCTCTCGATGCGCTCCTGCTCTGACACGTCCGTGCCCACAAGCAGCCAGTTCTTGCCAAGCTGCACGGCATTGGCGCGCACCGGATGATCCACGCTGGCCGAGCCCTCGCGCGCCACCAGTTCGAACTCCAGCCATTCGCCGTCACGGCGGACTTCCTGCGGCCAGGCGGTGAGATTGCCGGCAAGCTTGTTGCCGGCGTTGTCCATGAACAGGTAAACGGCACCGATGCGGCCCCAGTCGTCGACGCGCCGATTCAACACCTCGACCAGTCGCTGCACACCACCGAAGCGGTATTGATCACGCAGCGACTGCACTTCGGTTTGTACCAGAAGGTCCGCCTGCCGCGTGATCTCCCGCTGCGTGACCAGATACGTCGTGAAACGCACGATGCTGACGGCTACCACCAGGATCAGCAGATAGACGAGCGCCAGACGGCTGGCACTGGAGCGCCACACCGCCATCCGCGCCAGCGCGTTGGCCATCAACCGCTCTCGCGCAACACGTAGCCAGCGCCACGAACCGTGTGCAGCAACGGCGGAGTGAAGTCGCGATCGATGGCCTGCCGCAGTCGACTGATGTGCACATCGACCAGATTGGTCTGCGGATCGAAATGCAGATCCCACACCGACTCGAGCAGCATGGTGCGCGTGACCACCTGCCCTGGATGCTGCATCAGGAACTCCAGCAACTGGAATTCACGCGCCGTCAGGTCGATCTCGCGGCCCGCACGCGTGACGCGCCGGCTCATGCGGTTCAACTCCAGATCACCGACCTTCAGCAGCGAACCGGGCGAACTGCCGCGGGCGCGACGCAACAGGGCCTCGACGCGCGCCAGCAATTCGGCAAGGGAAAACGGCTTGACCAGATAGTCGTCGCCGCCCGCCTTCAGGCCTTCGATGCGCTGGTCAACCGCTCCCAGCGCGCTGAGCACCAGCACCGGGGTACTGCTGCCGTTCGTGCGCAGGCGGCTGACAACAGCCAGGCCATCGAGACTGGGCAGCATCCTGTCGACGATCAGCAGGTCGAAGGAATGGGCCTGTGCAATCGCCAGCGCCTCGGCACCGTCCGCGCAGTGGCGCACGTCATAGCCAGCCTGCTGCAGGCCGGTGATGACATGGCCCGCGGTCTCAAGATCGTCTTCCACAAGCAGGATGTGCAACTCAGGCTCCCCGGTTTGCCGCGCGCCGCCGATTCTCGAAGCGCCGCCCCAACGCCACCGCTGTCGCGGCCCACAACGCCGATGTTGCCAGCCCCAGCGTCACCACGCCACCGAGTCCGGAGCCGAGCACGCGCATTCCGCCCTGTACCCATGCGGCCGACACATCGCCGAAGCGGTACACCACGGTATCGATGACATTCTTGGCTTTGTAGCGTTCCACCTGATCGACCACGGTGAAGCACATCTCGCGACTGGGACGCGCAATGGCGTACTGCGCCACGCGGCGCACGATCTGGATGGCCTGGATCACCAGCAGAGACGGACTGGCAAACACGGCGAAGAACGCGGCGATCATCAGCAGCGGATTGAGTATCAGCCCGGAGGTAAGGCCAAAGCGCTGCACGAAGCGCCCCAGCCCGAACAGCAGGATCACGGCCGACGCCACATTGACCCACAGGTCGATGTGGGCCAGTGCCTGGGTGCGCGCTTCGATGCCCGTCAGCTGACTGGCGAGAATGTCCGTCTGCAGGAAATAGGCGACTGTATTGACCCACGTCATCAGCAGCATGAATGCCGCCTGGTTCAACAGGTACGGCGACTTGAACAGCTCGCGAAAGCCGTCGAGCGAACTGCCAGCCAGGTCGTGATCGAAAGTCGAAGGCTGTGCGCCGCCATGCGACTGCAACCGGGACTTCTCGCGGATCAGCTGCCTGACCAGCAGCATCACGATCAGCAACCCTGCGGCCGCCAGCAGCAACAGACCGGCGATGCCCACATTCTTGACCAGCGCGGAGGTCACCAGCGGCCCGCCAATGGAGCCGAGGCTGCCGCCCGCCGCGATGAAGGCAAACAGCCGCGTGGACTGCTCGGAGGTGAACAGGTCCACCATCAGACTCCAGAACACCGAGATCATGTACAGATTCACGACGCTGAACCAGATGAAGAAAGCACCGGCGACCCAGGGGTTGTCGGGTGCCGACCTGAACAGCACGAAGAACAGCAGTACGTTCGACAACCAGAAACCGAACACGCCCGGCAACCACTGCGTCAGCCGCCATCGGCTGGCCAGCAGGCCCAGCAACGGCGCGCAGGCCAGGGTTGCGATGAAGGTCAGCGTGAAGAGGTACTGCAGCTGCGCGCTGCCGAACACGGTGGCCATCGTGTCGCGCAGCGGCCGCAGGATGTAATACAGACCCAGCAGCACGAAGTAGCAGGAGAACGCCAGCGCCACGGCACGACCCTCGCCGGGCCGCATGCGCGGCAAAAGACCCGACCAGGAGCCAGCGCCGGTTTCCGTATCCGTGTTGCTCACCGCGCCCGCCAAAGCAGCACGCCGGCCGCAGCCGCCAGCAGCAGTGTCGGCACCCAGGCAAGCAGCAATGGATCGAGGCCGAACACCAGCGTGCCGCTCTCGACGATCCGTTGCAGAAAGAAATACAGCAGGCCGATGCCCAGGCCGAGCGACGCGCGTGCCCCGGAACCCGACGAGCGCAGCAGCCCGTAGCCAAACGGTATCGCGAACAGCATGGCCACCAGCAACGCTACGGTGCGTGCCACGCGCGACCAGAAGGCAAACTGGTAGGCGCTGGTGTCAAGGCCATTCTGGCGACGATAGTCGATGGCGGCCTGCAGCGTCTGCAACGCCATCTGCGACGGACCGGCCACCGCCAGCTGCAGAAACCCGCCGCTGTTGGGCGAGACCAGCTCGCGGGTGCCTTCCTCGCTGCCCGGAGTGGTGTCGCCGATGAAACGGGTCTCGCGGTAGTCGCCAACCTGCCAGCGACCGCTCTGCGCATTGCTGGCGCGGGCCGCGCGGCCAATGGCCTCGATGCGGCCGTTGCTGCCAAAGCGGAACACCAGCAATCCACCGAACTGCGCCGCGCTGGTCTGCGAGGCAACGTTGATGATGTTGTCGCCATCCCGCATCCAGGCACCACCCTGGCCGGCAAAGCTGATGTCCTGGTATTTGGCGAAGGCCTTGCGCTGGTCGCCGAGCTGTTCGAGCTGCGGAGCGACGTATTCATTGACCAGCAACGAGACCACCATCACGAGTACGCCACCGCCCAGCACCGACGCCACGAGCCGCGGCTTGGACATGCCGGCGGCACGCATCGCCGTGATTTCGTTGCTGCGTGCCAGGGCACCGATACCCAGCATCGCACCGACCAGCGTACCTGCCGGCAGCGACTCGAGCGCAAAGCGCGGGAGGTTCATGGCCGTGTACAGCAGCGCCTGCAGTACGTCGTAATGGCCGACGCCGATGCTGTCCTGCTCGCCAATGAAGGTGAACAGGCCACCGAGCACCGTCAACACCAGCATGACCATCGTGATGCTGGCGATCATCGAACGCACGACGTAGCGGGCCATGTGCAGCATGTCGCTAGCTCCTGCCCAGCCAGCGTCGCAGGCCGAAGGCCAGCGACGCCACCACCGCCACCGCCGCATGCACCCACCACAGGCCCAGCCAGGACGGCGTGACTCCGCGCTCCAGCCACAGAGCCGCCACCTGCAGCAGATTTGCGTAGCCTGCAAAGACGAGCACCGCCAGCCATACGCGGGCGAACCGGCTCTGGCGCGGCCGCAGCCGGGCCAATGGCAGCGCCAGCAATGCCACCACCAAAGTCATCAGCGGCCAACCGAGGCGCGTTTGCAGCTCGGCGCGCTCGCCGGGGCTGGAACTGCGCAGCAGTCCTGAGGTGGCCAGTTCACTGCGGCGCGTGCCTCCCTGCATCGCAGCGGGCAACACCAGCGGAATGATCTGACTGCCGAAACGCACGATACGCCAGCTGCCGTTGCCAGGAGACCCTTCGAGGCGCTCGCCATCCTGCAGGGTGATGGTCTGGGAAAGCCCATCCGGCGATACCACCATGCGGGCGCGCTTCGCGACCGTCGCTTCAACAGCATCGCCGGTTCCTCGCTTGATGAAGACGTCCTGCAGTTCGCCATCGCGCGCCACGCCGCGGGCATAGACCACGGTGCTGCCGCCAGCCAGAGAGCGGAACTGGCCGGGCTGGATCGGGACGCTCAGCGCGCTGCGCAGCGCCGCTGCGCGCAGTGCGGATTCGGCAACGGCAGCTCGCGGCGCAAGCTGCAGCGTGATCAGCGCAGCCAGCGCCACCACCGGTGCGGCCACCAGGATCACCACCCACTGGCTGCTGGCGGCATCCAGGCCGCAGGCCTGCGCGGCAAACAGCTCGTTGTCGCTGTAGAGCCGGCCGAGTGCCAACACCACCGCCAGCAGCAGGCCAAACGGCAACAGCAGGGTGACGTTCTGCACGGCACCCAGCGCGAACAGGCGCAGCACAACCGAGCTCGGGTACTGCAGTTCCGCCGCACGCGCCAGCACCGCGCCCCCCTGATAGACGAGCAGGATGGCGAGCAAAACGCCGGTGACCGCGAGAAAACCACCCGCCATTTCACGCCACAAATAACGCTGAAGGATGCCCAATCTGAGGTCTTCCCCGGCCGGATATTCGGCTACACTGAGGCCCTGATTCGCGGCGCTGCCAGCGCCATTTCAAGGACAATTATCAACCATGCGCTATGAAGCATACAGTGGCAGCCCGGTCGCGCAACGCGCCGACTGCCTGATCGTGGGTGTCTTCGATGACCGCAGCCTGGGCGAACTGGGCCGCGAGGTAGACCGCGCCCTCAAGGGCGTACTGACACGCCTGCTCAAGCGCGGCGATTTTTCCGGCAAGGCCGCAGAGTCTCTGCTGCTGCCCGAGACCGGTAGCCGCACGCGCAGCGTGCTGCTGGTGGGCCTGGGTTCACCCGCCAGCTACAAGCGGCGCGCCTGGCGAAAGGCCTTCGGCGCCGCCGTCACGGCGCTGACCCGCACGCGACTCACCAGCGCCGTGGTGGCGCTCGAGCGCCCGCCGCTGCGTGAGCTCAGCGACCTGCAACTGGCCCGCTCCAGCGCCGAACTCGGCGGCGCGGCGCTTTACCGGATCAACGATCTCAAGTCCTCCAAGAAGCCGCGCGATCCGGCACTTGCACGACTGCGCATCGGCCCATTCGCCAGCGGCGAACTGGCTGCTGCACGACGCGCGCTGGCCGAAGGCGCAGGCCTCGCCGACAGCACCCAGCTGCTCAAGGATCTGGCCAACCTGCCCGGCAATGTCTGCACGCCGCGCTATCTGGCCAGCGCGGCGTTGGCCGCAGGCCGTGCGAACCGTGGCCTGAAGGTCAGTGTGCTCAACGAGCCACAGATCCGCAGGCTCAAGATGGGCGCATTCCTCGCGGTCGCCCAAGGCAGCGCCGAGCCACCGCGCTTCATCGTCATGGAATACCGCGGCGGCAAGCGCGGCGCCGCACCCGTGGTGCTGGTCGGCAAGGGCATCACCTTCGACACCGGCGGCATCTCGCTGAAAGACCCGGCCGCGATGGACGAGATGAAGTACGACATGTGCGGCGCGGCCACCGTCATCGCAGCGCTGCAGTTCGCTGCCGCGCAGAAGCTGCGGCTCAACGTGGTCGGCCTCGTTCCCACCTGCGAGAACATGCCCGGCAGTCGCGCGGTGAAGCCTGGCGACATCGTCACCAGCGCCAGCGGCCAGACGATCGAGATCCTGAACACCGACGCCGAAGGTCGCCTGATCCTCTGCGACGCGCTCGACTATGCGCGTCGTTTCAAGCCGGCATGCGTGGTCGACATCGCAACGCTGACCGGCGCGTGCGTCATCGCGCTGGGTCGGGTGCATTCCGGACTGCTGGCCACGGATCAG
>Ga0114969_10003595_pt1 | contig 12444 bp, 10 predicted proteins | sample M_130807_MF_Meta_FD_87316 | JGI IMG/M metagenome (GOLD analysis project Ga0114969, IMG submission 87316) | Freshwater microbial communities from Lake Montjoie, Canada to study carbon cycling - M_130807_MF_MetaG | ecosystem: Environmental > Aquatic > Freshwater > Lake | place: Lake Montjoie...
TACGAAAGCGGACAAGGTGGGATTCGAACCCACGATACGGTTACCCGTATACAGCATTTCCAATGCTGCTCCTTCAACCGCTCGGACACCTGTCCAGTGGAGGGAACACTATAGCGAAGAAGTCTGGGTTGAAGACGGAGTTACGACTTCGTAATTATTCCCAATCGTGGGGCTATGGTGTATTTTTATCAATTTGCGCTTTGTTGGGCGCAAGTTTGCTTGTGGGACTAGGCACGCCCCACGAATTTTCAGAGCGATTAAAAATATAAACTTGACCTGGTATTGAATTCGTTAAGGTCCCAGGGGCGGAAACGGCAATCATGTTGGGAGTGCAAGCCAAAGCTACGCCAAACCGTTGTTGAGCGATTGGTTGCGAGGGCAATAATTTGAACAAAAATTCTTCCTCGACATTTAGTTCATCAAGTACTTGTAAAGTTTGATCTTTCAGTCGGTAGATATAAACAGCCCCGACGTTCTGTAAATTGTTCAATAATTTCATCGGCGCGCCGACAACAAAATGTATGCCCGCAAATCCGACCGCGGAACCAAACGCATCATTAGATGCTGGATCGGGGGCCTGTATATATTGAGTTTGCATCCAAGTCGTGTTATCGAAACGCTGGAAACAATTTACTGATCCGCTGCCGCTAAACTTTTCAGAGTCTTCGGGCGTTCCAGAAAGCGCCACGGTTCCCAAAACACTGACTGCCCACCCAAAGTGATGGTGTGGCCCATTACCGCTAATGGTATTTTTATCATTTTTGAAAGCAGCATTTCCAATTTGTGAAATTTTAGTAACGGGCTCATCAGGCCAGCCTCGTTGACGCCTGAGAAAAATAAAAGTTTTTCCGGCTTCAATTTGGTCAGAGGCGCGCGCGGAGGGGGCCCCGATAATGGCTTGGTTTCCTTTAAGAGATAAAGCGGCGCCAAATTGAGCATTGTCGATGAAAGATTCGGCTTGAAGAAGATTGTCTTCATTCCAAATTCCATTATCACGCATCCACGTCGCAACAATTCCATGTGCACTAACCACTCTGTTTTTAGTGGTGTAATCATTGAGATTTAAATGAGATTTAAATTGATATGGAATTAAAATATCCGCAAATGGAGCGCCTGAAAGAAGCGTTTCATCATTAATCGCCACGGTGCTGCCAAGCATGGAGTCGGGAGTTAAATCTTCTCTTGCAAGGGTTTCTGAAATTGTCCATTGCGTATTTTTTTTCTCCCAAACATAAACAACGCCAGAATTCTTTTTGCCTTGTACGGTTGATTTTGGGGCACCGACGGCAATGAAACGACCAGAATCTGAAATTGCCACCGACGTTCCATATGCAACGCCATCGATGAGATTTTGCGGAATCAATTTGATGGGGGTGGAGTTGGGATCCTCTAAATTAAAAACCCAGACTGCTCCACCACCACTTGCATTTGGCGCTCCCACCACTAGCGTATTAAGCGTAATCGAGATGGAAGCTCCAAAGTAATCGTCAATTTGGCCAGAGGGAGAATTGAGTACTGTGTTTTGCGTCACGATGGGTATATCGATTATTTGGGCAATAGGCGGCACAGGCAATGTAATTTCAGCCGTGCCCGGGTCAAATGGGTAGATCGGCGGCGGTTGATTTTGCTGGCATGAAATGACAAAGCCCATGGTCAGCAGAACTGTTCCATGAATCAAAAAGGTAAATCGTTCAAGATTGACCATGGCGTATTTGTTCAGTCTATCGGCATCACGGGATTAATTTCTTGTTGAGTTCTAAGGAAGTACTCGACTATGCTTTCAGCATGCTATTTCGCCAGACATTGATCGTACTCATTGCCGCAATTTTCTTGGTTGTATGTTTTGTTGTGGCGGGTGCCATGACTAAGGATAATGCCACTCAAACAGTAGGGAGCTCTATGAAGAATTCGTCACGAAAAATTTCTCGCGCTGGGTACAACATTGCCCCATTGACCAAAGAGGCAATTGCAACCTTGGCAAAGAAATTAACTCCGGAACAATACAAGGTGACGCAAAACGCCGGTACCGAGCCAGCATTTTGTGGCAACTTGCTCGATAATAAAAAAGATGGCGTGTATTGCTGCGTGGTCTGCGGGTTGCCACTTTTTTCCAGCGAGAACAAATTCAATTCAGGAACGGGGTGGCCAAGTTTCTTCGCGCCATTTGACACCGATCATGTGAGTTATAAAAAAGACAATGACATGGGAATGGAGCGCGTAGAGATTGATTGCGCTCGTTGCCACGCCCATCTTGGCCACGTATTTGAAGATGGTCCCAAGCCAACAGGCTTGCGGTATTGCTTGAATTCGGCGGCGCTCGTGTTCTTTGAAAAGGGCGCGCCGCGTCCCCTTGAAAGTTCACCACTTCCATTGCAAACGGCGTATTTTGCCGGAGGATGTTTTTGGGGCGCGGAGCATTGGTTTCAGGAATGTCCCGGAGTCGCGGACGTCGCCAGTGGGTACATGAATGGTTCAAGCGAAAATCCAACTTATGAGGAAGTCTGCGCCCACAAAAGCGGGCACGCTGAGGCGGTGCGAGTGACATTTGATCCAACCAAAGTGTCTTACAAGCAACTGCTTGACGGGTTCTTTCGCATGCATGATCCAACACAGCTTGATCGACAAGGTCCCAATGTTGGCGATCAATATCGCTCGGCTGTATTCACCACTGATGATCAGCAACTCGCCGAGGCCAAGGCGTTCACCGCAACTTTGCAAGCAGCGCCGCAGTTCGCGGGCAAGAAAATTGTGACAGTGATAGAGCCGGCCAAAAAGTTTTTTGTTGCCGAGGGATATCATCAAGATTATGTGGAGCGAACGGGGCGCGCATGTCATGGCGTAAATCCTTGGCCGGCGGTGTTCGCGCAGAAAAGTGAACTGCCGACCGCGAAGGCGACTCCATGAGTCGGACTGGATTATGTTTCGTAGTTTTCATCATTGGACTGGGTGTTGCGTTTAGTTTTTCCGCGCAAGCAAATCTAGTTTCAACCAAGGTTCACCCACCAACGCAAATTCCAGCTCCAAACACCGCCGAAACGAAATTAGCGGTTCAATTGAATGCTAAGGAATACGCTGAAAAATTAATTGCCATGCCAAAGGCGAGCGAGTTGCGGCGTTGGCATGATCTGTTGACACAAGAGCCACATGTGTCAGGAACGCCGGGCGATCTGCGGCAAATTGATCGACTCAAAAAGGCTTTCGAGTCCATGGGGTTTGATGCTCGATTGGAAACATTTCGCGCGTATTTAGCGCGACCAATTAGTGCCTCGCTTGAAATTATTGATGTTGGTTCTACAAGTGGAACCAACACGGGCACGGAAAAATCTTCGCGCAAGGGGGTCATTTCTCTGGCCGTCAACGAGAAAAATTTATTGGAAGATCCGGCTACCGCACACGCAGATTTGTCATACGGATGGAACGCTTACAGTGGAAGTGGCGATGTCACCGCGGAGTTGGTCTATGCCAACTATGGAACGCAAGAGGATTTTGATTTATTAAAGTCGCTTGGTGTGGATGTCACGGGAAAAATTGTGCTGGCTCGATATGGGAAGAACTTCCGCGGATTTAAAGCGCGATTTGCCGAGCAAGCTGGCGCCGCGGGCTTGATCATTTTCACCGATCCTGCTGATTCTGGATTTACCAAAGGCTCTACATGGCCCAATGGTGGTGGATGGGCCAACGATGTTTGTATTCAGCGCGGGACATTAAATACCTTGCCTTATCCAGGAGATCCTGGCACGCCCGGCGTTTTTTCGGCGGACAATGTGATTCGGGATGCTCCTGAAACGTTGGATTTGCCGCGCATACCTGTGCAGCCAATTGGTTATGCGGCGGCTGGCGCAATTCTGTCGCGTATGAAAGGCACGAACGTGCCAGACGCTTCTTGGCAGGGCGGTTTGAATTTTCCATATCGATTGACGGGTGGAAGTGATTTGAAAGTTCGCTTAGCGATACAGCAGGAGCGCTTTCTTGGTGCTTCGGCGAATGTGTTGGCCATGGTGCAAGGTTGGCGCAGACCGGAGGAGGTCATTGTCATTGGTTGTCACCATGATGCATGGGGTTATGGAGCGGCTGATCCATGCGCGGGAACAATATGTTTGCTTGAGGCCGCGAACTCCGTCGCGGAATTGATTAAGCAGGGAATTCGTCCAGAGCGTTCCATTATTTTTGCGGCTTGGGGAGCGGAGGAATTTGGCATGATCGGCAGCACCGAATGGGTTGAAGCGCATGAAGTAGAGTTGAGCAATCGAATTATGGCCTATGTCAATCTTGACATGGCGGCAATGGGGCCAAATCTCTCGATCGCTCTCACCCCAGAGTTGACACGAGTGGCAAAGGATGCCGCCACGCTTGTTCCAGCCGCAAGAAATCCAGCCGAAACATCATTGTCGGTGATGTTGAAGAATTCAAATCCCGATTCGCTATTTGGAGCGCTTGGGGGAGGAAGCGATCATGTTGGATTTGTCTGTCGCATGGTGGTGCCTGCAATTTCAATATCCGCTGGCGGCTCGCAAGGAACGAGTTACCACAGCAACTACGACACAACGGCTTGGTATCGAGCAACGGTTGGAGAAGATTACGAACCAGCTCTGATGGTGACACGGGCAACACTGTCATTTATGGCATTGATGTCGAATCAAAAAATGACACCCTATATGTTTGGTGAAATTGGGCGACTTTCATTGAAATCTTTGGATCAGTTGACGCAACTAGCCAAGACGAATGATCAAAAAGCAGAGTTGGAATCGCTTCGGCCATTATTAATGTACATGCAGTCACAGGGAGAAATTGTGGATGTTGAAATGGCGCGAAATCCAATTCTTGATTCACGGGCAGATTTTAGAGTTGGTGATGGCACTCGTAAATTCTTAAGAGCATTTCACGACCAAACCGGATTGCCTGAACGTTCTTGGTATAAAAATCTTTGGATCGCTCCTGACCCATCGAATAGTTACTCCACAAACACGTTTCCATCCATACGTGACGCGCTTCTAGGGAATGATCAAAAGCAATTGGGTGATGCAGTGATTCAGGTCACCAGTGCTGTTAAAAGAGCTTCTAAAGCGCTTGAATTGATACTTTTAGGGTTTCGCGGTTCGGATTAACCTATGAAGTAATGTTGCACTAAATGAACCAACAAGTTTCGTAAACTACTGACATGATGGATATTGGATTTCAAATCAATTGTATTTGGCATTATGTCGTGATTGCCGCGGTCATGTCGACAACAGTTTATGGTCAAGCCGGCTCTGCGGGAACTGTGGCGGCACCAAGTCCGCAAGCACAGAGCTCCCCGATCACAGTCACTCCGCTGTTGATTGACTTTGGAGCCATCAAGCCAGGGTCGCGTCAGAAGGGGGTATTTCAAATTCATAATCACGGCGCGGCAATGGTGAAAATTGAATCCGCGTTTCCAAGTTGCAAGTGCACCACCATTTCCGATATGGCTGGAAAAGAAATTCCACCTGGCGCCGCAGTTGAGTTGATCGCTTCGCTTGATGCGCCGCGAACTCCTGGCGAAAAAGATGCGAAAGTTTTTGTCAAGATAGTTGGAGTAGAGCAACCGCTGATTGCCAAGATGCAAGGCGTTGTGGAGTTGCCATTGTCGGTGTACCCAGCGTTCATTGACGCGCTCAAGGGAAAGTCGAAGGGGGTGGTTGAAATTTCAAATCCAACCAAGGCGCCATTTCATATTCTTTCCTGTGATGGAGCAGCGCCTCAATTTGTCGACTTTGATCCAGCCAAAGACGCCGCGCGATCCACCTACCGCGTGCGTTGGGATTTTTCCATGGTGCCCAACGGCAAACTTCAACAGTGGTGGTGCGTTGAAACAGATGTCGCGGAGTGCCGGATTGTGCCATTTCGAATTCGCCATGAAAGCACGGGAATTCTCTTTGATTCCAAGTCGGATGAGAGGCGCTGGTTCATACCAGAAGCGATCGCTATTGCGGGGCAAATTACGCTGAACAAACCTGTTGAACTTGAGGCGGAGATTGAATGCACGCTTCCACGTGGCAAGCCGCAGCCGCCTGGTTGGGACATGGTTCGCGGCATTGAGTCAAGGGATCCATCGGTCAAGGCTGAACTAATTTCCAGCAAGCGCGAAGGTGATCGTGTTCGCATTCAATTTCGTTTCACTGTCGAGAAATCCAACTCTCATTTTGTGTACGCACCACTGTTCATTCAAACCGATACTGGCAGTGGACGATTTTTTGTCGCAGCAGTGGTGGCCCAGTGACGTTGATTGATATTGACCATTTGGGCGCGGTGGGGGTAGCCAATCTCTTGTTGCGCGCCACGGACATATTGCGCAAGGATCCTCAGAGGCGAGGTTCCTGCGTTCATCTTGGAAATATTGGGCGGCTTCTTGTGACGGGGGATTTGCATGACAACCCAATTCATTTTGTGAAGGTGGTCGCATTCGCTCAATTGGAGGACCCAAACAATCACCTCATACTTCATGAATTAATTCACGGCGAGCATTTGACCTACGACACGGATATGAGTTGGCGCATGTTGGCGAAGGTGGCCAAATTAATTGAACAATATCCAGGACAAGTGCATGTGATGTTGGCAAATCATGAACTGGCGCAAGCGTTTGATCAGCTTGTCAGCAAGGGAGCAGGGGAAAATACGGCTCTTTTTCGCGCCGGGCTGGATTTTATTTTTGGTCACCAGGCGGACATTGTGGATCAGGCCATACGCGTTTTTATTCGCGCGTTGCCGCTGGCGGTAAAAACTGAAAATGGGTTGATGTGTTCCCACTCGCTTCCAAGCGTGTTGGATATGAAATCATTCGACACCGGAATTCTTGATCGCGCTTTGCAGGAGAGCGACTACGCACTTCGCAGCGGCAGCGCATGGCAGATGACATGGGGACGGAAACAAAATCCAGAGCAGTTGGCGGCGCTCGCGGCCACTTGGGGCGTGAAAGTTTTTATCGCGGGACACGCGGCGGTGCCTGAAGGCGCCGTGGCCGCCGGTCCGCAACTTGTGCTCATCAATTCAGACCACGATCGCGGGGTTGTTCTGCCTGTGCAACTGGCAAGCGAAATATCCAACGCGCAAGACCTTGTCTTGTTGATAGTCCCAATCGGTTCCATAGGGGAATTGCCTGGTGTTTGAATTCGTTTTGAATTCATATCCAGTGAATGCAAGGATGTCGCCATGACCGCTCGCCATATGTTGTTGGCGTTTGAGACCTCGCAGAGAAAATCATCGGTGGCGGTGGGCGCGCTTTCCATTGGCGCTGATTGCGATGATGTGGTGAGTGAATCCATAGATACAAGTGATCGATTGGTTGAGGATGTTTTGCCCGCAATTGAACGACTTTGCGCCCGCGCTGGAATTACGCGTGAGCACATTGGCGCGGTCGCGTTGAATGGGGGACCCGGAGGTTTTTCAGGGCTACGAATAGCCCACGCAGCGGCGCAGGTGATCGCTGAATCGATGTCCATTCCAATTCTGCAAATTTCAGCGGCCGTTGTGGCGACGGAATCGGCAAGAGACGCGGGTCTACTCACTGCCAAGCAGACGGTGTGGGTTGCATTGGCCGCCAAAAATGACGGATGCTGGATGGCAAAAGTTTCCAATGGGACTTTGGAAAGTATGTATCCAGAAGAAGTTGCCGTTCGAACAATCGCACAGTGGCCATTGAAGCCAGGAGAAGTTCTGCTCGCTGATGAACACTTGCCCGAGAGTTGGCGTGCGAGAGCGCTTGAATTAAATATTAAAATCATTGCGCTTGAACCCACCGCGGCCGCGGTGCTTCGGGTTGCGCGGCGAATGTTGGCGGCGCAAGTAACAATTGAGCCCGAGCACGCCCTTGTGGTGTATCCACGGGAAGCCGAAGCGGTGCGACTGTGGCGCGAGCGACACGGAACACCCTGAGCAGACCGCACAGACGGAACTTCATCCGCGTTTATGGGGGCTTACGTGCATCAGTTGCCCTGTGTTTGAGCCGATTCCATTCGCGCCATGGAATTCAATTTCTCACAATCTTCATCACACAATCCAACAGGTCGATTGCTTGTGGCGGGCGACTGCACCAACTGGTCCACGTTGGTCGCGCCGCTAGTGGAACAGGGATTTCAAGTTGAAATGGTTTCGGATGTGGAACGCGCCGGCATTCGTTGCGTGGAGCAAGTTGTGGACGCGGTCGTCATTGATCTGTCCCAGCAGATTGATGAAATTTCCAAGGCGATTCGATTGCTTCGGTCCGTTTCTCATTACACAAAAATTGTGGTGCTGTGTGAGTCGACCCATGATGTTCCACCCACGCTCACGGCGTATGACAATTTGCAAAGTGTTGTTTCCGATATTTCGCCCATGGATTTTATGCACATCATGCGAACAGCGGTGCGTGTCGCGCGACTAAGTCGAGAGCGCAAAGATAGAATTCAAACCTTGAAGTCCTTGGTGACACAGGTGCAAGATTCAAGCAACACAACGGCTGACCTGGAAAAATTATTGCGAGTTTTGCAAGAGCAAAATCCGCGTTCATCATTTCCACGCTTGAAGTTGCCAGAGATTGAAACTCTGACGGAGGTCTTGGCCTGGTCGCTTGATCCATTGACGGCGTCGCGCGCGGCGGTTGATTTTATTGAGCGATGCTTGCCCGGTGCGATGATTGTTTCTTGGCTGGTTGGACCAGATTCTAAAACTGGACTTGCGTCGTGCGCAGGCAATGGCGGAACCAACGCCATTCTGGCGGCACGATTATTGAGCGATATAGAAACCCTTCAACTTCCGCGTGTTTTGCGGGAAAAACAGCCACTTTTGGTGGATGATGTCCGCCAGTTTGTTGGGTCAACTGAGTTCGAATTATTCGCTGGACGGTGGGCCATGCTGGCTCCATGCCACGCCCATGGCGAATGTTTCGCGGGCATCTTGATTGTGGGACCAGTGGGAAGTCGACCAACACAGGCGGAGCAGGGTCTTGGAGATGTTTGCAGCGCGTTGGCGGCGCAATTGTCGTTTGACGCGCGCATTCACCGCAGAATTTTTCCCGCGTGGCCGCAAGATGTGTCAGAGGACGATTCGGATTTATTTGGTTGAGTTGATCGGATTCAAACGCGCCAACGAAGTTCGACCCGCATACACGCGTGTGCCTTCGCGCACCAAGCTTATAGCCTCATCTGGTTGCGGCACAATCAACTCGGTGGTTGAACCAAATTGAATCATTCCATAGCGTTGACCACGAAGCAATCGATCCCCAATTTTCACGCGACAGACAATTCGCCTGGCGATCGCTCCTGAAATTTGCCGAATGCCATAGTCGCGGCCATCATCGAGGCGAAGCGTGAGTAAAAGATTTTCGTTTACGCGCGCGCCAGCCGCCATTCGCGCGTCCAGATAGCGACCAGGTTGATGACGCATCTGGATCACGGTGCCATCTTGCGCCGCGCGATTGATGTGCACATCCAGCACGCTGAGAAAAATTCGGATGACAAGCGCGGGTCCATTGGTCGCCTCATGATGCGCCACTCGAATCACGGCGCTTATGGTTCCGTCGGCGGGACTTAAGAAAATATGGGGATCCTGCGTCTGCGCTTGACGCGGGGGATCGCGAAAAAACGCCGCAAAACATAGCCAAATCAACAACAATGTCGCCGCGGGAATCCACCATATTGTTTCGCCGGCTTGCGCCAACCAAGAACATGCGCCAACAATGGGCAGCACAATGATGGCTGTGGGAAGCCACTGGTTCGTTCCATATTTGGTCAGCATTGAAATGAAGTCCGCTTACTCGGTTGCTTTGCCAACAAAGAACCCAATAGCGCCACAGATCGCGATTGCTCCGGCGTAGCCCCCGGTCCACGTCATCCAATCTTGGGCAAACATAATCGCAAGATCAGGTGTGCCACCGAGCGCCTTCACCACAAGCATTACAGCGGTGGCGGTAAGACCAACGATTGCTGGAACAAGAAGTCCAATAGTCAACCCACTCCAAGAACCGCTGTAGATTTCAATTCCAGGCGAAGCTGTACTGGCAAATGCGGGAACGGACGCCGTGGAAGATCCGCTACCCATAACGGGAGCCTCATGAACTCCGCTTTCGTTTGATTCGCCACCAAATATACCGCTCGCATTTTGTGGGGCTTCATCGTCGCCTTGGAAGGCCTCATCCATAAGGGCCGCGCCCATTTGGCTGTCCTCACTTTCTTGCGTGAGATCCAAAAGACCGCTTCCAGAACCGGGCTGATCCAAATTAATTTTGTCGGCTTCCAATCCGCCTGAACCACCAATTGCACTGTCGACACGACTATCGAATCCAACCGCACTTCCATCGCGACTATCTTCGATGGTTTGGTCAAAATTTTCTAAAGGTGTTTTTGCAGTGCTTTTCTCGGGGATTTTGTCAGCTTTACTTTTGGCACTATCTTCAAATTCAAGATCGTCTAGACCAACATCTAAATCTATTTCGGCAGCGGGTTTTTGTGGCGCGGCTTTTTGTGGCGCGGCTTTTGCAGGAGCTGGTGTAGAAGCCACATCTTCATCCAAATCAAGTTGAAACGTGAGTGAATCCTCTTCGGCTGGTGGCAAAAGTGAGCTTTCCGCAGCGGACTGCGCGGCGGAAGCAGCGGGAGATGATGAATCCAAATCAAGTTCTAAAGTTAAGGCGTCCGCGGCTGACTCGTCGTTGGCAGCGATAGCCGGGGTTTGGGCACTTGCCATTGATCCAAGATCTAGAACTAAATCATCTTCAATGGCAGGCGGAGCGGTTGGTCCCACAGGGCTGGCATCTTTTGGATTAGGCGCAATAGCGGGAGACATGGAGTCGGACAGATCCAGTTCAAAAGAACCGCTTCCATCTGATAAAGTTTTGATGTCGGAACTCAACTTCATGTCAAGGCCACTATCAGAAAGACTGTTGACATCCTCAACTTTTAACTTCAACTTGTCCTGATCACGGAACTCGCGAAGTTTTCCAGATTTGATAAGAGCCATAAGTTCAGTTTCGCTCTTATGGAGCTTGTCGCACGCTTCTTGAATGGTGTAGAAAATTTTTGCCATAACAGTGTGTGGAAGATTTGTAAGCCGAGGGTGGTCGGATAGGGTAAAGGGGTAGACTCGGAGTCGCAAGGGAGTATTCGACAAAGTCATGAGAAAGGTTGCCAAAGAAGTGTCGAATGTGCCAGCCGTGGTTTTGCGGTTAGAGGCTTGGTTTCCCTGTGTTTTACGAAATCTTCCATGGCGAAAACGGCGAACGCCCTGGCGCGTTTTTGTGAGCGAAGTCATGCTGCAACAAACGCAGGCAAGCAGGGTTGCGGAAAAATTTCCAGCATTTGTGAGGCGGTTTCCAAACTCCAACCGTCTAGCGCGCGCGCCTGAGCAAGATGTTCTTGCCCTGTGGCAAGGGTTGGGGTATTACCGGCGCGCCAAGAATTTGCACGCGGCGGCGAAAATTATTACGCAGCGTTTTTGTGGTCGGGTTCCGCGCACGTCACTCGAGTTGCAATCGCTTCCAGGAATTGGCCGCTATTCGGCGGGGGCCATTGCCAGCATTGCGTTTGACAAAGCGGAGCCCATTGTCGATGGCAATGTCGCGCGCGTGTTGTCGCGCTTGGCGGATCGGCGTGAAAGCGCCAAAGGCAAAGTGGCTGATGAATGGTTGTGGAGCGCCGCAGAAAAATGTGTGCGCGCCGCGAAATCACCAGCGGTGTTGAACGAGGCGTTGATGGAATTGGGCGCGACCGTGTGCGTTCCTAAAAATCCGCGCTGTGCGCAGTGCCCCGTGCGCGCTTGTTGCGCCGCATTCAAAGCTAACTCGCAGGAATTTGTTCCGTTGAAACAATCCGCAGCGCCAAAGCGGATTGTTGTGCACCATGCGTTGGTGGAGATTCGCGGCTCAAGCATGGGCATGATCACGCGGCCCGCCAAAGGATTGTGGGCGGGAATGTTGTCGCCGCCGGTTGTTGAATCTGTACAGGTGTTACGCCCGGCGAAATTGCTAGCCGAGATGCGGGATGTAAAAAGCATTGAGCAATTCCGTGGCGAGTTCACATTTCTCACCACGCATCGCGACATACGCTTTCGCGTGTATGTGGCAAAGTTTCATTCCAAAGCCAAATTACGCTGGATTTCATTAAAAAAACTAGATCACTACGCCGTCAGCAACGCGGTGTTGAAAATAGCCAAGACGGCGATGGAAAAATAAATGCGCGGACTCGCTAAAGTGGTGGGCGTGCACACATTTGCCACACTGTCCCAATGCGGAGTCGTCATGATGGCCCTGTTGTGCGCCGCCTGCACAAAGCCAGCGCCCATTGTGCAATCCAACGAAGTTTTTCCTGGCGATCTTGCTAGCGTCAACCGTGAATTGACTTCCGCCGAGTCGCAGCGCGTGCTCAACGCAATGGCATCCACGCGCTCGCAGAAAGATATTGACAACACGCGGCCGTTGCAGACATCAAGCGTGGGGCGTTGGTCGGATGTCTATCA
>Ga0114969_10003599_pt1 | contig 12434 bp, 11 predicted proteins | sample M_130807_MF_Meta_FD_87316 | JGI IMG/M metagenome (GOLD analysis project Ga0114969, IMG submission 87316) | Freshwater microbial communities from Lake Montjoie, Canada to study carbon cycling - M_130807_MF_MetaG | ecosystem: Environmental > Aquatic > Freshwater > Lake | place: Lake Montjoie...
CGCGGCGCGTTCGCACCGCATCGTGGTCGAGTTTACGCCGGTGAGCGACGAGCCGTAGCTCTGCTTACCTCCTGATGCTCTCGCGGTTCGTGGTGGCGGGGCGTCTGGCTATCTCGGGGCGTCGTTGTGCGGCGTGGCCACTAGCGTGCTCGCGGACAGGTTTTGGTGGGATGGCATGTTGTGGTTCTATGCCGGCTCGGCGGTGAACGGGGCGGCGTTGCTGGTGACGACGTTGGGCGCGCGGACGCCCGAGCGGTGAGGTGTGAAAGGCGGAGTGCTTACGACGCCGGCGGCTCCGCGAAGAGTTTCGTGGAGTAGGAGCGCTCGGCGCGGTCGCAGAGGATGGTGACGACCTTGGGAGATTATCGGGGGAATTTTGGCAGGAGGCCAACGCAAACCGGGACTTGCGGGCGACGTGTTTTGGGGCAGCGTTGTCGTCATGACCCGCGAAGAACTGCTCCAGCGCATCTGGATCGACCCCGGCCGTTGTAGTGGCCAGCCGTGCATTCGCGGGCATCGGATTTGGGTTTCGCTGATCCTTGATTTACTCGCGGCGGGCGAATCGGTGGAGACCATTTTGGAGGACTATCCCGGCATTTCGCGCGAGGACGTGCAGGCTTGTATCGCCTATGGTTCGGAGATGGCTCGCGAACGGTTTGTCGAAATTCCGCTCGAGCCGGCCGGCGCGTGAAACTCAAGCTGGACGAGAATCCGGGCGAGCGCGGCCGGCAGGTGCTCAGCGCCGCCGGCCATGATGTGTGCACGGTCGCCGTGCAAACGTTGGAAGGTGCCACTGATGCGGAGTTGTTGCGTCGCTGCGCGGCGGAGCAACGCGCGCTGGTGACGCTGGACATGGATTTCGCCAATCCGTTGGTCTATCCCCCCGACCGCTACGCGGGGGTCGCTGTCCTACGCTTGCCGCGCAAGCCCACGCGCGCACATCTCGATCACGTCATCGCAACGTTGGCAGAGGCGCTTCGCCGGCAATCGCTGGAACGGGAGCTGTGGATCGTCGAAGCCGGACGCATCCGCATCCACCTGCAAGAGGACTGACCGAACTACGGCGCCGGAGGCTCCGCGAAGAGTTTCGTGGAGTAATAGCGTTCGGCGCGGTCGCAGAGGATGGTGACGACCTTGGCCGTGGGCGGGAGGTCGCACGCGGTGCGGAGGGCGGCGGTGATGTTGGCGCCGCTGGATGTTCCCACGAGGAGACCGAATTCGCGGCTCAAGCGGCGCGTCATCGCGAGGGCGTCGGCGCTGGAGACTTTGACGATACCGTCGAGTGGGGCATCGCGGAGCAGCGGTGGAATGTAGCCACCGGCGACGCCTTCGATGTGGTGGCAACAGGGCATTTCACCGCAGAGCATGGCGGCCTCGGCGGGCTCCATCGCGAGGATGCGGGTGGCGGCACGGGCGGCTTTGAGGGCGCGACCGCAACCGGTGAGTGTGCCGCCGGTGCCGTAGCCGGCGACGAAGGTGTCGGCGGGGCCGCCGAGCTGCGCGAGGATTTCGGGGCCGGTGGCGACTTCGTGATCGAGCGCGTTGAGGGGATTTTCGAACTGGCGGGGAAGAAAGATGCGCGGGTCTTGCGCGGCGAGTTCGAGGCTGAGCTCGATGCCGGTGGCGTAGCCGCGGTTGGCGGCGAAGAGTTGCACCTCGCCGCCGAGTTGGCGGATGAGGTGGCGACGCTCGACGCTCGCCGATTCGCTCATGAGAATTTTGACGCGGTAGCCTTTCGCCGCGCCGACCATGGCGAGGGAGATGCCGGTGTTGCCGCTCGTGCATTCGAGGATGATCGAGTCGGGGCGGAGGAGACCGCGCTCCTCGGCGTCCTCGATGATGGCGAGGGCGAGGCGGTCTTTGATGGAGCCGCTGGGATTTAGGAACTCGGCCTTGGCGTAGAGCGTGCGATTGGCTTCCGGAAAATGCAGGGGCAGGAGCGGTGTGTGGCCGATGAGCGTGAGGACGGGCGGGCGGGGGCGGGTCATGGTGGGGTGTTTCGTGGGTGGTGGTGGCGTGCGGCTACAGGGTCCAGAGTTTATCGAGGGGGACGGCGAGGAAGCGCGGGTCGGCGAGCGGGAGCGTGCTGGTGCCGGAGTGGAAGAGCACGCCACCTTTGAAATCTTTTCCGCATTGGTCGGCGAGGCGGCGCAGGCCGGCGCCGTCGGACTCGTGGACGGTGGCGGAAGCTTTAACCTCGACGCCCCACGTGTGGCGTCCGCGCGTGATGACGAGGTCGACCTCGACCTGATCTTTATCGCGATAGTGCCAGAAGCGCAGATCGTGATCGGTCCAGCTGGCTTGGGCGACGAGTTGTTGCACGACGAAGGATTCCAGCAGGTGGCCGAAGCGGTCGCGGCGGGTATTCCAATCGGCTGCGTTCAAGCCGGCGAGCGTGGCGGCGAGGCCGCTGTCGAGCAGATGGATCTTGGGTGTTTTGATGAGGCGTTTGGCCTCGTTGCGGTGCCAGGCGGGGAGGCGGCGGACGAGGAAGAGGCGCTCCAGAATGGCCAGGTAGTTTTCGACGGTTTGGCGATCGAGGCCGAGGTGTTGGCTCAGGTTGGAGGTGTTGAGGAGCTCGGCGGTGCGGGGGGCGAGCAGCTCAAGGAGACGGGCGACGACGGTGGCGTCTTTGACGCGGGCGATGTCTTGCACGTCGCGCTCGACGAGGGTGCGGAGGTAGGCGCGGTGCCAGGGACGGGTGCGGTCGGGCGCGCGCGTGAGGGGCTCGGGGTAGCCGCCGGCGACGAGCCGCTCCGCCAGCGTGGGCGAGGCGGGGCGCGACTCGCCGCGGATCTCACGCTTGAGGCCGCCGGCGAGCAGCGTGGCGAGGAAGGCACCGGGGGCGCGGTTTTTCTCCGCCTCCGTGAGCGGGTGCAGGGAGAGGATCTCGATGCGGCCGGCGAGCGACTCGCTGAGGCGGGGCAGGAGGAGGAGATCGGCGGAGCCGGTGAGGAGGAAACGGCCGGGGCGGCGATCGCGGTCAACGGAGAGCTTGATCGCACGGAAGAGCTCCGGGACGCGCTGGACCTCGTCGAGCGTCACCGGGTCTGGCAGCGTGGCGACGAAGCCTGCGGGGTCGTCGCGGGCGGTGCGGAGGAGAGTCTCGTCGTCGAAGCTGACGTAGTTTCGGCCGGGGACGCCGAGCTGCGCGAGGGTGCTCTTGCCGCATTGCCGCGGGCCGAGGAGCGCGACGACGGGGGTGTCCGCCAACGCCTCGGTGAGGCGGGTATGTAGCGGACGGAGGTAGAGAGTAGAGGGAGCGTCCATGGCGGGATTAGGCTGCGTCTGATTGCGGGATAGTATAGCGTCTGATTGCTGGATAGGAGAGCGTCTGATTGCTGGATAGGAGAGCGTCTAATTGCGGGATGTCAAGGCGACTCATTGCGGGATTAAGGAGCTGGCGTGCGCAGGGCGGCGGTGGGGAAACCGCCGGTTCGTCGGACCGCAAGCGGTCGGTCAACCAGCGATGCGCGCGGGGGTGCGCGGCGGGCTGGGAGCGTGTCATCGTGAGGTGGAGTCGTGAGGCCGCTTGCCTCGTGCGGGAGGGGGCGCACGCTGGTTTTCTATGAACACACGGATTTTTGGTCGTACGGGACGCAGCGTCGGTGAAGTCGGCTTGGGCACGTGGCAGCTCGGCGCGGGCTGGGGCGACGTGAGCGAGGCGGCGGCGCTGGGGACGTTGCGGGCGGCGTGGGAGGCGGGGACGACGCTCTTTGATACGGCGGACGTTTATGGGATGGGGCGGGCGGAGACGCTGCTCGGGAAATTTTTGGCGGAGACGCCGAGCGCGCGCGGGGCCGCGTATGTGGCGACGAAGCTGGGGCGGTTTTCGCCGCCGGGCTGGCCGGAGAATTTTTCGCGGGCGGGGATTCGGTTGCACACGGAAGCGTCGTTGCGGCGACTCGGCGTGGAGGCGCTCGACCTCACGCAGTTGCACTGCGTGCCGTTTGAGGTGCTCAAGCAGGGCGAAGTCTTCGAGCATTTGCGCGAGCTGAAACGCGAAGGGAAGATCCGCGATTTCGGGGTGAGCGTGGAGTCGATGGAAGAGGCGGATTTTTGTGTGCAGCAGGAAGGTGTCGCGGCGCTCCAGATCATTTTTAATATTTTTCGCCAGAAACCGATCCACACGTTGTTCGCGGAGGCGCAGGCGCGGAAGGTCGCTCTGCTGGTGCGGCTGCCGCTGGCGAGCGGATTGCTGGGAGGCAAGATGACGAAGGGGATGAGTTTCCCGGCGAACGATCACCGGAACTTCAATCGCGATGGGCAGCAGTTCAACGTGGGCGAGACGTTCGCCGGGTTGCCGTTTGAAAAGGGCGTGGAGCTGGCGGATGCGCTGAAGGCGTTCGTGCCGGTGGGAATGAGCATGAGTGAGATGGCATTGCGGTGGTGTCTCGATTTCGAAGCGGTGAGCGTGATCATTCCGGGTGCGCGGAATCCGGAGCAGGCCGCCGGCAATGCGCGGGCGTCGGCGCTGGCGCCGCTCGGCGCAGCGCTGCACGCGAGGCTCGCGGAGTTCTCCGCGCGCGCAGTGACGGCGCAGATTCGCGGGCCGTATTGAGGTCTCAAAACCGGGGGAGAGCTGCACGGGCAGGAGTCATTCGTTGACACCTTTTTCTACCGCTGCACGTCTTGGCAGCTTCTTTTCTATGATTCCCCGCCGTCTCCTTCTCGCAACGATCATCTGCGGTTGCTCCTCGCCCCTGTTCGCCCAGCGCGGTGACAAGGCCGGCGAAGTGCAAGCTCCGCCACCGGCGCACATCGTGATCCCGCCCGCGCCGATCCTGACGGCGGAACAGGCGTTGAAAACGTTTACGGTCCCGAAGGGGTTTCACGTTGAACTCATCGCGGCAGACCCGCTCGTGGGCGACCCGATCTCGATGCAGATCGCGCCGGACGGAAAGCTCTGGGTGCTCGAAATGCGCGGTTACATGAACGACGTTGATGGGAAGGGTGAAGACCAGCCGCTCGGAGTGATCGCGGTGCTTGAGGACACGGATGGCGACGGGCGGATGGACAAGCGCACCGTTTTTGCGAAGGACCTCGTGATGCCTCGCGCGATGTCGCTGATTGGCGATGGCGTATTGATCGGGGAGCCACCGCACCTGTGGTTCATGCGCGACACGAACGGCGACGGCGTGGCGGATACGAAGACGGAAATCGCGAAGGATTACGCCAACACGACGAACCCCGAGCACAACGCCAACGGTTTGGCGTGGATGCTGGACAACTGGATTTACTCGGCGAACTTCACGGCGCGTTTTCGCTATGAAGGCGCCGGGAAATTTACGCGGGACGGCACGATCACCCGCGGCCAATGGGGGATTACGCAGGACGACGTGGGCCGTATTTATTACAACAGCAACAGCGACCCGCTGCGCATCGATGCCGTGCCGTCGGCGTATTTGCGTCGCAATCCGGAGTTCACGGCGACCGGCACGAACGTGAAGGTCACGCCGGCGCGACTCCCGACGTTTCCCGGCCGCGTGACGCCGGGCATCAATCGCGGCTACAACACGCTCGATAAGGAAGGGAAACTGATGTCGGTGACGGCGGCCTGTGGCCCGGTGATTTATCGTGGCGGATTGTTTCCCGCGGAGTTTCGCGGCGACGCCTTTATTGCGGAGCCGGCGGGTAATCTCATCAAGCGCATCAAAATCACCGAGAAGGACGGTGAAGTCGCCGGAGCCAACGCCTACGAAGCCGCAGAGTTTCTCACCTCGACGGACGAGCGTTTCCGCCCCGTGAATTTGTTTAACGGTCCCGACGGAGCGCTCTATGTGGTCGATCTCTATCGGGGTATTTTGCAGCACAAGACCTATGTCACGAGTTTCTTGCGCAAGCAGATCGAGGAGCGAAAACTCGGCGACGGCATTGGTCTCGGCCGCATCTGGCGCATCGTGCCTGACGGAGCGCCCAAGGCCAATTTTAAGTCCGGTCTCGCGACTGCGACGACGGCGCAGTTGGTGGAAAAACTCGGCGATGCGAATGGCTGGGTGCGCGACACGGCGCAGCGTTTGCTCGTTGAAAAACGCGATCCGGCTGCGGTGGTGAGTTTGAGAAAGATGGCCGTGGCGGCGGCTACGCCGTTGGCGCGCGTGCACGCGCTCTGGACGTTGGAGGGCGTGGGTGGGCTCGACAAAGTGACGGTGCTGGCCGCGCTAGCAGACCAAGATGTGCGGGTGTGTGCAGCGGCGATTCGCGTGGCGGAGAAATTGCTCAAACCGACATTGGACGCGGAGATTGTGGCGAAGTTGGTATCGCTCGCAGTGCGGTCTGAACCGGCGGTGCGCCTGCAACTGGCGTTATCCTTGGGTGAGGCGAAGACGCCCGCGGCGGATGCGGCGCTGCGGGCGCTGCTGATCGCGGCGGGCGAGCAGCCGTATCTCGTCGATGCGGTGGTGAGCGGGCTGGCGAGGCGTGAGGCGGACTTTGTGGAGGCTATCGTGCGCGAGGCGAAAGCCGGTGGCGTGGCGGTGAAGAATGCGGTGATCGCTGCGACGGTCGGCGCGTTGAAGGCGAATGACACCGCGCGCCTCGGTCGCGTGCTGGCGGTCGCTGCTGATTCGACGGCCCCCGCTTGGGCCCGCACGGCGGTGCTCGACGGAGTGGACCGGGCGATGCCGCGGCTGTTTGATGGCAAAGCGGTCCCGGCAACGCTGTCGGCGGAACCGAAACCTCTCGTGGCGCTTGCGGCCCAAGGGGGCAGTCCCGAGTCCGAGCGTGCGACCAAGCTCCTCGCCTCGTTACGTTGGCCGGGCAAGTCCGGCATGGCGGCGGTGGCGGAGGTGAAGCTCGCCCCGGCGGACCAAGTGCGTTTCGACAAGGGCAAGGCGCAATTCGCGGCGCTGTGCGCAGCGTGCCATCAACCCGAAGGGCAAGGGCTCGTGGGCCTCGCGCCGACGCTGGTGTATTCGCGCTGGGTGCTCGCGGACGAGCGCATCCTTGCGAGCATCGTGCTCCACGGTAAAGCCAGCGATAATCTGGTGATGCCGACCCTGAAGGCTGCGCTCGACGACGAGGCGATCGCGAATGTGCTGACGTTTGTCCGCAATTCGTGGGGTCATGCCGCTGGGGTCGTGACAGCGGAGACGGTCGCGCGCGTGCGGTCCACCTCGGCGACTCGTGAGGAGCCGTGGAACGACGCGGATTTGGCCGAGCTCTCGCAAACGATGGGTGGCGCGCGGCGCAACCGGAGTGGTCCGCCGCGGAAGGCACTGTAGCTGCGAGTGCGCAAGGCACTGTAGCTGCGAAGGCGGGAGGAACGTGGGTGCGACCCGCGGGGGTCGTTACTCAGGCAACGGTTTGCCCTTGGTCTCCGGAGCGAGCCAGATGAGGCCGAGGCCGACGACGTAAATGAGCGTGATGACGGCGCCCGCCTTGGCGTAGCTGCCGTCGAAAGTCGCCATCAGCGAACCCATCTGCACGGCACCGACGGCGGCGAGGATGCGGCCTGCGTTGTAAGAGAGGCCCTGACCGGTGGCGCGCACGCGGGTCGGGAAGAGCTCGGGGAGGTAGAGCGGGAGCCAGCCGTAGAAGGCGGCGGTGAGTGCGCCGACGATGAAGGTCAGCACGAGGAAGACGGGACTGTAGGTGTGGATTCCGCGGAAGAGCACCGCGCAGAAAATCAGGGAGCCGAGACAGAGGAGGAAGTATGCCATGCGGCGGGTGATGAAGCGACCAATGTAGGCGCCGAGGAGACAGCCAATGACCGCACCGATGCCGGAGGTCATGCCGGTCCAAGCTTTGGCCGTGGGATCGGCGGCGCCGGCCATCTTGTCGGCCCAGAGCGGGAGCCATTGTACGGAGCCCCAGGTGCCGATGAGGGCGACGGAGGAGAGGGCGGTGGCGATAAAGGTCCGATTGGACAGAGTGTAGTCGGGTTTCGCTCCTGCGGGAGGAAACGCAAAGACAAAGATTGAAGCGGCGACGAGCACTAGCCCAACCCAGAGTAAAGGCTGGTAGAGGAAATACCCAGCGACCGCGACGACGATCGAGCTAAAATACAGTGGCCAGAATGCGCCAAAAATTTCGGTGAGAGGATTTTTTTCCCGGCCGTTTTCACTGACGGCGGCGTGCCATTTTTCCGACTCCGGAACGAAGAGGCGGAAGGCGAAGGTGAGCAGCGCAGGGAGTGCGCCGATGAGGGCGACCCAGCGCCAGGAATCGACGGTGACTTTGAAAAAGATGCCAACGACGGCGATGAGGGCGAACCCGACGTTGGCGGCGGCGCCGATGATGCCGGCCATCAGCGGTCGGTGTTTTTCCGGCCAGACTTCCATGACGAGGGCAATGCCGAGGGCCCATTCGCCGCCCATGCCCACGGCCCCCATGAAGCGCGCGACGCAGAGGTGCCACGGTTGCTGCGCGAAGTAGATCAGGCCGGTGAAGACCGAATAGACAAGAATGCTGGCGGCCATCGCCCGCACGCGGCCGATTTTGTCGCCGAGCCAGCCGAAGGTCACGCCGCCGATGGCGGCGCCGAGAAGAAACGCCGCGGTGGCGTAGCCCATCCAGAGACCGACAAAATCGTCGGTGAGGGCCAGGCCGTTGGCCTGCTGCATTTGCAGCAGAGCTGGACGGGCGATCAAGGGAAAGAGCCCCATTTCCATACCGTCGAACATCCAGCCGAGGAAGGCGGCGATGAGGACGGCGGCGAGCCGCTTTTTATCGGGTGGGGCGGAGGTGTTGGGGTTGGGGAGTGTCATGGAGAGGAGGGCGTAAGAGGGAAGAGCGCGTGGTTGTTTGTCGAGCGGGCGAAGAGAAAACCACAGATTTTTCTGCGGGAGGGATGCCGACTGCAGAAGGCGTCAGAGTGCTTCGAGTTTCACGGTGGCTGGTTGCGCGTAACCGTTCCAGTAGGCGTCGAGGTGGACGCGATCGGGCTCGCCGTCGGCGACGATGAAACGGAAGCGGGCGACATAGGGTGTGCCGGGTTCAATTTTGAATTCACCGAGAATCTGGGGTACGAAGCTGAAGTAGGGCATGTTGGGGTGCAGACGCACGGGCTGAGGGGCGCGGAAATTATCGGGGTGGCCGAGGGTGGCCGTGCCGGCAAATGCACCCTCCTTCAGCGGGCCGCCAATGAAGCACCAGCGGGCGCGGGAGTTGTTGCCCTGGATGCGGTCAGTGATGCCTTCGGACGTGAGGTAGCGGGCGGCGTCGCCGGGGCCGTTCCAAGCGCCGGCGGCGCGGAAGCCAAAACCGCCGTAGTGATACTCGGGGAGAATGAGCGGATCGGCGGTGGCGCAGGACTGCGTGGTGACGAGGTCGAACATGCGCACCGGGCGCGAGGCGCCACCGACATCGTAGACGGTGACCTGCCACGTTTCGTTGAGCGCCGTGACGGGCGTCGGGGCGGAGAGATCGACCATCTTCAGGCGCGCCGTGAATCCGCCGTGCACCGGGCCGTTCCACGTGCGGTCGAGAGCGACAAATTCTTCGGCGCCGGTCTTCCCTTGCATGTTCCAGAAGTCAGGCGAACGGCCCTGAAAACTCGTCTTTGTCCAAGGCGTCCAGATACCGTGATGGTGGGGGTGATTCGACGGGTAGTCGTCGGTGACGAGTTGGCCGGAGGGAGAGAAGACTGGGTGGATATAGCCGGCGCGCACGATCTCGGGCTTGATGTCGGCGCGCGGCACGGCGTCACGTGCCAAGCGGTAATAGAGGACGGGGAAGCCGGCGACGCTCAGCTTGAGGTCGCCGCGATCGGGTGCGGCGACGACGCCCTCGCGGGGGCCGCTGGCGCCCGCAGCGAGCGTGAACGTGAGTGACTCGCGTGCCCTCTGCGACGGAACGATGAAGCGCGTGAAGCCATCGGGATCCGTTTGTAGGGCGAGGGAGCGCCCGCTGACGTTGCGGAGGACGGGGGACTTCGGAGCGTCGGCCGGGAGCTTGAACGCGATGACCTGGCCCGAGCGCTCGACGTCGGATGGAGCGAGAATCAGGCGGAAGTTTTTCGCGGCAACCGGCCACACGAACGTGGTGAAACTGAGCGCGGCGACGAGGAGGCGGAATAAGGGGCGCATAAGGAGGAAAGGCGCGTGGAGGAAGTCACACGCCATCGCGGCGAGCAAGCTTGGGCGCCAAACCCGCGCGCGGCAACGTGGTCGCCCTCGACCTCGCGATCCTCCGGCTGATAGCGCTGGCGGCGCCTGATCCTGAGCTGTTGCCGAGCGACCTCATTGGAGCCGGGATGATCGGCTTGGAGTGCGTTCTGGACCCGGACCAGAAAAAGTCGGCGGAAGGTTGGAAACGGGCGAAAGCGTGGAATGACGAGTCGGCTAAATTAGATTTTATGACTATAATTAATTATTTACTAGTCGCCACGTAAGGCGAATAAAATCAACTAAAACGCTTAAATCGTCTGATATGGCGATAAATCATATTTTAAGTAATCGCCATAAACGACGAATAAATTTGAAATTGATGAACAGATCGTGATATCAGATGGGGTATGAGAATTGGGGAAGAAACCACGGATGAGGCCGTTTTGGGTGAACTTGGCCGACGGCTGGCGCAAGTGCGATTGGGGAAGAATCTGACGCAGGCTCAGCTTGCGGCGAAGGCGGGGGTGTCGAAACGCACGGTCGAGCGCCTGGAAGTGGGGGGAGTGGCACCACAGTTGTCGGGGTTTCTGAGGATCTGTCGGGGGTTGGATTTGCTGGAGCGCTTCGAGTACCTCGTGCCCGAACCGGTGCCGAGCCCGATGGCACAGCTCAAACTCGGCGGCAAGCAACGGCGCCGGGCCTCGTCGGTCGCGCGCGCGCCGACGCCAACCCCAGCAACGTTTCCTGAACGCGGTGCCGCCGGTAGCAGTGGTCGCGTCGCGGACGATGCGCCCACGGCGTGGCGGTGGGGGGATGAGCCCTGAGCACGCTCGCGGAAGTGAAGTTGTGGGGCCGGACCATCGGGGCGGTGTCGCTGCAGGCTGGCAACGCGTATGCGGCGTTTGAATACGATCCGGCCTTTGCGCAGAGCGGCATCCAGGTCGCGCCGCTGATGATGCCGCTCGGGGGAGGGGTGCGCGTCTTTCCCGAACTGCCACGCGCGACGTTTCACGGCTTGCCGGGGATGCTGGCGGATGCACTGCCCGATCGATTTGGCAATGCGCTGATTGCTGCTTGGCTCGCGACGCAAGGCCGCACGCCGGGGAGCTTCAACGCCGTGGAGCGTCTGGGCTACACGGGGACGCGCGGGATGGGTGCGTTGGAGTTTTTGCCCTCGAGCGGTCCGCGGCCACAACGGTCCACGGCCGTGGAGATTGATGCGCTCGTGCGGTTGGCGGCGGAGGTGCTCAGTGAACGGACGGAGTGGAAATCGTCGTTGGCGGATGCCGACCGGGCGGCGGCGCTGGGGGATATTTTACGGGTCGGTACCTCGGCGGGCGGGGCGCAGGCGAAGGCGGTGGTTGCCTGGAACCGGGTGACGAACGAAGTGCGCTCGGGGCAGATTGAGGCGGGGTCGGGCTTCGACGATTGGTTGCTAAAATTTGACGGCGTATCAAGAAATAATGACAAAGAGAGGGCGTATTCGAAAGACTACGGCGTGATCGAGTATGCGTATTCGCTGATGGCGCGGGCTGCGGGGATCACGATGAGCGAGTGCCGGCTGCTGGAGGAAAACGGGCGGCGGCATTTCATGACGCGGCGCTTTGATCGACTTGATGGCGGTGCGAAGTTGCACCTGCAGTCGCTCGGGGCGATGGCGCATTTTGATTTCAACCATGCCGGGGCGCAGGCTTACGAGCAGGCACTGCTGGTGATCCGCCGGCTCGGGCTGCCGATGGCGGCGACGGAGGAGCAATTTCGCCGCATGGCTTTCAACATCGTGGCGCGCAACCAGGACGACCACGTGAAGAACATCGCCTTTCTGATGAACAAAGCGGGCCGCTGGTCGCGCGCGCCGGCGTTTGACATGACCTTCAGTGATAACCCGGCCGGCGACGGGACGGCGCGCCACCAGATGACGATGAACGGCAAGCGCGATGGATTCGTGTTGGAGGATTTTCGAGCGTGCGCGAAGGGAGCGCTCATGAAGCGCGGGCGGGCGGAGACGATCTTGGCGGAAGTATCCACGGCGGTGAGACGTTGGCCGGAGTTTGCGGAGCAAGCGGGGGTCGCGGACGTGTGGCGGGCGCAAATCCAGCGGAGCTTGCGGCTGGAGTGGGCGGGCGCGGCCGGGAGACGGAGGGAGGCGGTGGCGACGGCGCTGCCCGCGGATGCGACGGCGCTGCCCGCGGATGCGACGGTGGGAGTGGCGAGTGTCGTGGTCGTGGCTCATGAGCTGAATTGAGCGGCGGCGCGGGGACGGAGGACGGCTTGCTGGCGCTCGCCGCTACGGGGACGGGGGCGCGGTGCGACTGGAGGGAGGACGGCTTGCTGGCGCTCGCCGCTACGGGGACGGGATCGCGGTGCGATTGGAGGGAGGACGGC
>Ga0114969_10003601_pt1 | contig 12428 bp, 18 predicted proteins | sample M_130807_MF_Meta_FD_87316 | JGI IMG/M metagenome (GOLD analysis project Ga0114969, IMG submission 87316) | Freshwater microbial communities from Lake Montjoie, Canada to study carbon cycling - M_130807_MF_MetaG | ecosystem: Environmental > Aquatic > Freshwater > Lake | place: Lake Montjoie...
CGAAGACGCCATCAAAGCCGCAGTAGAAGATTATAGAAAGAGATATAATGGCCAATGAATTAGCAAAATTTTTAAACTCACAACGCCGTCATCGGGACGAACTAGCAGTTAAGAAACAAGTTACGATAGCAAAAACACACGGATTAACACATAAAGATAAAGTAATCAAAGAACCTCATCGTTTAGCTAAACATCATGTTATGGATTGTGGTAACCCACAATGTCCATTATGCGGTAATCCACGTAGGACACATAAAGATAAGCTAACAGCACAAGAGAAACGTTTATTTCAGGATATTGAAAAAACAACAGATAAACACAGTAATGGGTTAACACCAACTGAAAATTAATAGACACACAAGGAGAAACTATGTCAGAAACTATAACTAGCCTACAAGGGGCATTAGCTGGTGAAAGCCAAGCACATATCAAATATCGTTATTTTGCAAAGATTGCACGTGCTGAAGGATATGAAGATATTGCAAAACATTTTGAGCATACAGCAGACCAAGAGTTACACCATGCATGGGGTCATTTAGAATTACTTATTAAGAAACCAGACACTAAACAATGTTTAGAGATGGCTATTGAGGGTGAGACTTATGAGTTTCAAGTTATGTATCCCGAGTTCCGTGAGATTGCAGAATTTGAAGGTAATTTACTTGCGGCAAAAGAAGCACAGCATCAGATTGAAGAATCACATCGTCATGCTAGTGAATTCCAAGAAATATTAAAGAAAGCTGAAAAACGTTTTGCGGCTCTTGCCAAAGTAGAGAAGCGTCATGCAGAAGCATATCAAGCTACATTAGCTGAATTAAATAGAGAGCGTTGGGCTCAAGAAGCAGGAGGAATGTAATATGGATCACATTTGCGTAATTTGCGGTCATGTACATGACGAAGCGACAGAAGGTAAATGGGATGAATTGCCAGCTGATTTTCTATGTCCAGAATGTGGATGTGGGAAAGACGAGTACGAAACACTATAAATAATATTTTTATGCAACTGCATGAAATACAAGATTCCTCTAATAAGTTTGTAATGAACCTCTTAGAGGAATCCTTTTCAAAAATAACAGACACTGACATTATTAAAAATTACCACCCTGATTACAAAACTGAATCTTCTAACATTTTTTATATATTGAATGATACTATCGGTAGATATAAACGAGGATGTTACTATGTATTAGAAGATAAGGGTGAGTATATATGCAGTGCCGGATATAATGAGTATGACCTAAATCAAACAATAGCACTTGCACTCACTAGAGCTTATGTAAATCCAAAATTTAGAGCTAAATATTTTATGGGAGAATATATTTTACCTAAAATTATAGAAAATACTACACACTATAAACATTTGTACATTACCGCAGATTCATATAATAGTGCAATATATCAATGGTTTGTTAGAGCAAATGAAGGTAAACGTCCGTCTATGTTTAATGAATGGCCTGATATTTACAAAAAGTTTAAACCAATAGGTAAGCAGAATATATACTATACTGAGCAATATATAATAGAATTAGATAGGATGCTATAATGACAGACCAAGAAAAAATTAAATTTATTGAGGATGCAGTATTAAAATTGTTTAAAAAAACAATTACGTTATCTTTTAGTGATATTCTATTAGATGTAGGATTAGACTCATTAGATGCCGTAGAATTACAGGTTTACTACGAAGAAATAACAGGTAGCGAGATAAGTAATGATGCAAGGGTTAGTACGGTTGCTGATTTAATGGCACTTATGAAATGAACTTTACTTTAAATAATCACTTAACATATACAACTGGTAATAGATTATTTGGTAATCGTGAGACACCTTACGAAAAATTTAAAGTAAACGTGGGGAAAATAGACCTAGCTCACTATAAAACAAGCAATTGGTTAGAAGAACAATATCGCACTGCTGATTTAATACACAAAGAATATGGCAAGGATTTTGTAGTAATGTTTAGTGGAGGCACTGATAGCGAAATAGTATTACGAGCCTTTAAACATATTGGCGTAAATCCTAGAGTTGTTTTTATTAAATTTAAAAATGATTACAACGATACTGATTATCAAATAGCGCAACGTATCACTGATGATATTGGGATGAAACTAGAAGCAGTTGAATTTGATGTAAAAGATTTTTATCACAGTGGTCAAGCATATGACTTCTCCGCAGAGATACAATGCAGACAGATGGCATACTTAAGTGTGTATCATCATATCAGGCAAATGCAACTACCTGCAGTTATGGGAGGAGAGATGATGTTGCGTAGACATACCTCCCCGTCAGGTGGCAAATGGTATTATTGTTTTAGAGAAAATGAAGATGCCAGTGCAATGCGTTTCAGTTTAAAATATGATATCCCGTTAGTCAACGAATGGTTTAGTTATACTCCGGAGATGATGGGATACTATTTAGAGCATACTAAAATTCAATGGTTAATTACAGAAAGATACAATTACAAAACATCTAGTGTAAGTTCTAAGAATGAAATTCTTAAAGAACTAATGCCTAGTATTTTAGATAAAGTAAAAACACACGGGTATGAAAAATTAATGGGATTTAATGGTGAAACCTACAATGCTTTATATTTAAGTCATACAAGAAGATTAGAGTCTAGTTTAGATGGTATCTTTATAGACCATCTTACTACTCAATTATTTGGAGAAAACTATGCCAGTTATTAAGCTAACGAGTGAACATGCACTTGCTGTTAAAGATATTTTTAACCATTCAAAATTTATGGGTGTTGAGAATGATACCGTGTATAAAGTAGAAAATACAGGATTAAATGCATTGACTTATGATATCTTTTGTGCCAATTATTTAAGTGACTTAAATAACTATCATGCGTTTGGTTATATGAAAGACGGGGTTGTGAAAGCATTAATATCATTTTATGAAAGTGTAGATGAACCTAGTTGGTTTTACACTTTATATAGAAGCGCCGGAGATAATAATTTATTAAAAGAAGTATTAGATGAAGTTATAACATATAATGAAGCAAACGGTAGATTAAAGTTTTACACGTTAACACATAGTAGACATACTAGATTATTAAGAAGATTTCATTGGAGTAAATATAATGATGAACGTTATGGATATTTTGATGAATTCATGGTACCCACTAAAAATAAATGCTTTTATATAAATGCATGGGAATTACTATATAAGAGATTATTGCTACCTGAAGATTCTATAGTACGTTGCAATTATTTAAAACAAGAATATAGAACTACATTACCAATTGGAGGAAACTTGTGAAGTTTTTAACAACCATTTCGAAATCATTTTGGTTTCAATTTGTTCCGGCATGGATATTTGGATTACTCACAATTGGACTACTTGTAACTAATGTTATACCTGCATATTATCTTATTGCAACATTTATTATGTGGGTGTTAGTTTGTGGTTTGGGCATAGCTGTAGGATATCATAGAGTATTCAGCCATAGAACGCACCAATTACCTAGATGGAAAGAAAATATTATTTTATTTTTTGCTACGTTTGCAGGACAAGGTGGAAGTATATTTTGGGCAGCAATGCATCGTGGATATCATCATCCGCATAGTGATACGTTAAACGATATACATAGCCCAATTGCATACGATAAAAAAACTGCATTTGTAGGTTGGTATTTTAAAGTGACAGAGCAAGAGAATCCTATTAGTTTAAAGTATGCAGTTGATTTATTAAGAAAACCAAATCATGTATTCTTCCACAAACATAGTATTAAAATACTATGGGCAGTTCCTGTATTAGTTGCAATGTTCGACTGGAAGTTAGCACTAACAGGATTCTGGCTAGTGACATTAATAGGATCTACTCAAGATAATATGGTTAATGTGTTTGGTCATATTAAAGGATGGTTTGGATATAGAAATTTTGAAACCAGAGATCAATCACAAAACAATCTATTATTGGGATATCTTGCATGGGGACAGGGATGGCATAACAATCACCACGCATCACCGGCCTCATATGATTTTGGTACCGGTGTGAGTGGAAAATGGTGGGAATTTGATCCCTGTAGATTGTTTAAACCGTTTGTACGTCAGTAGGATCAGCGGTGATACCAGCAGATGCATTGTATTCATCCCTAGCTCCCCAGTATACATTAAGTATAGGATCTACTTTGTATTGCTCATATACTTCTGCATTTTCCCAAATTGTAACAAATGTAATAGATAATTCGTCATCAGATGGGGTTGATGAATTCATCACAAGTTTACCTTCGTAAGTTTTTAATTGGGCGGCAAATTCAGTCTTACCAGTCTCAACTACCTTAAAATGCCATGGGGTTGCCGCATCTAGTCTATGATAGGTTTTACTGGCTATTATCATTGTATTTCCTTTATTGTAAATAGTATTTATCTATGTTTTAATATTCAAGCAGTAAATTGTAATAGTTGCCAATATATTTGACAGCCAATTGCCTGATGTTATATTTTTCTTGTAGTTCTTTCCTAGACAACGAGAACACTTCTTCTTCGGGCATAATAGTTGAAAATCTACCAAACAATTGACCACCGTATTTAAAATTCGGTAAACCCCCACTTAATTTAGATATGCGATTAGTCTGTTCCAAACAATAGTCATAGTCAATGTTGTTCTGTTTAAGATCCCACTTCACACGATATACATTTGCGTCAGAATCTTCTCCGGTAATAGTGTAGCCATATTTTTCGTAATTTAAATCAAACTCACTAAAGTATTTTTTCTGTAATGAGTTATTTACTGGATTTATACCTAACGGTCTACATATCCAATCATCTATTGGGTTTTCTTCGGAAAGTAAGAAATTCTCTAACTCATTCATACTTTCTTTTGTATCTTTTGGAAGACCAAATATAAATCCGGAAGTAAACAATGTATTTTTCAATTCATTCTGTTTTAAATACTTTATATATTCAATCTGTTTTTCAAATTCTAAGCCTTTTCCAATAGCCTTTGCACTTTCGTGATTGTTTGTCTCTATACCAAGCAATGCCGACCGTAATCCGGATTTTTGTAATATCTCTGCTGTTTCTTGAAAACGATGTATTAAGTCAAGCCGTATATATGACGAGAATGTCAGTTGAAACGGTAGTTTACTAAACACTTCTTCATATAATGAAGTTATCTTGTCAGCACTATCATTATAGGTGTCGTCTGAAAATATATATCTAGTTACTCCGTAGTTTTCATAATTATAAATCATTTCATCACGTAACACATTACAATGCTTTACCCACTCACCTTTAGATTTACCATTCAATGGGTAAGCACAAAACTTACATCTAAAAATACAACCCCTAGATACTTCAATAGGTAATGTATCATTAGAAGTAATAAAATCTGACTTGTGCCATTTAATTTGGCTAGTGACAAAATCACTGTATTCTCGGCATTCAATTACCTGTCCTAATCTAGAAACTCCTACCATCTTGTATGATGATTCACGGCACCATTTAGTAAATTCAATTAATTCATGATCGGCATAACCTCTAAAATGATAGAATCCATATTTAGATAGGTTCATATAATACCCACCACCAAGAATAAATTTTACATTGGGATTTATAGACCTACATAAATTTAAAACATGTTGGAACAGGCTGTCTTTTGGAATTTCTTGTTCACTGTTGTCTACCATTCTGCCTATAGGTACATCAAATATATGAGTAAGGAAAGTAGTGCTGATGCCCACCCATAACGTGTCAGGCCCGACAAATTTTTTGACTATCTTGTCTATTAAATGAGTATTGTTATTTTTTTTACTGATTGCACCTATGTCAGCGCAGATAGTATCAAACCCTGCATCCCTGAGTGAAGTTGCCAGTCTCGCCGGCCCGGCATTTCTTAATATTCCGGGTAAGATTGTGTTGCCACATAATAATAGACATTGTGTACTCATACTTATATTTATAGCAACCGGGTATCGGAGTAAATAACTGAATGAATTACTGCACACATGAAAATCATTTTAAATTTGGTTGGGGCAATGCCTTATACAATTTTGACAATAAACAGGGAAAGTACTGGGTTGAATTTGGTCGAGCAAAATACAAACCTAAATCTTTTAGAGAAGAATGTGTTCGTGCTGCCAAATTGATTTATGAAAATGCTACCAAACCTTTACTTGTTTGTTTTTCGGGCGGCATTGATTCAGAAGTAATAGTACGCTCATTGCAACAGGCAAATGCAAAATTTTCAGTTGTAATTATGAAAATTAATTACAAAGAATTAAAGAACATAAATCAGCACGACACTTGCTATGCATTTGACTATGCAACCAAACATAATATACCTATCATTGAATATGAATTTGATTTAGAAAATTTTATAAAAAATAAATTTGAACAGGAAGCAAAAGTTTTTGGTAATTATTTAGGAATTTTAAGCCACACTGAAATTGTCAAAAACTTTCCAGACTATCATTGTATATTGGGCGGAGGTGACATCAAATTAAAACGACATAGATACTGCGGCCGGCCGGAACGTGTAGGATTATTCATCGAAGAAAGCGAAATATCAATAAGTGCAATTGAATCGTCCTATAAACACAATGGTAGCGTTAGTAACAGATTTTTTATGCATACCCCTGAGTTAATGCTAGCATGGTTAATGGACAATGATGTTTCACACTTTATCAAATATGAAAAGTCTTTAGTAAGCAATTTTACAACGATAAACAGTGACGGTATAAAAGCATTTACGTATTATAGACATTGGCCTGATATGGTACCTAGACCTAAATTTAACGGGCATGAAAAACTAACATTATGGAAACAAGATAAAGAATCAGCAAACGATCCCGAGATTATCGAGATTTTACGTAGAGTTGCTGAAAATCACAAGAATGGTTCTATTAATGACATAGTAATTGATTATAATCAACTTATAGAAAACTTATTACCGGTGTAATCTAGTAAATTGTCTACATCTTCAAAATTAAAAATCATGGTTATATCAGTAATCAGTCTAAGATAGGAAAGTATATAATTAGGTACATGCAATAATACCCCCCTACTAACTACAGTTTCCATGTGCCTACCGTCAGTGGATTCATATATGTAGTCAACGTCTACTGTTTTGACAAGGTACTCTTTCAACGCCATCTGATGCGGCGAATAGTTTTTGTCTTGTAAAACTACACAAACTGAATTATTTAATGATTTGGCTTCATATATCATGCGTCTTATATTTATAGTGGTTGCCAATTATCTGACTAAATAAAATATGAAAATAATACATCCCTTTTCCAATACAAGTTCTGCCGAAATAGAAGTAGAGAGTGCGGAAGGGTATTATGTTCAATACGACAAAGAAAAGAAATTAGACTTTATATCTGGTCTATATAATTGTCCATTGGGTTATTCTGAACAAAAGTTAAAAAATGCAATACATAGAGCATCAAATGAATTGCCCAATAGTCATGTATTCGCTATCCACCCGGAATTAACACAAACTAACAAATATGCAGTAGCGTTGACTAAAAAATTAAAAAAACTGGTATACTTTGGGAAGTACATCTCATACACTAATAGTGGATCAGAAGCAGTTGATTTGGCTATACGTTATGCTTGGCAAAAAGATAAAGATATAAACAAATCTAAAATAATTTCATACAAGACTAGCTATCACGGTAGTACATCATTGACTGGTTCAGTATCTGGAAACTTGAATATTGATAAACATGATAGGGTATATGTAGATTTCTATGGGTATGACAAACAATATACTAAAGAAGAATATATATCTAACTTTGAAAAGACAATATTAGATAATGGTCCAAATACCATCTTGTGTTTTGTTGCTGAATCAATGATTGGATCAAGCGGGGGGTTTTTAATGAAGGAAAATGTTCTCCCTGAATTGTTTGAAATTTGTAAAAAATATAGTATAGTAACAATATTAGATGAAGTAATTTCTGGGTTTGGTAGATTAGGTGAAATGTTTGCGTTTGAAAAATACAATGTAAAACCCAACGTTTTGGCATTGAGTAAACAACTGACTAATGGGTATCTGCCAATGGGTTGTTGTATATTATCTGATAGTTTTGATTTAACAAACACACCCATCATGATGGGATATACTATGTCAGCAAATCCTATTACCTGTGCCGTTGCTATTGAAATGATTGATCTTATTCCCGATAGGTCATCCACTGAAAGCAAATTGAAAATATTGTTAGAAAAGATTAAAGGCAATACAATAGTTTATGCTATTGAACATGCTGGTTGTTTTGCCGCAATTCATTTCTCTAAGTCAATCAATAAGTTAGAATATTTTGATTTCAATATAGGTGGAAAAATAGCAGAGGTATGTTTTAATAATGGATTAATTATTCGAGGTAATCCTAAATCAATTATCTTTGCACCGGGTTATAATATGTCAAGTGAACAATTTGATGATGCTACAAGTATTTTATTAATGGCAATAAACAATGTACAAGAAAAACTTTGAAGTTGATAGTTATCTCTGCGGAGTTAATGTTTTCAACAAAGATGAACAACTTGATTTGGTTAAAAATATAAGCAATACGATTACGCAGTATGATATACTGAGTACTGAGTATAGGTGTAAAAGCCATATTTTATTTGATTGGATCAATAAAATTGCAAACCACCCTAATATTGTCACAATTGTTAAAGAGTTAATAGGTGAAAATGTCATATGTCTAGATACTATGTTTTGGGGCAAGAGTCCAAAGACAAGTCAATATGTTAGCTTTCACCAAGACGGTTATTATTGGAACATCAAAAAACCAATCAAAGGTGTCACCGTATGGATTCCGTTTCAAGATACGGATGATATTAATGGCACAATACATTACTTGAAGGGTTCTCATAAAGATTTAATTACTCATAATGATATCATAGACGAGAATAATATGTTAAGACGAGGACAGACCATTGATATAACAGAACTTCCCTATCAGATAGTGTCATATCCTACCTTATTAGGACAAGTAACGTTTCATCATCCATACAACGTTCATGGAAGCTATCCCAACAACAGTGATAATATTAGATTAGCATGTAATATACAGTATGTTTCCGCTGATAGCGAACTATTGATTAAAGATCATATTGAATATGGTACACTGATTTCAGGTATTAATAAATCTGAGATTGTATTAGCACCTAATCCAACAACATTTACAGAATCAGTTGACACATGGCACACAGCGTGGTATAATCAACGACAAAATTATCTCAAACACAAAGGAAGATAATGAAATTTATAGCACGTTTAATTGTTCTATTTTTAAAAAAACATAAACTAAACATACATGATTGGTCTCAAAGTGGCAGAGACAACTGGATGTGGTTCTATAATCTATTTTACACTGAATATAAAGATAAATTAAAAACAATTCCTGACCTAGAAGTAGTCAACGTTAAAAGCAATTATAGTCTTACACTAGAATATTCATATAGGAATATAAAATTAGATATAAATGACCTTTCATGGTACTTAACTAGAAATAGATATCTGTTGAACAAGTACTGTAAAAATAGTTGGTCTTATTATAATCAAAAATACACGTTTGAAAACTATGATGATTACTCAATTGCCAAAAATCTTTTAATGAAGGATTATGTCATACTATGATTGAAGCTGAAAAGTACGGGTACTGGAAAGTAGGGGAAACTAAATTTTTTAAAAAATATGATGCCCTATTTCACGCTACCGCGACAAAAGACAAAGTTCTCTTTCACTACCATGATGACGTTTGGAAGTCATTTGACCGTAGTCAGTTAGGAAAAACTTCACTACAACAATTGTACAAAGAACGAGCCCAACAGTTACGAGACAAGTATAGTTACTTAGTTTTATATTACTCAGGCGGAGCCGATAGTCATAATATCCTAAAGACATTTATTGACAATAATATAAAACTAGATGAAGTTTGTGTCAAGTGGCCCAAAGTTTTGATGGATGGAAATTTGTATCAAGCAAACAATGTTGATACTGGTGGAAAGAATTATTGGAGCGAATGGAACTACGCAATCAAGCCTATTCTAGAATGGCTGGCAGTAAATAGACCTGAAATAAAAATCACAATCAAAGACTATACAGATGATATTTCTAAATTAAAAATGGATACAATTTTTGAAAAGTTAAACTTCATTCGTGGTGGAGGAATATTATTAAACAGTGTGGTGTCTGATAGTGATAAACTTGACAATGTGGCACATATTTATGGAATTGATAAGCCATTATTATTCAAACATAACTCAAAGATGTATATGTTTTTTTCTGATGTATGTTTAGATCAAGCAGGGAGAAGCGATATCAATCCCAATAATACTGAATGTTTTTATTGGGCTCCTGATTTCCCTGCACTACCATTTGAAATGGCATATCAACTTGCATTGTACTTTAAAATGAATCCTGACAAACAAAATTTTGTTTGGAATGTAGAATTACTCACTTTAAAAAGAAATAATGATATTACTCAATTCTTAACAAATCTATCCAGAGACTTATTATATGATAACTGGGATAATAGATTTCAAGCAGATAAACCCAATGAAGCAAGAACGGATAAGTTCTTTTGGTTCTATGAACACCCTGAACTTAACACAATCAAAGAAAAATATATTTATAATGTAAATTCCCGAGTAAATATGATTGGTGATGATTTACTCACTTCTTCAAAAAACATACTAAGATTCTATAAAGTATGTATTTCTAAATATTTTTACGTAACCGATTTGTGAAAAAACTTTTAATTTTTATAGCTTTATTGATTTCTATAAATTCTCTTGCACAAGTAACTAAAGTTATTATTCCGTTCCCGCCGGGAGGTGGTACTGATACTGCATTTAAGCACTTTCAGAAATATACAGAAAAAAAATATAATATTACACTGGTTCCTGTTTATGAGCCAGGCGCAGATAGTTTAATTGGTTTATCTAAAATTGCAGGAGCCAAAAATGATGGATCAATCTTAGGATTTGCCACTGTAGCAGGACTTGCTACCCACAAAAGTAAACATCCAGACTATCAATTTGATTATGTATCTATGATTAGCAAGTCATCTATGGCTGTAGTTACACATACAAACAGTGGAATTAAAAACATCAATGACTTAGAGTCTGAAATTAAAACAAGCAAAACAATAAAGAGTTTTGCATTTGGCGCTCCGGCGCAAAAAATTGCATTAAATCAATTGTTTTTTCATAACAACTCAGTGCCACCGGACTTTATTCCGTATAAAGGTGCTAGTCCCTTACTCAATGATTTGTTGGGTGGTCATGTTGATGTTGCAGTAGTACCATTGAATGTTGTAAAATCACACATTGATTCTAAAAAATTAGTGTTGATAGCTACTACCGCTAATATTACCGGGACTATAAATTTATACAAAAGATACACAAACTGGGAATCTAATGATGGTTTTGCTATATTTTTACCAAATAATTCTAATACAGAAGTACATAAATTTTGGATTAATTTAATACAAAGATATTTGATAGACCCTTCCACGTTGGAATATTTTACAACAGAACAGCTTGAACCAACAATGTTTGGTACATCAGCCTTAAAGACACATGTAGACGCCGCCGTCAAAAACATAAAATAAATTTTGGGCAAACTATTTAAAAAAAGTGTTGACAATAATTCAATTCTCTGTTACACTTCAGCATGAATTGAAAAAAGGTGTGAAAACATACGTTAACTACACTAATTTACAACCAGGACTAAATAAAAGACTATGATGAATAAAACTTGTAAATCGCTGAAACATATGGGACTATGGCTGTCATTAGCCAGTGTATCCTTTGTACCAGCATATCCAACAAGTATTCGCGGTTCAAATGATAACCAAGAGAGAACCCCGGGGACTAGGTAACAAGTTAACATCATAACAACATTTATCTAACCCCTGGGAAACTAAGAAGTCTCAGGGGTTTTTACTTTTACAGAGAGGATTTGACAATAAATGGATGAACAGATAGAATACAAAACTTCTGAAAACAAACAAGATTGTTTTAGCAATCATGTTTTGACAAAGGAGCAAGTAGCACGGTTGATAGAAAATAAACTTGAACGTGCTAGAGTCCATCATGAGGCTACTAAGAAAGTTAACCAACTAACTTATACTGATTGATAGATAGCGTGAATAGGCAACGAGAGCCGTAATACAGCGTAAAATGTATAGAATGGGCGGACAGTAGGATGAAATCTATGGCGATAACATAGAGAATAAAATCACTGGGTAGGGTATTGACCCTATCATGTCGTATAGAGATACACGGCATTCTAAAACATACATAGTGGAAAATAAGGCCAAGAGGGCAACCCTGTTGACTAGGGTGTACTATGTGTGTTTTAGAATGCGACCGTAACTCAGTTGGATAGAGTACTAGGCTACGAACTTAGGAGTCGGGAATTCGAATTTCTCCGGTCGCACCAATATGCGGGACCATAGC